>ERZ772993.46-NODE-46-length-69854-cov-9.236952_pt1 | contig 69854 bp, 61 predicted proteins | sample MGYA00580670_ERZ772993 | MGnify/ENA primary metagenome ERZ772993 (study PRJEB29015, sample SAMEA2737936) | human oral metagenome | biome: human oral; feature: human-associated habitat; material: dental | place: China | collected 2136 ... | reverse complement strand
AAGAACGTATGCTGCTCCTTATTCTTGTCATGTGCTTCAGTGATACGACCGAGGCTCCGCTTCTTGCCACACCGATCGCACACGACTTGCTGGCCTTCGAGGCCATCGCCGCCAATAGACCTAAGGCGCAATGGCCCCTTGCAGGAAGGGTTGGCGGTTCGGTGCACCCACGCATCGAAAGGAAAGTCGTCAAGGTGGCCTGCGGCGCAGATGGTGACGAACGGGACCTGGGACATACGCGGTTTGGAGTTGCCGTGCTCCTTGTTCTCACACCGCACGGCTTCCCGCATAGTGAGCGTCGATCGTTCAAGGCGCTTGCAGTACATACAGAAGTGCCAGCGCGGGAAGCGCAGCGCTGGGACGGTCAGCTTGACATTTCGCTGGTCGTCCCCATGCCCCTGATACCGGTAGTCGGGCGGCAATCTCAACTCGTTGACCCGCAAGCGCGCTTCAAGCCGCCAATCATGCTCCTGGTATTCCTCCATAGCGGGGTCGTCACGGCCTTCAGGCTCATACCAGTGGTCTAACCCGGCAGTGATGACCGACGTCCCGTCGACGAGAACACTCATCGCACCTACCCCAAACGGGGTAACGAGTTGGGCACGCCTCATTGCTCCGGTGTTCATAGCTCCTCCTCCACTTCAGCATCGGCATGGGCATAGGCAAGCGAGATCTCCAGGCGGCACTCGGCATCGACGTTCCGCATGCTCGTTGGCACATCCCAGATCGCGGCTTTGCTGTCGAGGTCGGGCAGCGTCCCCGCGAAGCGCATCAACCCCTGCTTGGGGTCGCCCCAAGGAGCGGGGTTCGCTTCCCAAATCGTGCGCTCCCAGCCATCCCACTGCCGGGCACGTTTGTAAGCCATCCGTTCCATCGCCGGCATTTCGTCAGGATCAGCGATGCGCGCTCGTTCACGGAGCAGTGCGAACGCCTTGTGGTACTCGACTGAGGGGAACGGGTACGGTAACAGGTCTTCTGGCGTGGTCTGCCGGATGTAAGCCACGATGGCCGCATGCAGCGCGCGTCGGAGCACAGGGGTGGCGAATGGCGTCACCGAAGTGGGCTCAACCTGGGCGTAGAGCTGTTGGTGGTAGGTCAGAAACCTCTCGTAGTGGCTCCGATCACGGGGCTTCGCCGCACCGTAGATCGTGATCACCAAACCCGGGCTGATGTCAACGCGACGCCCAACGCGGCCGGACACCTGGATGTACTGCGCCGTGGATTTAGGCTGTCCGACGATGGTCATCAGACCGAGGCGGTCGATGTCGATGCCGACTTCAATGATGTTCGAGGCGAGGCAGATGTCGATGGCGTCTTGGTGGTCCTTCCCAGGGCTGTAGCGGGTTTGAAGTTGTTCGATCGCCTTCGGGATCTCATCAGAGCGACGGCGCGAGGTGAGTTCCATCGGGCGGCTCGGCCACCGGGGGATGACGCCATCGCGCCGCTTCAGCCGGGTTAGGTAGTCGGGCACGTCGGACTGCAAAAGCGACACGGTGTTACCGAGTTCTCGCAGTGAATTGAAGAAATTCAGATTCGTCCAATAACCATCGCGGTTCGCTTCGGGCACTTTGGCGGCTGCCTGCAAGGTTGCTGCCGCGACACGGGTCTGCACTGTCTGCGTGGAGCCGAAGGAGGCGCTCATGACTCCGATGTACCGTCGACCGGGCCCACGCGATCCGTCCTCCAACAGCACGGGTTGAGCGAAGAAGGACTGCCCCTCCTCCAGTCCGTGCGGTGGGAACAGCGCGACATCAGTACGGCCGAATAACCCTTTGATCTGGTCCTCGTACCGCCGAATGGTGGCAGTGGACGCGATGATCTTCGGGACCGCTTCCCCGTTCCGGCGGTCGGTGCACAGCTCGTCGATGACGGCCTCGTACAGGCCGGCCATCGAGCCGAGTGGCCCGGAGATGAGGTGCAGTTCGTCTTGGATGATCAGATTGGGCGGTGAGGAAACACGCTCACCCTGATCGTTGAAACCGAATAGGCTCCGGGCCTCAGGGCGCCAAGCCATCATGGCGAACTTATCGACGGTGCCGATCACGATCGAGGGACGCACCTCGTAGATATCCTCATCCACCACGTGCACTGGCAGGCCTGAACGCCGAGAGTAGCGGCACTCACGATCGACGCAACGCAGCACGACCCGTTTGCCGCCGTCAGCCATGGCGTAGCCGACGACGTCTTGCCCTCTTCCACGATGTTTGCCCCTGGGTTTGGGCCCCATCTCAGCCCCGCACCAGGGACAACGCAGTAACAGGAAGCGGTTCTCTTGTTGAACGTTGCTTTGGAGTCTCTCGAGCCCCTTGACGGCCTGCTTCCATGTGTTCGGAGTTGATGAGCCACCAAGCCAGATCCCTATGCTGAAAGGCTCGCTTCCCAGCGCATTAGAATGACGGTCGCGGATATCTTCCAGCACGCAGACGAGCGAGGCGGCCCGTAGGAACTGCTGGGCGGTGAGGAGTCTCAGCGTGTAGCGCATCAGGGTATCAGTACCCGTGTCGCCGGGATCGCGCAGGCGGCGGGCGAGTAGGCTGATCGCGCAAGCCCCGAGGTACGCCTCGGTCTTACCGCCACCAGTTGGGAAGAAGATGAGGTCCACCAGGGAGCGGTTTGGGTGGGAGGGGGTGACCAATTCGGGCAGACTGGCGAGGATGAACGCGATCTGGAATGGCCGCCACATTCCCTTGCCCTGCTGAATGCGCGGCTCCGGATGGGTGCCTTTGAGGCGAGGCCCGCCGCCCTTGCGAGGTTCGGCTTCGCGCAGTGGGAAGGCGGAGCGGACCTGTTGGTACAGCATGGCCTTGTTGGCCCATCGGAACGCCCGCCCGGCCGTCTGATCCGAGCAGACCAGGTCCCATCCCGTCTCCATTCGTTCGAGAGCGGTTTCCGCTGCCCTCATATGTCGATTAGCAGCTTGGCGGAAGCGCTCAGGCAGATCACTGATTTCCGCTTTGCGCGCGGCGATCCACTCCGAGTACAGGCGCAGCACGGTCGCGACCTGTTCACGCCCTTGAGGAGTCCCGTCGGCAAGCTCTTCCATGCTGACCGTGACCGCTTGGCGCCGTCCTTCGTGATCGAGGAGATAGTTTCCCTTGTCGTCGGTCAAGTAGATGTTCGGGGTCAAACTGACGACCTCGTAAGCCGGCAAGGCGACGGCACGCACCTGGCATACTGCTTCCCCTGGGCCCTCGTCCCATTCGGCGGCGCAGCCGTGCCCGATGGCGTAGGTGCGTTTGTTGCGGTAGAGCAGGTCGATCGACTGCTCCTCTTCGTCGCGTCCGGAACGCGCGACCTCCGGGTAGGGTTCGATAGTCAGACCGTCCACGGCGGTGACGGTGAACCCCATCTGGAACAGGGCACTGTCCGCCCCCTTACGCGTTGTTTGATTCACTGCCACTACCGTCACCAGTCGAAGTTCTGAGTCTTCGACTCCGGGTACTGGGCGAGTGAACACCTGAGTCGTCGGCGAGATCACTGGCTGCGCGCCTTCGGGTGCAGTATTGACGGTCGTCAACTGGTTGGTCTGCGAGAGGAGGACGTCTCCGGGGACCGATCCGTTGAGCGTGAAGGGGCGGCGGCACCACCAGTCAACTGGCCCCGATCGCCCCGGGACGTGGACCGCGATCTTCTCGTAGTGGGCACCGGTAACCCTGATGGCGAGGGAACCACTGGTTGGAGTGCGGCATTGAAAGGAAACCGCCATCGCGGACGGTTTGAAGCTGTTGGCGTCGGTCAGGTCGAAATCGTCTGCGTCAGCCGCGTCATGTCGCAGCGCCCCCTGGATCTCGATGGGCGGCCCATCAGGGGAATCCTCATGATGGGCGAGACCAGGAACTCCCGTGAGATCGATGTCCTTGATCCCTGCCCCTCGCCCACTGGCCACAACACCGCTATGAAGCACACCGATGCCATAACGGGAAAGCGGCGATCCCGTGTTCAGGATCTCCTGCATTGTCGCACTGTCGTAGAACTGTCCGCGGCTCTCCTCAACTGTCTTGAATCGGATAGAGCCGCTCGAGCAGTCAACTGGTTTCCCTGCTGGATGATCCGAATCAATGGGGCCGAATAGTTCGCGCCGGAGTTCGGCTTCTACAATGTCTCGGGCTTCGAGTCCACTCATGTTCTACCTCCTACTGTGCGGCAGCCCGTGCTACCGGATTCGGTGAATGTAAGAAACTGCTCGCGGAACGGACGAATCCGTAGCGAGTCAACGAAACGAAGGCGCTTGACGTTACGGTCTCGACAAGGCCGGTAACCCCGCGCTACGGCGCCTCGAGCCCCATCTACGGCGGCGTGGACTATAACTTCGCCCAGCGGATCGCTGGTCGACCAGTTAGAAGGAGTCATTCGAGCCACCGACCTCCCGAGTCGACGAACGGCACTCGCGCATCATGTCGGGAGATGATTTGCTTGAAAGGCGAAACAGCCAAGACCTTGGTCGCGAGAATGCCCCGGAACCCTTCAGTGCGGGCATCTAAGACGATGTGCCCGACACGCTCCAGCTCAGCGAGGTCGGCAGATGACACTATTTCCTCGAGTTGCTTCCGATATTGTGCAATCTTATGGTAGAGCTTACTACGGAGTTCAGAAGCGTGGTCCAAGGTCGGATGGACCGCGATGTCCAGCCATCTGAGAAGTATTTCGAAATCTTGTTTACGCTTCGGTCGGACCAAGATTGGATCGATCCACGCCCGCACCTGGTCGACAGCCTGAACACCCGCATTGCGCAGATCCCTTTCGACACAATGGTGGCCATGGTGTCGTAGCCGCAGGGCTAAGAGACGCTTCCATTGCTCTTGCGTGGCCGTAATTTCTGCTTCCTTCGGCCCCAGGCCATCGAGCGCCGCTCGGTACAACGCGCTCCGCTCAGTGGCGCCCTGCCGGAGGAGGAGGTAGGTTCCCACCCGGACTGCTGGCACTTTTGTGTACGTGACACGTTCACCGCAGGGCTGGCTTGGGTCGAGGGAGCGAATGTGACTGCCGTCGTCGAGCCACATCGCATAGCCACCACTCAGGTACAGCTTACGCGCCGTCACTTCGTCATTCTTCGGTTCACGACCACCACTTGGACGCTCACCCCAGATGGGTTGTGGCAGATATTCAGTCTCGCCAGCACTTTCGTTCGAGGACTCGCCTTCGACACCTTCGATGGCTTCCCCACCGAACACACGCGCCTCCACTAGGATAGCCCCTTCTGCGTATGCGGCAATCCTCGAACGCGGAATGTCGCGATTCCTGAACCACTCCGGTATTAAGAAACTCACATCGTCCGTTATGGGAGCCGTCACCAGCGATGCGGGGAAGAAGACCGGGGGGCCGATAACGTACATCCACTCACGCCCGGGTCGTGCGCGCACCGCCTCGCTAGCAGTGACGACAAGGAGACCGTCAATGTCAAGCCACGATATCAGTCCGTCTGCCGCTATTCTACTCGCGGCAACGATAATGCAATTGCCGACGCCAACCTCGTTGAACAGAGTCATAAGTTCAGAGCCGATCCCTGAGTCAGTTCGCTCGCGCAATCGACTAGTTCGTCGAGCAAATCTTGGTTCCGAATCGCCCCCTTCAGCCTCCGGGCTTGCTCGGAGATCGCTTCAACGAGTTCGTGAAGGCCTGGGTTGAGGCTGACCGGTTGAGCTTGAGTGATCCGCCGCCACCGCAACGCCTTCGCTGGGCAGACAATGTCGTCGAGGAAGGAACCGTCCTCGCTCTTCGCCAGTGCGATGAGTCGGCGGACGGCCGCGTCGAAACGCGCACCGGCGGGATCTTCAACGGCATTAATCTCAATGCCGCCTTTCTGATACCGAGCAATCCTATCGGCGGCCTCATAGAAGCGATTCAGTGCGTCAATGCGGTTCATAGCGCCACCGTGAATCCCAATGCTTCGACTCCCCCTGGCGGTGTCCATCCCAGATCCTTCGAGAGCGACAAGGGCTCGCCACGGGTGTTCCTCAGTTGGAGTACGACTTCTTCGGTCGCTTCGTCCGCCCGGGAGCGGTCCAGGACGCAGATCACAACCGGAGCTTCAATGTCCGGCAGCCACTTGATCGCTCCGTTGCCGTCCAGGATGACAGCCTTCAGGGCCGCTAGGAGCGGAAGACGGTCGGGGAGACTCATCGCGGACAGGATGCGCGTGCACCAGGTTGCCGCCTTCGGTGTCCTGGGCAGCAGCACCGACCCGATAGAGCTGCGCTCCAGATCTTCGTCATCCTCTTTTGTCAAACATGCGCTGGAGTCTTCCTTCAACCACTCCGCGGTGCCGACGATCGCCAGGTCAGCCGCAGGACGCGCTAACCACGCATCCCATACTGAGTCCAGACCAGCCATACGCGCCATACTTCCCGGCTCTGGACGGTCCTGACTGCATGTACCGCGGTTCGGCTCCCAGTCCTCGATTTCACTCAGCGCTTGGACCTTATCAACAGTCCATTCCCTTCCAGCAAACCTCGCCCTGGGCGGCTCCACACTTTCGTCAAGGGAAAGAAAGGCCCCAGCTAACACCTTGCGCTTGTTGACGGCTCGCACCCATTTGCCTCGTTCAAGCTTCCGCAGAGTATCCAAAGGGGTGGGCAGTTCTGGCTTCTCACTTGCGAGCACCCAGCCACAGCCAATCAGAACGGCCGCAAAATCCCGTCTCGGAACGGAAACCGCGATGACCAGCTGACGACCACCGTTCTTCCTGTGGTGCCGCGCCGCCCGGCACCCCAACGCAACCATCGGCCCGATCCAATCTGCGGGCCCGCCAGGTTCGTCATCGCTCTGCGAGAGTACGAGACGGAACTTTGCACTTGCAGAAGACATAACTGCGGGCACTTTCACTCAATCCCAGCTCTGCCCGTCAGCACCGAACCGGCACAGAGCATGGGCATCCGCCAAGCGTCGGCAACTCGCCGTAGCATGCCAGTTGATGTCCGCTCGCAGGGCAACCGCCATTTCTCACTCCTCAGTGCCTCACCTACGGCCACGACCGCGATGTCGTCTATAGGTGTTGAGTATATCACTCACCCATCTTCCAGGCCACGAGCGCCGTACCCAAGCTCCAGCTCCCATTGGGCAGACGAACTAGTGACCGAGGCCATACTGATGTCCCGCCCCCAAAGACTTTCCAATACAGAAAGTCCCGTATATGCTTTCCGTTATGGAAACACACTTCGAGGGCGGCCGGGACGAGGCCGCTGAAATGATCACCGCACTGTCCGCGGACCGTCAGAGACTCGCCCAACAGGTCACCGTGCCATGGGCGCTGATGGCGGCGTTCGGCGCACTGGGCGCCTGGTGGGTCGGCTCGGCCGCTTCCGCCGCGCCCGGAGCGCACTACGAACCGCCGACGTCGGGCTGGATGGCGCTCCTCGGCGCACTGGTCGTCGTCCACCTGGTGCAGCGCGAGACGGGGATCCGCTTCCGGTCGCTCGGTGCGCGCGCGAATTGGATGGTCGCGGCGATCGTGGTGGCGTGCCTCGCGCTGTTCAGCGTCTCGCTGGGCCTCGCGTCGCTCCAGCTCCCGTGGGCCGTCGTCGCGACCAGCCTCGCAGCGTTCGCCATCACGACCTGCCTGTCCGGCCTCGCCCTGCGCAGCGCCGTGGAGAGAGCGGGTCGTGACTGAGGCGCGCTTCGACGAGCTCGTCCACGCGCCGCTGCGCCTGCGCATCTGCGGACTGCTGCGCCACGTCGCCGGTCTCAGCTTCGCGCGCCTGCGCGATTCCCTCGGGGTCTCGGACGCCACCTTGTCCAAGCACGTCAAAGCACTCGCTGGCGCCGGCTACCTCGAATCGCGCAAGAGCGCGTCCCCGACGCGCGACGACTCACGGCGCGTCATGTGGCTCTCGCTGACCGAGGAAGGGCGGAGGGCCTTCGACGGCCACGTGCGCGCCCTCGAGGAGATCGTGGGCCCCGGGTCATGACCGCCTCGGCGCGAACGGCTCCGGCCCGTGGAGGGCCGCCCATCCGCGCGGCAAGACCTGGCGCCGTTGAGCTCCTCCCCTCCGGCCGGGTACCGCCTCCGCGCGGCAAGGCCCGGCCCATTGAGCCCCCCTTCGGGCGGCTGCCACCCGCCCCCGCGCGGCAGCCGACCACGCGCGCAGTGGCCGGGCCGCCCTTCACTCCGACGAGTCCAGGAGCTCCCACGCCGTCCAGATGATGTCGATGACGTACGCAGTCGTCCAGACGCGTATTCCGACTTGCACCGCAGGAGCCAGTTCGACGCCCAGAACATTGGGCAGGGCCCAGACCACCAGTCGGGCGGCTCCGAATATTCCGGTGTGCCAGAGGAACTCGCTGAGGATCGTTGTACGGGATTTGGGCCGAGCGCGCCCCCCACCGCCCGCGGCCGGAGCGCCCTCGTCGGGCTCGGCACTGGTCGGCCCCGGCTGTTCCAACGACCGATCAGGGCGACTGCGCCTTGGCCGGGGCGCGGGACGGTCCGCGACGCCGAGGCGCCCCAGCGCGAGGGGCACCAGGAGTCCGCCCGAGGCGATGACGGCCGCGCAGACGACGCAGGCCAGCATCCAGCTCCCCTTCCCGTACAGGAAGCCCGCCGCGGCGGAGCCGACGAACTGGCCGACCAGGCACGAGGCCTCGTACATGCCCAGCCCCCTGCCAAGGCGCTCCGGGCCGACGGACTCGGTGATCGCGGACTGCTGCACCGGGACCACCAGGGACCAAGCAGTCGCTGAGAGCACCCACGCCGCGCCGATCCACAGGGGACTGGGCGCCAAGGCGAGGGCGAGGGCGAAGACCGCGCTCAACGTCGACCCGAGCGCCAGTGCCCGTCGGCGCCCGAGCGCGACGACCAGGCGGTGCAGGTACGGGGGGAGCACACTCATCATGACGGCGCCGGGCAGGAACACGTACGCGATCTGGGTGATCTCGAGCTCGAAGCCGCGCTGCAGGTGGAGTATCAGCAGCAGGCCGATCGCCGATTCCGCGCTCATCGTCACCGCGACGGCCACGAGCATGGGGCGCAGAGACACCGCGGCCTCCCTGCGCTCTTCGCGCACGGACGCGGCGACGGGAGAGGACGCGCCCATCCGGGCACCCCCTTCACAGCGCCCGGACAGCAGGTTCCACGAGGCCAGGACGCAGCACGCGGCGACCCCCGCAAACACCCACTGGCATCCGACGACGGGCACTAGGACGACCGCTGGGACGAGGACGATCCAACCTCCCGCCTCCTCCGCGGCCATCAATTCGGCGAATGCCCCCGAGTCCACGCGGAGCCGTTCCCCCACGATGGCGCGGATACCGATCCACACGAACGCCCCGGCCGCACCGGTGACAAGCGCAGCGCATGCCGCCAGCAGCAGGCCGGTCGATAGGGCGTAGAGCCCGCATCCGACCGCCCACGCCGCCGCGCCGACACCGGCCACAGTCGAGCGGTCCGCCCGGTCGACCACCGCTGCGGCGACAGGGCGCGCCAGGAAGGCGACGAGCTGCTCGACGGCGACCAGCACCCCCGTCTGCCCCGGGGAGAGCCCGAGGTGCGCGCCCGCGAACAGGGGCAAGACGAAGTCAACGACTTGCTCGGCGCCGCTGGCCAGGGCTGCGCTGTCGAGGATCCTGCGGCCCCGGCTCTTCTCCTCCAATGGAACCGCATTCGAAGGCATGCGTCCCCCACCTTTTGATAGCACGACTGAGTTACCAAGTTATAGTAGCACAGTCGCGATACGATAAGTGCATGCCCAAACTCATCAACCACGGCAGGCGCCGCGAGGAGATCGCCGAAGCGACATGGCGGGTGATCCACTCCTCAGGCATATCGGGCGTCTCCATCCGCACAGTCGCAGCGGAAGCAGGGCTCTCAACCGGCTCCATCCGGCACGTGTTCCCCAGCAGGGCCGACCTGATCACGCACGCGATGGAACTGGTGGGACTGCGCGCGCGGGATCGGATCTCCCGCCATTTCGAAGAAGCCGATCCGCGCGTCCGCGCCACACGGGTGATCCACGAGCTGCTGCCCCTCGACCCCGAGCGGCGCATCGAGATGGAGGCGAACATCGCACTGATCGCCGAGGCCCCGGCTAGCGACCAAGTGCGGGAAGCCCGCGACGCTTCCTACGCCGCCGTCAGGTTCGCATGCCGACGAGTGGTTGAGAACCTGCGCGGCGCCGCCCCCCCGCCCCCGGGCACCGACCTCGACAAGGACGCCTCAGCCCTGCACGCACTAGTGGACGGACTGGCCCTCCACCTGCTCATCAACCCCGATCCGAAGTTCCGCGAGAACGCCCTTCGCGCGCTCGAGGACGCCCTTGACGCCCTGTGCGAACACCCCCCTGCCGATGCCCGCATGCGAGCGGATCGCCGCCCCACCGCCCCAGACCCGCCGACACGAGAGAACTGACGGGGCCGCCGGAGCGGTTCGCGGAACACGACTCAGGAACAACACTGGCCCTTCGCGCTCAAAGGGGGCCTCCTGCTGAGCGCGAGAACCTGGTCCCGAGCCACAGGCACCCGCCGCACAGGACGAGCCCGACCGCTGCGGGGAGGAGGACCTTGGCCCCGGCCTCGCCCGCGAAGACCACGCTCCACAGGGACTTCGCAACGGCGATCAACGCCAGCACCGACACGCCGAGCCAGACGTTCCTGCGCCACAGGGCTGCGGCCAACGCGGCCAGCGAAAGGGGGACGAGCAGCGTGAGGAGGACTTTCCCCGGCGTCCAGTCCCCCTGCAGGTACTGCTGCTCGAACTGCAGGAACTGCTGCACTTGTGGGCTCGCCTCCGTTGGCGGGGCGAACCACCCCATACTCGTGAGGAGCAACAAGACCGTCGCCATCACCCCCGCCCAGCTGCGTTTGTAGGAGAACCAGCAGAAGGGCACCAGGAACAGCGGTCGGATGTACCAGCTGAGTTGATTGTGGTGCCGCTGCCACAACCAGTCCCAGAACTCCGGCACGGTGAACGCCGCGACGATGAACACGATGATCAACGCGGCGAACACAACAGCGAGGACCTTATCGCACTTCCTCAGCACTGCAAGCATCCCCACAGAATAGCACCCCCACCGGGTGGCGGCGCCCCCCTACGATCCGGCCCCCTGCCCCGGACATGCGGAAACTCCCCCGGCGCGCCGGAGGAGTCCTATCGGTATTCACTTCGAAACGGGGCCCGAAAGGCCCTGGTGGTGGAGCTAGGGGGATTCGAACCCCCGACCTTCTCATTGCGAACGAGACGCGCTACCAACTGCGCCATAGCCCCAAGGACGGGGACCAGCATAGCACCCCCACCCACTGAGCGCGAACCGGGATGGCCGCGCCCCGTCCTGCCAAGCCCTGTGCCAGCGATGGAGCTGATCCGGTCACCGCCAGGACCGGCAGGCGCCCCCATCACCGCCAGGCGCCCCATTACCTGCGGGACGGGCCGGGCCCTCCCTGACGCGTCGCGCGCGCGGCGACCCGCCAACCCACGACGACGGTGACAGGCACCGCCGCCCCGGGGTCGCGCGCCCGGGGCGGCTTCGTCAACCAGCAGTCCGCCGCGTCACTGGGCGCGCTTGGAGTCCAGGACGGCCTCCAGGTTGAGGGCGACCGCCTGGTCGGCGACGACCTCCTCGGTGGAGCGCTTGCCGCCCTCGTAGGTGGCGGCGACGGGGCGCGCGGGCACGGAGGCCGCGACCTTGGGGATGCCGCGCAGGTCGGTGTCGGCGTGGACCATGCGGCCCGAGATGCGCCCGCGCATCACGTAGGTGGGGGCGGGGACGGGGACGACCGTCCACGTGCGCGACTGGGCGAGGGAGCGCGCGGCGCGCGCGGTCTCCTCCTCGGAGACGGGCACGACCTCCGCGTCGTCGACGTCCGTGTTGAAGACGAGGCCGGGGGCGCCCCCACCGGCGACGGCCCCGGCCCTTGCTGCGGGAACCACAGCGTCGGATCCGCCGGGAACCGCGGCACCCGAACCGGCGCCGACTGCTGCGCCGGCCCCGGCGGCCGCCGCGTCGGATCCGGCGGGCGCCTCGTCGGCCAGGGAGGGCCGGGCGGAGGAGCGCCCGGAAGCGGGCGGGTACGAGGGGGGCGCGGCGTCGCGGGCGCGGGGGGATTCGGATTCCGCCCTGGCCCCGGAGGCGCGCTGGTCGCCGACCCTGGGAGCTCCCGGAGCGGAGGACCCGCGCTTTTCGCCGTTGCCGGAGGCGCCCGGAGCCCCCGCACTGGACGACGCCCTGCGCAGGGAGCGCGCGAAAGCGGAGCCACTGGACGCTCCCTCGGCCTCGGCGGAGGGGGACGAGGCGCGGGGGGCGCCCCCGCGCAGCTCGCGCAGCAGTTCGACCTCCCGCTCGCCCTCGCGCTGGGAGCGGACTGCGGCGAAGCGGGAGGCGCCCAGGGAGGCCACGAGCGCTGCCCCAGGAATCGCCGTCCACACCCACGCCAGGTCGGCGGCCCACACTCCGACGCCGAGGAGGACGGTCGCCAGCGCGAACACGGCGGAAGCGGCCATCCGGCGCTTGGACGCGGCGGCCTCGCTGGCCAGGCGGGCAGCCCGCTTGGCGCGCAGCCGCGCGATGTCGCGGACCGCGCGCGGACTCACGCGCTCAGTCGACCGGGGCGCTGCGCCGGTGCGTTCCATGGTGCCTCCACCTCGTCCTGTTTCCTTCGAGGGCGCCAGCAGCGGGCCTGTGGCCCGCCCGCGCGGCTCGTTCTTGTCCTCGGGGGCCCGGATCATCCTCAGCCCCGGCGAGAACCGGTCGAGTTCACGGGACTGGGTTATCGCGCTCCGGCGCGCCACCAGCGCCGGCACGGCCGCCACCAGGACGACGCACACCGCTGCGAAAACAAGTCCACCGATCTCCACTCCTCCAAAGGTAGGCAAATCGGCTGGCCGAGCGCGCGGCGGGCGGGCGCGTGTCGAGGATTGGACCCCACTTAACTTTTCGGATAATTGACAAACGCCACATTCACAACACATGCACCTCGCGCACCGTCCGCAAATGTGAGCGATCACTCATCTATTCCCCTGCCCCACTTGGCGACCACCAGGCCCCCCTCGGGCAGCGACTCCCGGTCGATGGAGAAGGCGACGTGGTCCGCCCATTTCCCCGCGATGTGCATGAAACGCCTGCGCATGCCCTCCTCGTGCAGGCCCAAGCGCCTGCACAGCGCCAACGAGCGCTCGTTCTCGGGCCGGACGCACACCTCGACCCTGTGCAGGCCCAGTTCCCCGATCGCCAGATCGATGACCATCGCGGCGACCAGGGCGCCCAGGCCCCGCCCCGACCACGACGAGGCGAGCCAGTAGCCCAGCATCCCCTGGCTCATCGCCCCGCGCTGCACATTCGACAGGGAGTACTGGCCGACCACCTTCCCATCCGCCTCGACCACCAGCATCAGGGTGCGCCCCTCTCGCTGCTCGCGGTCGATGCGGCTGCAGTACTCGGCGATGGCGGGGACGGGCTCGTCCGCCTCCGGCGGCATCGTGGCCTCCCACGGCGCCAGCCACTCGCGGTCCCCCCGCCTCACGGCGTCGATGCGCAGGTGGTCGCGGCCCAGAGCCGGGCGCACCACCAGCTCGCGGGGGTTCCCCGTGCGAGCGGAGGGGGAGGCTGGTCCGATGAACCCCCTCCCCACGGGGTCGGCCACCCTCAGCACCAGGCGCGCCGGACTGCCCCCCCACACTTTGCGCAGCAGGGGCATCAGTCCAGGACCAGACACTGCAGGCGGTCGCCCGCGCGGACGTTCGTCACGTCCTCGGGAACGACCGCGAGGGCGTTCGACTCCGCCAGGGCGGACAGCAGCAGGGCTGTCGGCGAGCCCATGACCCTCGCCTGGTAGCCCGAGCGGGGGTCCCCCGCCAGGCGGACGCGCACGAACTCGCGCCTGCCCCTGGGCGAGTACCACGTGCGGTCCACGGCGGCCCGCACGACCGGGCGGTTCAGCGACTTCCACCCCTGCATGTGGCGCAGGGCCGGGCGGACGAACACCTCGAAGCACACCTGGGCCGACACCGGGTCGCCCGGCAGGCAGAAGATCGGCGTCGCCGTCCCCCCGTCCTCACCGCCGACGGTGCCGACCCCCAGGATGTGGCCAGGCCACGCCGCCACGTTGTCGAAGCGCACGGTCCCCAGGGAGCCGAGCACCTCGCGCACCGTGTCGCCGCTGCCGTAGGATATGCCGCCCGTCGTGAGCACGAGGTCGGCGCGCACCAGCTGGTCCTCGATGGTCTCGCGCAGCTTGGCCCTCTCGTCGGGGACGGCCGCGACGCGGAAGGTCTGCGCCCCCGCGTCCGTGATCGCCGTGGACAGGGCGTGCCCATTGGCGTCGAAGACCGTGCCGGGGCGGGCCGTGCGGCCGGGCTCGACCAGCTCGTCCCCGATGGACAGGACCACGACGCGCGGGCGCGGGTGGACGAGCACCCGCGAGCGCCCCACCCCCGCCAGCAGCGCCACCTGCCGGGCGCCCACGCGGGCGCCGGAGCGCAGGACGACCTGTCCCTCGGCCACGTCCTCGGCGCGGCGGCGGATGTTCTCGCCCACGGCGGGCGCGGAGCGCACCCCCACCTCGGCGACGCCGTGGTCCGTGAACTCCAGGGCAACGACGGCGTCGGCGCCCGCCGGAACGGGCGCGCCCGACGCGATGCGGATCGCAGTGCCCGGCACCAGGGCCGCGGGGTCGACGACGCCCGCGCGGATCTCCTCCGTGACGGGCAGGGTGACGGGGGCGTCCAGCGCCGCCCGCGAGCAGTCCGAGGCGCGGACCGCGTACCCGTCGCAGGCGGCCAGGTCGGCCACGGGCAGGTTGAAGGGCGCGCGGACGTCCTCGGCGAGCACGCAGGACACGGCGTCCGCCAACTGGACGTCCAGGGGCGGCTGCTGGTCGACTGCGGCGATGCAGTCCTGGTAGAAGTCGGCGACGCTGCGCATGGGCTCAGTCCCCGACCTTGGTCTTGAGGAACTCCTTGAGGGCCGGGCCGAGCGCCGGGTCCTCGAGGGCGAGGGCCACGTTGGCCTCCAGGTAGCCCAGCTTGTCGCCGGTGTCGAAGCGCCGCTCGTCGATGACGACGCCGTACAGGCCGCCGCCCTGCTCGGCGGGCAGGTCGATCATGCGCGCGTAGCCGTCGGTCAGCTGGTACTCGCCGCCCGCTCCGGGCTCGATCTGCTCCAGGGCGGTGAAGACGGCGGGGTCCAGCACGTAGCGGCCGACGACCGCGTACTCGGACTTGACCTCGTCAAGCGGGGGCTTCTCGGTGACGGCGGTGATGCGCATGAGGCTGCCCTCTGCCAGGTCCACGCCCTCGGGGATGGGCAGCGGCTCGACGGCGGTGGAGGCGTAGGCGGTGGCCTGCTCGGGGGTGACCCGCAGCAGGGCGACGACGGTGCCGCCCAGCGCGCCTCGCACCTGGATCATCTTGCGCAGCAGCTGCGAGCCCGGCTCCATGAGGTCGTCGGGCAGCAGCACCGCGAAGGGCGCGTCGCCCACGTGCTGCTTCGCCTGCGCGATGGCGTGGCCCAGGCCCAGGGGGTGGCCCTGGCGGACCGAGTGGACGCGGGCGTACTGCTTGTACTCGTTGACGGAGTCGAGCGCGGCCCGTTTTCCGGCCCTGGCCAGGTCGGCCTCCAGGCCCGGCTCGGCGTCGAAGTAGTCCTCGATGGACTGCTTGCCCGCGCGTGTGACGAAGAGGACGTCCTCAATGCCGGCATCAGTGGCTTCTCTCACGATGTACTCGATGGACGGCCTGTCGACGACTGGCAGCATCTCCTTGGGAACCGACTTCGTGATCGGCAGGAAACGGGTTCCCCGCCCGGCCGAGGGGACAACTGCGTGGATTACGGTCTGTTTTTTGTCTGCCATACCCGCTAGAGTAGCGAACATGGGGGCAAAAGTGGATACGATCACAGCTAAGCAGGAACTTCGGAGCCAGATACGGGCGGCCCGGCTCACGCGGAGGCGCACCGGCGCCGACATCCCGGGCAGCCTGGAGACTGAGCGCGCCGGAATGGTGCGCTCCTTCGACGAGGCGTGGGCGCGCCTGGGCGGACCGCGCCTGCCCGCCCTCTTCCTCCCGCTGCCGACCGAGCCGGACCTGACGTGGGTCGTCGAGGCGGCGCCCGAGTGCCTGCTGCCCGTCGTCACGATCGCGGGCGTGCCCATCGAGGATCCCGAGTGGGGGCTGCACCGCGCGGGCGAGGAGCTGGCCGCCCCCTGGCAGTGGCGCCCGAGCGACGGCAGCCACCCGCGCCGGCTCGCCGGGCCCGAGGGGATAGCACGGGCCGATGTCGTCGTCATCCCCGCGCTGGCCGTCGACGAGTCGGGCACGCGCCTCGGGCAGGGGGGCGGATGGTACGACCGCACCCTGCCCCACCGCCGCGACGGCGTGCCCGTCCTGGCGTGCGTCTTCGACGACGAGGTGCGCGAGGCCGGCTCCCTGCCCCGCGAGGCCCACGACGTGCGCGTCGACGGCGTCATCACGCCGTCCATGTTCCGCCTCTTCGACGCCGTATAAGGGTCCGCGCGCGTATATCACCTGGTCACGATGTGAGGAAGATACCTTCGGCCCGCCTTCCCCCGGCACGGAAGTCCTTATACCCTCGTTGGTGGTTCTTGAGTCCTCCGTCGGCGGCCTCAGGGGCCCGCAGCGCCCGCGGCGCCGCGCTCCCCGTGAGCGCCCAGCCGCGGCCATCCCGCCCCCGGCGGCCCACGCCGCCCGAACACGACTAGGAGTTTCCCAATGATCAAGGGCTTCAAGGACTTCATCTCCCGCGGCAACGTCGTCGACCTGGCCGTCGGCGTCATCATCGGCGCCGCCTTCAAGAACATCGTCGACGCCCTGGTCGACGGCATCATCAACCCCCTCATCGCGGCCGTCATCGGCAAACCCGATTTCTCGGACGCCTTCATCCTCACCCTGAACGGCACCAACGTGAAGTTCGGTGTCCTGATCACCGCGGTCATCAACTTCCTGCTCATGGCCTTCGCCATCTACCTGTGCATCGTCGTGCCGATGAACAAGCTCGCCGCGCTGCGCACCGCGAAGGAGAAGGCGGAGAAGGACGCGGCCCCCAAGATCTCCGACGAGGTCCAGCTGCTCACCGAGATCCGCGACGCCCTCAAGTCCTCCGGTTCCACCGCCGTGTGAGCCGACTCCTCCCGCTGAAGGCGCGCGGGGCCAGCCGAACGGCTGGCCCCGCGCACTCGTATCCGGCACCCGGGGGCGGGAGCGGAGGACGGCCAACGGGTCCGAGCGCGGTCCCAGGCGCCCCCGGTGGGGGCACGGGAAGCGCCGGTGGGGGCACGGGAAGCGGGAGAGCGCCCCGGACGCCCTCCGGGCACGGCCTCACGCGCGCGGCTGGGCGTGGGGCGGCACGTCCTCCAGCAGGCGCCTGTCGTTCGCGCCATCGCCCCTGTCGGGGCTGTCGGCCATCGATCCGGGCCGCGTGTCCTCCGGGCGGACCAGGTCCTCCCACGATGGCGGGATCCCCTGCTCGATGAGCCTGCGGTCCACGTCGGACACGTGGCGCGCCACCCGGCGGCGCCCCGGCGCGCGCCCGGGGGCGCTCCGCTCACTCATCGGCGTCCCTGTCGTCAGCCGCCCCGGTCGTCTCCTCGCCGTCATCGGAGCCGTCGTCGTAGTCGCCGTCAACGGGCAGCCCTCCCCCGTCGGCAGCGCCCCGGTCCTGGCCGCCCGGGACTCCGGGGGCCGCGGCGCCGGCCGCTGGCGCTGAAACGGGCTTCGTGCGGCGCACGACGTTGCCCAGGACGGCGTCCGACTGGAAGCCGCGCCGTGTGATGCCCAGGGCCAGGCGAAGTTCCTCCGCGGTCTCGATGTCGGAGCGCTCCACGCCGTCCGAGCGCACCCACGCGGCCATCTCGTCGAGTTGGTCGTCGGAGTAGGCGGCCAGGGGCAGGCCCTTGGCGATGGCGGGACGGGGGCCGCGGTTCTCCTCCGAGGCGCGCTCCTTCTTCTGGATGGCCAGGAGCATGCCGGTGGTCACCTCGTCCACGTTCCTGCGGCGTTTGCTCGCCTCGTCCAGCTCCTCGTCGAGGACGGGAACGGACCGGGGGGAGGCGCCCTGGGCGGGGGCGTCCTCCGCCTCGGGGGCGGCGGCGTCGCCCCAGGGGCCGTCCACGGGGCCCGCGGCGCCATAGGCGGCGTCCGGAGCGGGCTCCGCCGCGCCGCCGGCCGGAGCGGACTCCACCGCGCTTTCGGCCCGAGCGGGCGCGGGCCTGGGGACCTCCAGGACCGGCAATGCGTCGTGCGCGCGGGAGTCGGCGACCAACGCATCGACGAGCGCCCCGATGGAGTCCGCCTCGCGGTCGGGGTCGATGAACAACGGCATCGACAGCGCCATGGCGACCCGCCACCCCTGGTCCTCGAGCATCCAGGGGCGCACACGGTCGCGCACGCGCACGCTCGGCTCGTCGCAGTACGCCTCGTCGTCGGTCATGACAGCGACCAGCAGGCGGTCCGGCACATCCGGGTGCCCCACGGCCAGCGGGATGCGGACGCCGCCGGGGATGCCGATATTGGCGATCGCCTGGTAGCCCCGCTCGTAGAGCTTGTCCGCCAGGTCGATGAGGAGCCGGTCGGGCTCCCCCTCCAGGACGGGCCACGCGTCCGCGCCCTCCCCGGAGTGCCCCTCGGCGATCTCCAGAAGGTCCACGAGCATGTGCACGCCCTCGCGGTGGATCCGGGAGCGGTCGATGTCGGCGCTGTGCAGGGACGACACCAGGGTGAGCTCCCCGCGCACGCAGCGCAGGACGTCGGCCATGACCCGTGCCCCGTCGTCCGTGGACAGGACCCCGAAGTCGTGGATGACGCGCCCGTGCGGCGTCTTGGCGAAGCCGACGGAGATGATGACCCGGTCGCGGACGATCCCCTGCGCCTGCCCGGGGCCGACGACGACGAAGGGCTGCACGGAGGCGGAGTCGAAGAACGCCGCCAGCCCTGGCTCGTTGGCGCGCAGTCTGTCCACAGCGGACCGGATCCGCGCGGCGTGGCGCTCTGAGAGGGCGATGACGGCGAGGGAGCGCTCAGGGGACTCCACCCCGTGGGCGAGGACCAGGTCGACGACCGTCTCGACCTCCGTGGTCGTCGTCTCGATCGCGTTGCCCCTCAGAGCGGGCATTCCCGTCCCCGCGCACCACACGGCGCCGACGGGGGCGTTCGAGGCGGTCCACGGCACCGGCACGCCGCTGTGGCCCAGCCCGTAGCGGGCGAGCAGCAGGGCCACTTGGTCGTTGAGCCGGTCCGGCCTCTGCTCGAGGCGGACGGAGGGCAGGACCCGGGCGAGGCCCGCGATCGCTCCCCCCTCGGCGCCCCCCGCCACGTCGGCGACGACGACCACCTGGCGCGCCCTGGCGATCACCGGGATGAGCTCGCCCAGGGGCACCGAATCGGCGCCGTCGATGACCGCCAGGTCCACGTGGTGGCCCGGCCGCACGCATTCGGGCACCAGCGCCGGGGACGTGAGGACCACGGGGATGAGGCGGCGCACCAGCGGGTGGGAGCAGATCAGTTCCGCGTCGGAGGGCACGTGGTCCTCGGCGGTGACGGCGTCGCGGAGCTCCTCGTGCTGGGCGGCCCGGGTCGCCAGCGCGGACGTGCGCAGACGGCGCAGCGACGAGATGGCCTGGGGGACCAGGCTGGCCACCTGGCGCTCGTCCAGGTCGCGCCCCTCGGCGAGCAGCGCGGACACCCGGGAGGGCTCCAGGCCCCCCAGGCTCGGGTCCGCGGCGAGCATGAGCGAGAGCAGGGAGGCCCACCACGCCAGGTCCAGCTCCGCGTCGATCATGGGGGCGCCGACGCCCCGCGCGGCGAAGTCCTCCGCCAGTGCCCGCAGGCCGAGCCCGTCGATCTCCTTCCACAGGGCCACCCGCCCGGGCAGCTCCCGTGCTCCCGCCTTGTCGGCCGCCCACTCCTGGACGAGTTCGGTGAGCTTGGCGACGTGGGTGCCCACGAGGTTGGGCTGCTCGGCGGCGAAAACGGGGGCAATGGCCTCCAGGTCAGCGCGGACCCGTGCCGTGAGCTCCTCGCACTCGCTGAGCTGGGCGGGGACCACGGGCCAGCCGTCGTCGCCGCAGATCTTGCGCCACGCGTCGCGCCGCTCCTGGACGCGGATGAGGGCGCGGTGCAGGTCGGGCACGTGGATCCCGGGGCGCACGTAGTCGCGCGCCTGCTTGACCAGGCGGTTGCGCTCACGGCGTTTCATGGTGATACCGTGGTCCGAGCGCCACTGCTTCGAGGCTGTGGCGATCACCATGTCCGCCGCCGACCTCTCGAAGATCTGGGGCTGGAAGATGTCGACGGCCTCGGCGACCCCTTCGAACATGGCGAGCTGGAGCTCCCACTGCTCGAGCGTGTGGGCGTCGCGCGCGCCCGTCTCCCCCGCGACGGCGCTCATGTGGACCCGCAAACGGGGCAGCGACTCGGCGAGCCGCTCGACGCGCTCGAGGACATCGGCCACCTCCGCCTCGGAGGAGACGACGGCGCCCTTCCACGCCGAGTCGGGGTCGTCGCGCAAGTACCCCCGCTCGGAAGCGGTGTGCAGCACGGCACGGGCGCGCTCCCCCTGGTCGAGGGCGATCTCGTACAGGGTGTCCTCGTCGAGGCGGACCCGCGTCGAGGGCGCGTCCTCCTCCTCGGTGAGGTCGGTGAGGACCCGCAGGGCGTGGGCGGCGCTGACGCCGAAGTTCTTGTAGGGGCGGCGCAACGCGTCCGTGTAGGCCAGCAGGCTGGCGCGGGTCCCGCGCAGACGGGTCCGCATCTCATCCACCTCGCGCTGGTCCATGACGGGCGATGTGTCCTCCATCGCGGTGCGCACCTTGTCCGCCAAGCCGTAGGAATCGCGGCTGCGCCCGTCGAAGTCGGCGAAGATCTCGTCCACGCCCAGTTCCATGAGGCGGGCGCGGGCCCGGATCGTGTGCGAGGGCGACGCCCCGACGTGGAGCACCGAGCGCCCCGAGGCGGCGGCGTCCGCCAGGATCGCGGCGATGACGCTGGTCGCGTCGGAGTCGACGGGGGCGTCCACCACCAGCGAGTCGCCGGTGGCCACCGCCTCGACGGCGTCCTGCTGGGCGGGCGTGAGGTCGCCGATCCCGCGCTCCTTCCACGGGTCGCGGTCGCGGGGGTTGGGCGGGGGCAGGGAGACCGCGAGGGAGCCCACGGCGTCCTCATCGCCGGCGAGGGCCCGCACGAGGGGCGAGTCCGCGAGGCGGTCGAGGTCCTCGAGGTCCCGCAGCAGCGGCGTCGCGGGGTGCTCGAAGATGCCGAGGACCAGTTCGTCGCGCACCTCGACGCCGTCGAGGACGCCGACCCGTTCGCGCAGCAGCGAGAGCGCCACCGACGCGGAGAACCCGTGTGAGGAGCGCGCCCCGTCGAGGATGGCCTCCGCGTCGCAGTGCTCGCCGTGCTCGCGCAGCGCCGCCTCCAGATCCGGGTCCATCAGGGCGCCCGGCTCCAGGGTGATCATGACGTCGCCGCCCACGTCGTCGAGGCGCACGGGCTTGAGCAGGGCGGCGGAGCGGACCGTGTGGCCGTCGCGGTGCCACTGCACCTGCCCGATGGACAGGTGGACGCGCCCCACCCCGTGGCGGGTGGAGAGCTGGAGCGAGCGGGCCATCATCGCGCGGGCGCGCTCCATCGCGCGGGCCAGGCTGGCCTTCTCCCGGATGAGTGAGGACAGGCGCGTCGGCGCCTCCGTGTAGAGGCGGGCGAGGCCCCCCGGGTGCGCCTGGGTGATGGTCAGCCGCGGGACGCCCCGGCCCTCGGCGTCGGTGACCTCCACGACTTCCGCCCGCCAGCGCTCGACCGCCGCGGCGAGCGCACTGGCGGCGGGGGGGGCTTGGACGGGCGTTTCCCGCGGGGGCGCCTGGCGGTCCGCCCCACGGGGGTTCCGGCGCGAGAAGAAACTAGTAGCCACCCTTTCACCCTACGCGTCCGCCGCATCGGGCGCGCGCAGGCACCGCCGCAGTGCCCCACTTTGGGGGACGACACGCCGGAGCGGGAGCCGGCACCGCCGACTCCCGCTCCATGTGTGCCCCCGAGACGATTCGAACGTCCGACACCCGCTTTAGGAGAGCGGTGCTCTATCCCCTGAGCTACGAGGGCGCGCAGGCAGCGCCTGCCCGCCCACTGTAGCAAAGAGACGGGGCCGTGCGCGCACCGGCCCGTCCGGTGGGCGCGGCGCCCTGCCCCTCGGGCCGTCCGCCGGACGGCCCGAGGGGCAGGGCCAGTCAGCGGCGCTCCCAGGAGGGGCGGATCTGCCCGGCCTTGCCCAAGTGGGTGGAGGGCACCACCATCACCGGGCAGGTGGAGTGCCCCAGGACGGTCTGCGCGGTGGAGCCCATGAGCACCCCCGCCAGTCCGCCGCGGCCGCGGGTCCCCACCACCACCAGGTCCACGGCCGTGGAGAACTCGATGAGCAACGAGGCGGGGGAGCCGTCCAGGGCGTGCCGGGCGACGTTGATGCCACGGTCTCCCACCGCCTCGGCGATCGCCTTGTCCATTCCCTCGCGCACTTGGGCGAGCAGCGCCGAGTGGTCGATGCCCGTGGGCGTCCACGCCATGACCGCGGGGCCGACGGCGATGGGCACGGCCGAGATGGCAGTGAGGCGCGCGCCCCAGGTCTGCGCCTCCTCGACAGAGCGGCGCAGGGCGCTGGAGGGGGCCTCCGTGCCGTCGATGCCGACGACGATCCGCTCCACCGGCGTGAACTTCTTGCCCGAGGTGTGCCTGGGGACGACGACGACCGGGCATTTGGCGTGCGCGGGCAGGGCGGAGGACACCGTGCCGAGCAGCCGGTCCGCGAAGCCGCCCGAGCCCCTCGACCCGACGACGACCAGGTCCGCCTCCTTGGAGAAGTCGATGAGGACTCCCGCCGGATCCCCGGGCTGGATGGATCCGCCCGCGTTCTTCGCGCCGTGCTTCGTCGCATGGGCGACGGCCTCGTCGACCACCTGCTGCGCGCCCTTCTGCAGCGCCTCGTCGTCAAGCACCGCGTATCCGCCGTCGAGGGCGGCCGCGGAGTAGGACGCGAGGGCGTAGGTGCACACGCAGTGGATGCGCGCCCCTGTGCGCGCCGAGCGGTGGGACGCCCAGGTCACGGCCGCGATGCTCTCCGTCGAGCCGTCGACCCCGACCACGATGACTTCGGTGGAACCCATGATGTCCTCCTCGTGATTCCAGTCACTGACAATTGTGCCTCATTGCAGTGATTTCCGAAAGGGGACACAAGGCGCAGCCTCCCATCCCCGGCCGGCCCGGGGCCGCCCCGCCGACGGGGAGGGCGCGGCGGGCGCCGACGGTCCCGGCAACGGAGCAGCCCCGTCCATGAGCAGGCGCGGGAATACGACGGGGCCCGTCGGCTGTGCCGACGGGCCCGCGGATCAGTGGTCCGGATCAGTAGCGCACGTAGGTCGCGCCCGCGCGCACCTCGGAGATCTTCGACAGGGCGCCGGGGACCGTCGCCTCGACCATCTGGCCGTTGCCGATGTAGATGGCGACGTGGCCGGGGTAGGACACGATGTCACCGGGCTGGGGGTTGGAGACGATCGTGCCTCCGGCGGTCTGCGCCGAGGACGAGTGCGGCAGGTTGATGCCCGCCGCCGCGTAGGCGTACTTGACCAGGCCGGAGCAGTCGAGGCCAGCCAGGGTCTCCCCGCCGTAGACGTAGGGGATGCCGGTCAGGGACAGCGCCACGGAGGCGATGTCGGAGCCCGCGGCGTTGACCGCGGCCTGACGGGAGTGCGAGGCCGACTCGGAGACGTCGTCACGCGCCTCGGAGCGCGAGGCGGCGGCGGTCGTCGTGCCCCTGGTCTCCTCCTCCGCAGCGGGAGGGGGGGTCTGTACGGGGGCCTCGGCGGTCGCGGAGTCCTGATCGGCCGACCACGCGATATCGGGGACCTCGACGGTGGTGACGTCGTCGATGGCGACGGTGGTGGCGTTCTGATTGGCGCTCTGCGTGTCGGACTGCCCCTGGACGGGGGCGGCGTTCGCGATGCCCGCGGCGACCGCGGTGAGGGCGACGCCCGTCACGGACGCGAAGGCAACCGCGCGGCTGGGATCAAGTTGGCGGGCTGCGTCAGCCAGATTGGTGACGGGGGCCAATGGGCGCCGCTCTATGCGGTGGCGCGCAGTGTGCTTAGCAGTCTTCACTCATGTTCTCCCTGTTATGCCTGCGAGGTCAGCTGTCGGATTCGGGCGGGACGCCCGGCTCGGTTCCCCGAGCTTCACCCCAAGGTTCGTGTGAACCGAATGTGGTTCCCCCGCGTTGGACCGAGGTGTACCGCGCCTCCCGCGGTCCAACTTCGGTTTCCGGAAGACGGGCTGGTCGTATCGACCAAGTGACACTTTACCCTGTCCGCCTGGAAAATGTCACATGGCGGTAACGGAAGATGGGACACACTGCCGGCCCCGCCTCCCCACAGCGCCCCCGACCCGCGCCCACGGGCGCCCGGTAGCCCGGAATCCCGCCGTTCCACAGCGGATAGCGCCGCCGCCCGCGACCACTGGATCGACGGGCGGCGGCGCCTGGCGGGCGGACCGGAGGGGGCGGGGCGGGGCCTCAGTCGCCCCGGACGAACAGATGGGGGGACAAAGCCACAGGTATGGTCAGATATCCGATAACCGCGCCCGCCTCGTCGAGCGCGCTGATCCGGACCAGATCACCATGGACGGAAAGGGCGACGCGGGCGCCCGGAGTGAGATCCAACTCAGCAAAAGATGTGAGCAATCCCTCATCCGCTTGGATGGGCTCGCCGATGCGGACGATCCTCATGGCGCGCTCCTCCGGGTTGCGCACTGCGAGCTCCACGGACTCACCCGCCACCTCGAGGCCCGATCCGGGGACCGGGTTGCCATAGGGATCGACCACCGGCTCGTGCAGCAGTTCCGCCAGGCGGTCCTCGACGCGGTCGCTCATCACGTGCTCCCAGCGGCACGCCTCCGCGTGGACCGCGTCCCACTCCAGGCCGATGACGTCGAGCAGCAGGCGCTCGGCCAAGCGGTGCTTGCGCAGCACCTCCACTGCGCGCGCCCTGCCCTCCCGCGTCAGCTCGAGGCGCCTGTCCCCCATCACGTGCAGTAGGCCGTCGCGCTCCATGCGCGCCACCGTCTGGGACACCGTGGGACCGGAGTGGCCGAGGCGGTCGACGATGCGCGCCCGCAGCGGAGTGACGGAATCCTCCTCCATCTCGAGGATCGTCTTGAGATACATCTCAGTCGTGTCGATCAAGTCGGCCACAGCGGGCTCCTTCAAGGATCGCGGGGATTTGCTACAGAATAGGACGCCCCCGCCCAGGGCGGGGCCAACGGCGCCATACCGCTGAACACGCGGCGCCCCGCCCGCCCCGCGCCGCCCGCAATTCGCCAAACGCGTGTCATAAAAATCGGCGCGCGTTAGACTCGGCGCATGCAGGCCCTCCCCCCGATCCCCCCCGGACTCCTCCCCTCGGACGGGCGCTTCGGCGCGGGCCCCTCGCGGGTGCGCACGGAGCAGCTGGACGCCCTCAGCGCGCCCCTCGTCATGGGGACCTCGCACCGCCAGGCGCCCGTGCGCGGGATCGTCGCCTCCCTGCGCGCAGGGCTCGCCGACCTCTTCGGCCTGCCCGACGGCTACGAGGTCGTCCTCGGCAACGGCGGCGCCACCGCGTTCTGGTCGGCGGCCTGCGCGAGCCTGGTCATCGACCGCGCCGCCTTCGCGGTATTCGGCGAGTTCGGGAGGAAGTTCGCCGCCGAGGCCGCCGGAGCCCCCCACCTGGCCGCCGCCATCGTCGACGAGGCGCCCGACGGCCGTTTGGCCACCGTCGCCCCGCGCGAGGGCGTGGACGCCTACGCGTACCCGCACAACGAGACCTCCACGGGCGTCGTCTCCCCGCTCTACCGGCCCGCCGCCGACGCCCTCACGCTGGTGGACGCCACCTCCATCGCCGGAGCCGCCCCCGTCGACCTCGCGGACGTCGACGCCTACTACTTCTCGCTGCAGAAGGCGTTCGGCTCCGACGGCGGCCTGTGGGTGGGCGTCCTGTCCCCCGCCGCCGTCGCCAGGACCGCCGTCTGCGCGGGGATGCCCGGCCGGTGGGTGCCCTCCATCCTCGACCTGGGCGCCGCCATCGCGAACTCGCGGAAGGACCAGACCCTCAACACCCCGGCGGTGGCGACGCTCGTCATGGCGGCCGACCAGGTGCGGTGGATGAACGAGTCGGGGGGCCTGGAGGGCATGAGCGCCCACGTGCGGGCGTCCTCGGACCTCGTCTACCAGTGGGCGGAGGACAGCCTGGTGGCCCGCCCCTTCGTCGAGGACGCGCGCCTGCGCTCCCCCGTGGTGGCCACCATCGAGTTCGACCCCGCCGTGGACGCCGCCGCCCTGGCCGCCCACCTGCGCTCCCACGGCGTCGTCGACGTCAACCCCTACAGGGGGGTCGGCGAGAACCAGCTGCGGATCGCCACGTGGCCGTCGATCCCCACGCGCGATGTCGAGGCGCTGCTGGCCTGCATCGACTACTGCCTGGAGCGGGCCCTCTGACAGCGGGGCGGGGCACTGGCCCCAACCCCCTCACGCCATCGGCCCGGCGCCCGACCAGGCGCGCGCACAAGGCCCGGGACTACGCGGCACGGCGCCGCGCACAAGGGCGGAGCCATGCCGCTGCGGTCAGGCGGCGGGCCCTACCGGGAGCGCTCGATCCTGGGCCGCCGCCCCTCGAAGCGCAGTCGGACCCCCCAGTGGGCCACCGCCCACAGCCCGCACACGACGGCGATCCCCATCGAGGCCATGCCCCCCACCAGGATCGACCACCGGGCCCCCAGGACCTGGCCGACCCATCCGATCAGCGGGGAGCCCACGGGCGTGGCCCCCAGGAACACCAGCGAGTACAGGGACATGACGCGCCCGCGTTTCTCCTCGTCCGTGTGGGTCTGGATGTACGCGTTGGCACTGGTGTTCGTCGTCAGCATGAAAAGACCAGTCGGGACCGAGAGCGCGGCGAACCACCAGTAAGTGGGGGCCATGCCCAGGCCGATCTCCGCGAGGCCGTACAGGGCGGCTCCGCACAGGATCGTTCGTATGCGCGGCGCGCGGGCGGCCGCTGCCACCGCTCCCAGGATCGATCCGACGGCCATGAACGAGGAGAGGACGCCGAACTGCCCAGCGCTCTTGCCGAAGACCTCGGTCGCCATCAGGGCACTGGTCATCTGGAAGTTCATCCCCAGGGCTGACACAACGAAAATGAGCAGCAGGATGACGCGGATGTCCGTGCGCCCGCGCACGTAGGCGAATGCCTCGCGCACCTGGCCCGGGGCGCGGGGGACGAACGGGCGCTGGACCAGCTCCCCTGCGCGCATGAGCGCCATTGTGAGGATCGGGATGAGGAAGAGGACGGCGGTGGCCAGGCTGACCGGCCCGACCCCGTACCATTCGATGAGGAGCCCCGCGACCGCCGGACCGATGAGGCGCGCGGCGTGGAACGCGGTCGCGTTCAAGGCGACGGCGTTGGCCATGTAGGTGCGCGGAACGAGTTCGCCCACGAAAGCCTGGCGCGCGGGGGTGTCGATGGCGATGATGACGCCCGACGCCACCGCCAAGGCGTACATGTGCCACACATTGCACACGCCTGTCAGGATCAGCACGCCCATGCACAGCGAGACGAGGCACACCCCCAGCAGGGAGCTCTGAAGGATCCTACGGCCCTTGACGCGGTCGGCCAATGCGCCCGCGAATCCGGACAGGCCCAAGATCGGCAGGAACTGGAGGGCTGTGACGATGCCGACCTGCGAGGAGTCGTGGTCGGTGAGGACGGTGAGGACGTACCAGTCCTGCGCGACCCGCTGGAGCCACACCGCCGTGGAGGACACCAACGACCCGCCGAACCACAGCCGGTAGTTGAAGAACCGCATAGACGCGAATGGGGATGCCACGGACGCTCCTTCTGCCGGCGCACACTCGTCGCCCGCTCCGGGGCCGCGGCCGGCCGTGCCATCCAGACCCCCGGGCCCGGGCGGGTCCCGTCAACGATACGACCACCGGCGGGCGACCGCCTCCGGGCGGCCGGCCCAACGGGGCGGTGTCCCACGATGCGGCCCCCGTCTGCGCACCGCTCGGACGGGGGCCGTGGGGGCGGGCCGGCGCCCCGCGGCGCCGGCCGTCAGGCGACTCCGAGGAGCCGCTGGATGGGGCCGATCAGGAAGTAGACGACGAAGAGGGCGGAGACGACCCACAGGAGCGGGTGGACGCGCCTGGCCCTCCCCGTCGCCAACTGGACGAGGGAGTGGGTGACGAAACCGACTCCGATGCCCACGGACACCGAGTAGCCGAAGGGCATGAGGGCGATCGTCATGAACGAGGGGATCGCGACCTCGGGCGACTTCCAATCGATGTCGGTGACCTGGGTCATCATCAGGAACCCGACGAAGACGAGCGCAGTGGAGGCGGCCTCGGTGGGGACCAGCTCGACCAGCGGCGCCAGGAAGGTCGACAGCAGGAAGAGGACGCCCGTCACCACGGAGGCGAGGCCCGTGCGGGCCCCCTCGGCCACGCCGGACGCGGACTCGACGTAGGACGTGTTCGAGGAGACCCCGCCCAGGCCGCCCGCGACGGCGGCGAGCGAGTCGATGACGAGGATCTGGCGCGTGCGGGGAGGGTTGCCGTCCTGGTCGAGCAGACCGCCCTCGGCGCCGACCGCGACCATCGTGCCCATGGTGTCGAAGAAATCGGCGAGCATGAGGGAGAAGACCAGGAGGACCACGGACACGGCCCCGAGTTTGCCGAAGCCGCCGAGCATGTCCACCTTGCCGAGGGTGTCGAAGACGGGCACGGCCACTGGGGAGCCCTTGAGCTCGGGAACCGTCTGCCCCCATCCGGTCGGGTTGGACTCCGAGATGCGGTCCAGGTGGGCGATGGCCTGGACGAGGACCGCCAGGACCGTGGCGGACACGATGGAGATGAGAACAGCGCCCTTCACACCGCGCACGTACAGGACGATCATGAGGAACAGGCCGAACACGAACACCAGGGCCGGCCAGCCGTCCAGGGAACCGGAGACGCCGAATTGGACGGGGGTCGCCCCGGTGCGCACGATGCCCGCGTTGACCAGGCCGATGAGGGAGACGAAAAGGCCCAGGCCCACCGTGATCGCGGTCTTCAGAGCAGCGGGGACCGCCCGGAAGACCGCCTCGCGGAAGCCCGTGAGGACGAGCAGGAGGATGAGCAGGCCCTCCCACGCGATGACGCCCATGGCCTCGCCGTAGCTCAGGCCGGAGCCCAGGACCAGGGTGAAGGCGACGACCGCGTTGAGGCCCAGGCCCGCGGCCAGGGCGAGGGGGTAGTTCGCGACGGCGCCCATGAGGATGGTGACGGCGCCCGCGACCAGCGCCGTGCCCGCGGCGATCCCCTGGGGGGTGATCGAGCCGTCGTCGGGGACGGCGTTGCCCAGGATCGCCGGGTTGACCACGAGGATGTACGCCATGGCGAAGAAGGTGACGAGACCGCCGCGGACCTCTCGGCCCAAGGTCGAGCCCCTGGCGGAGATCTGGAAGAAACTGTCGAGTGCCTGTGCGACCGCGTTACGGGATGGGGCGGTCATGTTCTGTGTGCTCACAGGCCAATCGTGCCCGTAACTGAAGTCACACCGCAAACACGACGCGCGTGATCTTCAATACCAGGTAACGTTACGCCTCCGGGGCGCGCTCCACGTCGATGGCCGAGTCGTTGACGCGCGGCGGGCGCACCGGCCACGCGGTGGCCCCCTTGGGCAGGTCCGTCTCCGAGTGGGAGCCGCAGGTGTGGTCGAGGCTGACGACGCTCCCGTCGTCCGTGGCCCACTCGTTCGCGCACACGCCGAACGCCATGCGCATCTCGCCGCTCATCTTGATGAGGAAACCGCAGTTGGAGCACGTGTTCTTGGGACGCCTGCCCGACTTGGGGCCGCGCTCGGAGGCGTACCAGCGGTTCGCCGCGTCCCAGCGCCCCTGCGGGGAGAGCACGCGGGGCCGCCCGAGCCCGAGATCCCGGACGATCGGCAGATCGGCGTCGTCGCTGGTGTCCTCCAGGCCCGGCTCGAGGCGCGCGTCCTCGTCCCGGTAGGCCAGGACGTCGTCGCGCGACACGTCCGAGGGGCGCAGGCGCTCCTCCCACGGCACCCACCGGGGCGCCAGGAGCGCCCCCTCGCGCGGGGCCATTCCGACCTCGCAGACGGTGGCGGTGCGCCCACGGGGCACGCGGGCGAGCGTCACCGCCCAGCACCAGCCGACGTAACCGGGGTCCGTCGAGGTGAAGTAGTGGGTTCCGAGTCGGTCCGCCTCCATCTTGAAACCGACGTGGTCGCCGACGGGGCGGGGGTGGGCGACGGCCTCGGCCGCCTCCCTGGCCAGCGCGACGGAGTCCGCCAGGATCGCGTCGGTCTTCGGGGTCCGCGTGCGCGGAGTGGTTCTAGGCATCGAAATCCTCTGCGACGGCGCGGAGCACCTTCGCGATCTTGTCAGCGTTGTCTGGGTACTTGCCCCGGCGCAGCGATGCGGACGAGGCGTCGAGGAGCTTGATCAGGTCCTCCACCACCGGGACCATGGCCCGGGGCTTGCGGCGCTTGGCATGGGCGACTGAGGGGGCCTCGGCCACGACCCGCACCGACAGCGCCTGGGGGCCCTTGCGCCCGTCGGCCACCGAGTACTCGACGCGCGCGCCCGCGCGGGGGTGCGCGCCGCCCGCGGGCAGCGCCGAGGAGTGGAGGAAGACCTGGGAACCGTCGTCGCCGGTGATGAAACCGAAGCCGCGTTCGGGGTCGAAGAACCTGACCCTACCGGTGGGCATGGCGTCCCCCTCCTCTCATTCGTGGGGCGCACGGCGCGCGGCCCCTCCCATCATAGGGCGGGCGGCACGGGGGCGCTCCGCAGCGCCCGGCGCCTGTAGCGAAACCCACCGGATCCCGGCCCGTTCTCCCATTCGCAGGACTGTTGTGCCCTCCGCCGCATATCGTGTACTGTGACATGTTCGTCCGCGACTCCTTGGAGGAAACGTGAAGCACCGGTTCCGCGCCGCCGCCGTCGGCGTGTGCGTTCTACTCATGGCACTGAGCGGCGCGTCCGCCTTCGCCGCCTCCCCCGTCACCATCTCCGACGCGGTCACCGACCCCGACGGGTGGCTGAGCGCCGACCAGAGCTCGCGCATCGCCTCCGCGGCGTCCAGCGCCCGCGCCAAGGGCCTCGACATCTACTTCGTGGCGATCCCGGACTTCTCGGGGGCTTCCATGATCAACTGGTGCAAGCAATCGATCAAGAAGTCCGGACTGTCCTCCGCGTCGATCGCCTACGTCATCGCGTACAAGGAGCGCAGGCACGCGTCGTGCGGCAACGAGGGCGAATCGACCATCAGCGACACGGACTTGACCGGAGCGCGCGCCGCTGCGGAGTCGGAACTGCGCACGGCGGCAGACCCCCTCACTTCCGAGGCGGCCACGACTGCGGCACTCGCCTTCTACTCCTACGCGGAGTCGCACGCCTCCGCTTCCGCCGCCAAGACCTCGTCGTCGCGGACCTCCAGCGCGGGTTCGTCGTCCACCAGGGGCGGCTTCACGTGGGTCGTGTGCCTCCTGCTCGTCCTCGTCGGCCTCATAGCAGTCGTCGTCCTGGTCCGGAAGGCGTCGGGCAGGGGCCAGAAGATCGTCGCGGGCGCCACCGCCAGGGACGCCGAGCGCGCGCGCCAACTGGTCGACGAGGCGAACCGCCAGCTGCTGTCCGCCGACGAGCAGGTCCGCAGCGCCGACGACGAGCTCGCCTTCGCCCAGGCGCAGTTCGGCGCGCTCAGAACCCAGGAGTACGGGGCCTCCCTGCAAGCCGCCCGCGCCGCCGTCTCCCAGTGCTTCGCGCTCCAGCAGCAGATGAACACCGCCGCCTCCGACGCGCACAGGGCCAGTCTGGCCACCCGGATCATGGACGCCCTGGGCACCGCCATGAACGACCTGACGGAGAAGCAGCGCGCCTTCGCCTCCATGCGGGACGAGCGCGCCGATCTGCCCCGCCAGATCCGCGAGGCCCGCGAGCAACTAGCGGAGTTCGAGGGGCGCCTGGCCGACACGAAGGCGGAGCTCGCCTCCGTCAGCGCCCTCTACCCCGGGCAGATGGTGGCCTCCCTGCTCGACAACCCCGATCAGGCGCGCGCCCTCCTCGACTCCGCACAGGGCGCGCTCGACAGCGCGGAGGAGGCGGCCGCCTCCTCCCCCGACGCGGCCGCCAACGCCCTGGACACCGCGCGGCGAGCGATGGCGATGGCGAGCCACCAGATGGACGCCGTCTTCGCGGCGAAGACCGACCTCAGCGCCATCGAGGACACCCTGACCAGGGCGATCGCCTCGATCACCTCCGACCTGTCGGACGTCACCCGGCTCGGCGCCGACCAGGCCGCCTTCGCCCCCCTGGTCGCGGACGCGCGCAAAGCGGTCGACGACGCCCAGCGCGCGCGCAGCGGCACGGGCGACCCGTTGGGCGCACTCGAGGCACTGCGAACGGCCGAGGCGACCCTCGACGCCGCCCTCGAGCCGCTGCGCAGCGCCGAGGAGGCGCTCGAACGCAAGAACGGGGCCGCATCGGACCGGATCGCCGAGGCGGAGGCCCTCGTCGAGCAGGCCGACCGCCACGTCCAGGGGCGCCGGGGCGCCGTCGACCTCGACACGCGGTCCCAGCTGTCCCAGGCGCACTCGGCGCTGTCGAAGGCCCGCGCGGCGGCCGAGCCCACCGAGGCCGCCTCGCACGCCGCCAGCGCCGCGGCGCTGGCCCGCCAGGTCCTCGCAGCGCCCGTCGCCCCCTCCGCCCCCACTTTCGGCGCCGGGACGCCCCCCACTTTCAACACCGGGACGCCCCAAAGCCGCGGCAACGGGAGCTTCACCGGCTCCACGCTGGGCGACTTCCTGCTGTGGTCGACGATCTTCGGCTCCCACGACCACGGCGGCTGGGGCGGCCACCGCCACGACGACCGCGACTCCTCATGGGGAGGCGGCTTCGGAGGATTCGGGGGGTTCGGAGGCGGTTCCTCCGGCGGAGACGACTTGTCGGGCATGGGAGGTGGCGGGAGCTCCTTCTAGCCGCTTACCGGCCCGCCCTCGCACGAGCGGGCACCCCTGCCCCCGGCCACCGCGCCCCTCCCGCGGGCGCCGACCACTGACCACCGATAGATCCGACCCCGTCGCCCGCACCCACGGGCGCACGGACCACCTCGGCCCAACCGGCCGCACACGCCCACGGGCACACAACCAAGGAGAGAACCATGGCAGAGAAGCAGTCCATCCTGGGACGCATCACGCAGCTGGCGAAGGCCAACATCAACGCGCTCCTCGACCGCGCCGAGGATCCGCAGAAGATGCTCGACCAGCTGATCCGCGACTACACGAACTCCATCGCGGACGCCGAGTCCGCGGTGGCCCAGACCATCGGGAACCTGCGCCTGGCCGAGAAGGACCACGCGGAGGACGTCGCCGCCGCCGAGGACTGGGGCCGCAAGGCCCAGGCCGCCTCCACGAAGGCCGACCAGCTCCGCGCCGCGGGCGACACCGCCGGGGCAGACAAGTGGGACAACCTGGCGAAGGTCGCGATCGGCAAGCAGATCCAGTTCGAGGGCGAGGCCAAGGAGTCCGCCCCCATGATCGCCTCCCAGACGGAGGTCGTCGAGAAGCTCAAGGCCGGTCTGAACCAGATGAAGGAGAAGCTCAGCGACCTCAAAGTCCGCCGCGACCAACTGGTGGCCCGCCAGAAGTCCGCGCAGGCCCAGGCGCAGGTGACCGACGCGATCTCGTCGATCAACGTCCTGGATCCCACTTCGGAGCTCTCCCGCTTCGAGGACAAGGTCCGCCGCCAGGAGGCGATGGCCCAGGGGAAGACCGAGTTGGCCGCTTCCTCCCTGGACGCCCAGTTCGCCGAGCTGGAGACCGACGCCTCCCAGATCGAAGTCGAGGCCCGACTGGCCGCGTTGAAGAACAAGGACGCCTGAGCGCTCCGGCCCGTGGGCCGGCGCCCGCGCACAAGGGCTTGATCCCGCCCTTGTGCGCGGCGCGTGTTCCTTGAACCAGGGCGCGTTGCCCCAGGGGGGATCGGCCCGGGCAATGCCCTGGCGCGGGCCGACATCGGCGCCGGGCCCCCGCCAGGCTCCAGTCAGAGGAAGGCCAAGGGGTCGAAGTCGTCGATGTCGATGATGCGGAGCCTGGGCAGCCGCACCTGGAAGGCGTGGACGTCGTACTCGAGGTCGATGATCTCGAGGCCCCGGTCGACCAGGTCGTGCAGCTGGGAGGAGAGGAACTCCCGGAAGCACATCACGCCGACCCGGCGCCCCGCGTCGAGGAGGGCCTCGATCTGCGGGACGAAGTCGGCGTCGTGGCTGGCCAGGATCACGGATCCGCGCTCGAGTTTGACGATCGCGTCCATGGTGCGCTGCAGGCCGACGTCCACGACCTTCATGTCCTCGGGGCCCGACAGCGGGATGACCGCGTAGTCCATCGCCGTGAGCGCCTGGACGAACCCCATCGGCAGGTACCCCGACGAGCCGTTGAGGAAGAACAGGCCCTTCGCGCGCTGCCCCCATTGGTTGTGCGCCCCCTCCAGGACGCGGTCCCAGCGGGGCCTCTCCTCGGGGTTCGGGCGCCTGTCCAGCACTGACAGACCGAGGGTGGCGTCGATGTTCTCGCCGTCGACTACCAGATAGGTCGTTTCTTCCATAGACGTCTCCATGTGGATCACTCTACCCGATGGCGCGCCCGCCTATGCGCAGGTCGCACGGGACTCTGGGTGGGTCCGAAGGGCCGGAGCGCCCTGGCGCCCTTGCGGGCCCCTGAGCGCTCCGGCCACGGCCTAGCGGTGGGACGGTCACTTCACGTCGTCATCGACCCAGTCGAAGGTGCGCGTGACGGCTTTCTTCCACAGGCGGTAGGTGCGGTCGCGCTCAGCGGGCTCCATGGCGGGAGTCCAGCGCTTGCCTTCCTGCCAGTTGGCCGCGACGTCGTCGGTGCCCTTCCAGAAGCCGACGGCCATGCCGGCGGCGTAGGCCGCTCCCAGTGCGGTCGTCTCGATGACCTTGGGCCGCACCACGTCAACGCCGCACAGGTCGGCCTGGAACTGCATGACGAGGTCGTCGTGCGTCATTCCGCCGTCGACCTTGAGCTCCTTGAGCGGCACACCCGAGTCGGCGTTCATCGCGTCGAGGACCTCAGCGCTCTGGAACGCGGTCGATTCCTCGACGGCCCGCGCGATATGGCCCTTGTTGACGTAGCGGGTCAGGCCCACGATCGCACCGCGCGCGTCGGAACGCCAGTAGGGGGCGAACAGGCCCGAGAACGCCGGGACGAAGTAGACGCCGCCGTTGTCCTCGACGGTGGCCGCCAGTTCGCCGATGTCGGAGGATTTGACGATCATCCCCAGGTTGTCGCGCAGCCACTGCACGAGCGAGCCCGCCACGGCGATCGAGCCCTCGAGCGCGTAAACGGCCGGCTGGTCGCCGATCTTGTAGGCGACTGTCGTGAGGAGGCCGTTGTCGGAGAAGACGGGCTCGGTGCCGGTGTTCATGAGCATGAAGCATCCGGTGCCGTAGGTGTTCTTGGCCATGCCCTTCTCGAAGCACGCCTGGCCGAAGGTCGCGGCCTGCTGGTCGCCCAGGATGCCCGAGATGGGCGTGTCGACGAGGAGGCCGTTCTTGCGCCCGTAGCCGTAGATCTCGGAGGAGGACTTGATCTCGGGGAGCATCGACATGGGGATGCCGAAGATCCCGCACACGTCCTCGCGCCAGGTGAGGGTGCGGATGTCCATGAGCATGGTGCGCGAGGCGTTCGTGACGTCCGTGCAGTGGACGCCGCCGTTGACGCCCCCCGTCATGTTCCACAGGACCCAGGAGTCCGTGTTGCCGAACAGCAGATCGCCGGCCTCGGCGCGCTCGCGCGCCCCTTCGACGTTGTCCAGGATCCACTTGATCTTGGAGCCGGAGAAGTAGGGGGACAGCCCCAGGCCGCAGATCTGGCGGAAGCGGTCCGGCCCCTCGTCGCCCCCGAGCTCCTTGACCATCTCCGAGGTGCGCACGTCCTGCCAGACGATCGCGTTGTAGACGGGCTCTCCGGTGTTCTTGTCCCACACGACGGTGGTCTCGCGCTGGTTGGTGATGCCGACGGCGGCCAGCTGGTGGCGGTTGATCTCCGCCTCGCCCAGGGCCTCGGCGACGACCGCGCGCGTGGTGTCCCAGATCTCGAGGGGGTCGTGCTCGACCCACCCCGGGTTGGGGAAGATCTGGGTGAACTCCTTCTGGCCGACGGCGATGATCTCGCCGGAGTGGTTGAAGATGATGGCGCGGGTGGAGGTCGTGCCCTGGTCGATGGCCAGAACGAATTTCTCTTCGGTCATGGTCGGGTTTCCCTTCTTTCACTTCGTTGTGGACGGACTCAGGCCAGGCCCGAGGCGAAAACGATCACGGTCGCGATGATCGCGCCGACGATCGGACCGACGACGGGCACCCAGGAGTAGGCCCAGTCGGACCCGCCCTTGCCCTTGATCGGCAGAATTGCGTGGGCGACGCGGGGCCCGAGGTCACGGGCGGGGTTGATCGCGTAGCCGGTGGGCCCGCCCAGGGAGTTGCCGATGACGACGATGATGAGGGCGACTCCCAGGGGCCCGATGGCGGTGGTCGTGTAGCCGGAGACGTAGATCCAGATGATGAGGACGGCTGTGCCGATGGCCTCAGTCACGCAGTTCCACCCGTAGGAGCGGATCTCGGGCCCGGTGGAGAACACCCCGAGTTTGAAGGCGGGTTCGCACTGCTCGTCGAAGTGGCGCTTGAAGGAGAGCCACACGAGCACGGCGCCCACGAAGGCTCCGACGAACTGCGCGATGATGTAGACGGCGATGTTCACGGCGGTCACGGCGACGCCGGGCGCGAGTTCGACCGCGGGGTCGAACATGTGGCCGACGGCCTTCGCGATCGTGACCGCGGGGTTGAGGTGGCCCCCGGAGGGGTACGCGACGTAGACGCCCGCGAAGACCGCCAGGCCCCACCCCATGTTGATCATGAGCCAGCCGCCGCCCTTGCCCTTGGACTTGGGCAGCAGGTTGGTCGCGACGACACCACCGCCCAAGAGCAGGAGGACCGCTGTGCCCATGAACTCCGACATGAACAACTGCCCGGTGGAGGGCGCCGCCGCGCCGGCCATCGGGAGAAGTGTTGTGAACATTGTTCCTATCTTTCTTCGACGCTTCCTCGCATCGAATCCGTGGTGGTCGCCCACCTCCAACAGTTCACCGGCTGGCGTTGCCCTGGCCGGCGCCGACCCGGGTGGCCGCCGCCGACGTCGCAGTCGGCGCACATCCATCCGGGCGTGCTGGATATTCGTGCACTCAACGATTGTGACTCTCCTCATCCAAATGTGCAAATCAGCTGTTCACATGCCCCGGCTTCGCGCGGCTCCAGCCCACGATGGGAAACCGACGTGGCACACTGGACACTGTGACCATCCGAGATGAGCAAGCACACGAAGCCGCGTCCATGTACTACCTCCAGGGGCACACCATGGACACGATCGCGCGGACCCTCGACATATCCCGGTCCTCGGTCTCCCGCCTGCTGACCTACGCCCGTGAAACGGGACTCGTCCGCATCTCGCTGGCCGCCTCGCCCTCCTTGAAGGGGACCCTGGCGGGCCAGATCTCCGAGCTCTTCGACGTCCAGGTCTCGGTCGTGCCCACTTACGAGGCGGCCTCGGAGGTCGACCGCCTCCACAACGTTGCCCTGGCCGCCGCGGACCTGCTCATGGGAATGCTGCGCCCCGGCGCCGTCCTGGGCATCGCATGGGGGAACACGACCGCCGAGATCACCCGCTGCATGCCCAGCATCTACGTGCCCGGCTCGACGGTGGTCCAGCTCAACGGCGCGGCGACGGCCACGGAGTCCGGCATGCCCTACGCCGACGCCATCATCGCCCGCGCCGCCCGCGCCATCGGGGCGACGATGGTGAACTTCCCCGTCCCCGCGTTCTTCGACTACGTGGAGACGAAGCGCCAGCTGTGGCGCGAGCAGTCCATACAGACCGTCCTCAAAACCATCGACAGGTGCACCGTCGCGCTCTTCGGAGTCGGCTCCATGTCCTCGCGCCTGCCCTCCCACGTCTACGCCGGGGGGTTCTTGGACCCCGACGAGATCGCCGCCGTCCAGAAGGACGGAGTCGTCGGCGACGTGTGCACCGTGCTCATCCGGGAGGACGGCTCGACGGACATGGCCCTCAACGAACGCGCCTCGGGCCCCAGGCCCGAGGCCCTGCGCACGATCCCCCGCCGCCTGTGCGTCGTCTCCGGCGCCTCGAAGGCGCTGCCCCTGCTGGGCGCCCTGCGCACGGGAGCCGCCACGGACCTCGTCCTCGACGACCGCGCGGCCCGGGAGCTCCTCGAACTGGTGCACACCCGGGCCACCGCCCCGACCGCGGTCTGAGGGCCGACGAGGCGGGGGCCGGCCCAGCGGAGCGGGGATCCTGTCGGCTCCGCGCGCACAGCGGCGCGCTCCAGGGCAACGACGGCGTCGGCGCCCGCCGGGTCGGCTCCGCGCGCGGACAGCGGCGCGATCACCCGGGCGCGGGGGCGGGCCGACTCCGCCCGCACCGCTCGGCGCGCGACCGGAGGGGCGCGACGGGCGGGGCTCAGCCCAGGCGCTTGACCAGCGGGAAGGGGATGGTCTCGCGGATGCCCTGGCCGGTGAGGACCATGAGCAGGCGGTCGATGCCCATGCCCATGCCGCCGCACGGCGGGAAGCCCTGTTCCATGGCGACCAGGAAGTCCTCGTCCATGACCATGGCCTCCGGGTCGCCGTTGGCGGCCGCGAGGGCCTGCGCCTCGAAGCGCTCGCGCTGGACGACCGGGTCGGCCAGCTCGGAGTAGGCGGTGCCCGTCTCGAAGCCGCGCACGTACAGGTCCCACTTCTCGGTCAGGCCGGGGCGGGAGCGGTGGTAGCGGGTGAGCGGGGAGGTGTCCTCGGGGAAGTCGTAGACGAAGGTCGGCGCCCACAGCTTGGAGGCGACGAGCTCCTCGAAGATGTCCTCGACGATCTTGCCGCTCACCGCGTAGTCGTCGACCTCCAGGCCGATGCGCTCGGCGTGCTTGACGAGGGTCTCGCGCGGCGTCTCCACCGTGACCTCCTCGCCCAGGGCCTCGGAGGTGGAGCCGTACAGGTCGATGCGGTCCCACTGGCCCGACAGGTCGTATTCGGTTCCATCCGCGAGGCGCACGACCTCCCCGCCCTCGGGCAGGTCGAAGGCGTCGCGAGCAGCCTGCTGGATGAGGTCACGGGTCAGGTCGGCCATGCCGTTGTAGTCCGAGTACGCCTCGTAGGCCTCCAGGGAAGTGAACTCGGGGCTGTGCGAGGAGTCCATGCCCTCGTTGCGGAAGTTGCGGTTCATCTCGAAGACGCGGTCCACGCCGCCGACGACCGCGCGCTTGAGGTAGATCTCCGTGGCGATGCGCAGGTAGAGGTCCATGTCGAGCGCGTTCATGTGCGTGGTGAACGGCCTCGCGGCGGCGCCCCCGTGGACGACCTGCAGCATCGGTGTCTCCAGCTCGATGTAGCCGCGCCGGTGGAAGTTCTCGCGGATGGAGCGGTTGACGGCGGCGCGCACGCGGATCATGTCGCGGGCGGCGGGGCGGGTGATGAGGTCGAGTTCGCGCCGGCGGATGCGCTGGTCCTCCGACAGGGTGATCTCCTTGCCGTCCTGCGTGGTCCAGGTCTTGGGCAGGGGGCGCAGCGCCTTCGAGGCGATGGCCCACGAGGCGTCGGGGGCGGGCAGCGCGGTGGGCGCGGCGTCGTAGGCGGCCCTCGCCTGCTCGGTGGGCTCGGCCGGGGTCGCGAAGACCGACAGCTCGCCGCGGCGCGAGGAGATGACGCGCCCGTGGACGAAGAGGTGGTCCCCCAGGTCCACGTCGTTCTTGTAGGCGGCCAGCGAGTCGGCGCCGACGGAGGCGGCGGAGAGCATCACCTGGATCTTCTCGCCCGCGCCGTCCATGAGGGTCGCGAAGCAGAGCTTGCCGCCATTGCGCATCAGGACGACGCGCCCGGCGATGCCCACGAGGTCCTCGGTCTCCTCGCCCGCCTCCAAATGGGCGTACCGCTGGCGGACCTCCGATATCGTGGAGGTGATCGGCAGCGCGACGGGGTAGGCGGGGGTGCCCTCCTCCATGAGGCGGGCGCGCTTCTGAGAGCGGACCTTGACCTGTTCGGGGGTGTCGTCCGCGGCGGCGTTCACGTTCTGGGCGTTTGCTTCACTCACGCGCCCATCGTACCGGGCGCCGGAGCCCCCGGCCGCCCTCAGCCGCGTTCCGCCGCCAATCGCACACGGTTCGCGGCCCACAGCCCCGTCAGGGCGGCGGAGTCCGACCAGGGGAACGCCAGGTAGTCGCCCGCCAGGATGACCGGCCCGCTCTGCTCGCCGCGGTAGCGGCGCACCAGGGAGGCCCGCCCGACCCGGCAGGTCGGCATGGCCGCGGGGATCCTCACGACACGGCTGGACGCCTGGTCCACGGCGGCCTCCAGGGAGGGGGCGAGCGCGCACAGGGACTCCACCGCGCGCCCGACGAGCTCCTCGTCGGACGTGCCCCGTTTGATGCACTCCCCGGCCGCCTCCCCGTCGAACATCACGGTGACGGCGTCGCGCCCGGGCGCCGCGTGCCCCGCGCGGCTCGACGCGCACAGGGCAGCGAGGTCGCCGCTCCGGCCGGGCGAGGCCAGCAGCCCGTAGGCGCCCCCCAGCTCGTGGTCCGCGAGACGGCGGCTGAGGGCCACCACCACGAGGAGGCCCGGGCTGTACGGTGTGGCGATGAGCTCCGCCTCCACGGGGGACGGGTCGTCGAGGAGGGCCGCGGCCCTGGGGCCGGGCACGGCCAGGACGACCCGGTCGGCCTCGACGGACGTGCCGTCGGCCAGGACCAGGGCGGCGCCGCGCGCGCCGCGCTCGAGGCGGGCCACTGGCGAGTCGTAGTGGATGGTGAGCCCCGAGGCGAGTGCGCGGGGCACCGCCTCGAGGCCGGGGTCCGCGGTGAGCGTCGTGAAGGGACGGGCGCCGTAGGCGACCATGGCGAGCGCCGCCGACGCGGAGGTGGTGGCGAGGTCCTGGAAGTAGTAGCCCCTGAACGCCGAGCCGATCACGGCGTCCGTGAAGGCCCGGCCGAAGCGCTCGGCGCACCACGGTGCGGCGGGAACGTCGATGTCGGCCCACTGGGCGGGGTCCGCTGGGTCGGCCCGCACCAGGCGCCGGGCCTGGCCGGCCAACGCCCACCCGGCCCGGGCGGCGTCGCGCCAACCGACCACGCCCGCGCGCACCATCGCGGGACCGCTGGGCTTGTACGCCTTGACGGCCGAGTCGGTGATGATGCCCGCGCGCGAGCGGATGGGGCGCAGTGGCACTCCGAGGCGCTTGGCCAGGCGGGGGAGCACCCGGTAGGTGGAGGAGAGGAAGTTCGCGCCGACCTCGACTCCGCAGTCGGCGACGGACGCCGTCTCGATGCGGCCCCCCGCGCGGCTGGTCGCCTCGTAGATCTCCACGTCCTCCCCGCGCCGGGCGAGCGCGTCCGCGCACACCAGCCCCGCGATCCCCGCGCCGACGACAACTGTTCGCATGGGAGCATTCTACGTCACAGGGCGCTCCGACTGGCGCACTACGGATCAACTGGCGCACTGCGGTGCGAACAGCCCGCCGTTTCCCACAGTCGCACACAAGGGCCCTGGTTTTCGCAACACCTCCCGCACACAACGGCAGGATTCCGCCCTTGTGTGCGGGAGTGTGTTGCGTAATTCCGCTCCTTGTGCGCGGGCCCCTGCGGATCCCGATGGGCGGAGGCGCGCGCCCTACTCCCCCGGCGCCGCGCCGCATTCGGCGAGGAAGCCCTTCACCTCGTCCAATGCCGGGGCGGCGCTGGCCCCTCCCCTCCGGGTCGTGGACAGCGCGGCGGCATGGACCGCGAAGACCAGGGCGCCGCGCACCCCCCTGCCCCGCAGGAGGGCCCACGCCAGCGCCGCGGAGAAGACGTCCCCCGCCCCGGTCGTGTCGGTGGCCGCCACCAGCGGGGCGGGCACGGCGGCCCGCAGTCCCGGGGCGACGGCCAGCGCCCCCGCAGCGCCGCGCGTCACGACGCACATCGGGCACATCCCGGCCAGCCGGGCGGCGGCCTCCTCCACAGTGCCGGCCCGCGTGTAGGCCAGGGCCTCGGCCTCATTGGGGGTGAACACGTCCGCGAGCGCCAGCGCCCCCAGGTCCCCCTGGTCCCAGCGCCCCGTCGGATCCCACCCGCAGTCGGCCAGCACCCACGTGCCCTCCCGGCGCCAGCGCCCCACGGCCTCCGCGTTCGCGGCGAGTCCTCGCAGGTCGGTGAGCAGGGCGGCGGGCGCGGGGCCCCGCAGCGGCGGGAACTCCTCCGTCCCGAACGAGGTCATGGCCCGGTCCCCGTCGAGCGCCAGTGACACGGTCACCGATTGGCGCTCCACCGCCTCGAGCGCGTCCAGTCGGACCCCCTCCTGGGCGAGCAAGCCCCGCACCAGGTCGCCCGCGGCGTCCTCCCCCGCGTACGAGGCGAGGGCCGCGCGGGCTCCGAGCCGGGCGAGCGCCACCGCCTGGTTCGCGGCGCCCCCCGGGGCGAGGGCGCACCCGGGCACCCACTGCTCCTGCCCGGGGACCGGCGCGTGGCCGAGGGGGCCCATGACGACGTCGAGGAAGAGGGGGCCCGCGACGAGCACCTGTTCGTTCCCCTGCGATTCCACCACTGATCCGCCTTCCTCTCCGCTCCCTCCCATGCTAGAGGACCCGGGCGCGGGGGCGCCCGCGCGTCCGCGTTGACAGCGACGCCGCGTCGCAGTGTTCGATAGTGCCCATGAGAGTGAAAGTGATGGCCGACCTGGCGGGGACCACGACGCGGACGGTGCGCTACTACCACCGCCTGGGGCTGCTGCCCGTGCCCCCGGTCGTCGCGGGGCGCCGCGACTACGGCATCGAGCACTTGGCGCGCCTGCTGCGCATCCGGTGGCTGGCCGAGTCCGGGATCCCCCTGGCGAAGATCGCCCAGATGCTGCCCGAGGAGCCCGCCCAGGGGCGCAGTGCCATCGAGGCGGACCTGCTCGCCACACGGGCGCAGATCGACGCGCGCATCGAGGTCCTGCACCACCAGCGGGCCCGCATCGACGGTCTCGTGGCCAGGGTCCGCTCCGGCGAGGCGATCTCGCCCCTGCCCGTCGTCCTCGAGCGCTTCTACGACAGGCTCGAGGGCCTCATCGAGGACCCGGCCACGCTGCCCATCGTCCACACGGACCGGCGCATGGTCCTGGCGCTGGCGATCTCGGGACTCATTCCGGCCTCTCTGGGCCCGTTCATCGAGGGGCTCAGCGACGAGGACCACCGCGCGGTGGTCCGCATGTTCACCACATTCGCCAAACTCGACCGCAGCCGCTACCCCGGCGCCTACGGCGACGAGGAGAGGGAGCGCGTCATCGAGGATCTCGAGGAGGCCGAGTGGGCCGTCCTCGAGCGCAACAGGGCCACCGCCCTCGCGTTGCTGCGCGACCTGCCCAGTGGCGGGCCCGGGCACCTGTTGTGGAAGCGGGTGGCCCGGCTGTCCAAGATCGGCTACCCCGAGCCCGACCAAAGGCGCGTCATCGACGACCTGGTCCGCCGCCTGCAGGCGGATCCGGAGTTCGGGCCCGTGCTCGAAGAGAGAACAGGAAAGGAATGGAGCATTGTCTGATCTCATAGAGGCCGAGGGCCTCATCAAGTGCTTCGGAACAGTCAAGGCCCTGGACGGCCTCGACCTGGGGGTCGCCAAGGGCCAGATCCACGGCTTCCTGGGCCCCAACGGCGCGGGGAAGTCCACGACGATCCGCGTGCTGCTGGGCATGTACCGCACTGACGGCGGCCGCGCCCGGGTCCTGGGGATGGACCCCGCCCGCGAAGCCTCCGCCATCAACCGCCGCCTCGCCTACGTGCCCGGCTCGGTGAGCCTGTGGCCCAGCCTCACGGGCGGGCAGGTGCTCGACACCCTGGCGGGCCTGCGCGGCTCGCGCGACCGCGCCCGCGAGGAGGAGCTCACCGAGCGCTTCGACCTGGACCCCACCAAGAAAGTGCGGACCTACTCCAAGGGCAACGCGCAGAAGGTGGCGCTCGTGGCCGCCCTGTCCGCGCCCGTGGACCTGCTCGTCCTCGACGAGCCGACCTCGGGCCTGGACCCCCTCATGGAGCGGGTCTTCACGGACGTCGTCCGCGAGGCCGCCGAGGCGGGCGCCACCGTCCTGCTGTCCAGCCACATCCTGGCGGAGGTCCAGGACCTGTGCTCGCACGTGACGATCATCAAGGAGGGGCGCACCGTGGAGAGCGGCGACCTGTCGCGCCTGCGCTCCCTGGCCGAGACCGCCATCCGCATCGGCGTCGGGGAGTCGGACGCGCGCCGCCCCCGCCTCGTCGAGGCCCTGGCCGGGCTCGGCGCCCCCGTCCGCCCCACCGGCACCCGCGTGGAGACGCACGTCCCCTCCTCCCTGGTGCCCGAGGTCCTGGGCGTGGTCGCGGAGCTGGGCGCGGACGACGTCCAAGTGGAGCCCGCCAGCCTGGAGGACCTGTTCATGAGCCACTACTCGGGGGACGAGGGGGCGCGGTCATGAGCGCGTTCACGGGACTGCGGCGGTGCCTGGGGCTGGCGACGCGCCGCTACAGGTGGCAGGCGCTCGCGTGGATGGTGCCGCTGTGGCTGTTCCTGCTGGGCCACCCGATCGCCCTGCAGCGCACCTACCCTTCCTTCGAGGAGCGCACCGCGCTCCTGTCCCAGATGCGCGACGCGCCGGGCGTGCGCCTGCTCTTCGGGCCCCTCCCCGCCACCGGCGGCGTGGGGGAGTTCGCCAGTTGGGAGGACGGCGGGTACCTGCTGTGGTTCGTGGCGATCATGGCGATCATGCTCACGACCGCGCTGGCCCGGCGCGACGAGCAGGACGGGCACGTCGAGGTCGTCCTCGGGGCGGGCGCGGGCCGATGGGCGCCCTTCGCCTCGGCGACCGCGTGGGCGATGGGCGCCATGGCGCTCACGGGCGCGGGCCTGGCGGCCTCGCTGATCGGCGTGGACGCCGTCGTGGGCCAGACGCCCCTGCGCGGGGCGCTCGTGTTCGGGGGCGTGGCCATCGCCCAGGGATGGGCGTTCGCGGGCGTCGCCCTGGTAGCCTCGCAGTTGGTGCGGGACGCCTCGGCCGCGCGGGGACTGTGTTTCACGGTTTTCGGGGCGGCCTTCGCCGTCCGCGTCCTGGCCGACGAGACGGGGGCCGCGTGGCTGCGGTGGCTGAGCCCCCTGGCCTGGCGGGACGTCGCCGAGCCCTTCGGGGCGGAGCGCGTGTGGGCGCTCGCCGTCTTCGCGCTCGTGACCGCCGCACTGGTGGCGCTGGCGGCGCTGCTCCACTCCCGCCGGGAGCTGCTGGGAGCGGTGCTGGCCGACCGCTCCGTGTCCACCAGGCGGTGGCGCGTGCGCGGCCCCCTGGGCCTGACCGCGCGCCTTGGCGTTCGGCGCCTGGCGGCCTGGGCCTTCGCCCTGGTGCTCACAGCGGCGCTCTTCGGCGCGATGTCGGGCGGGCTGTCCGACCTGATCGCCAACAACCCGGCGAGCGCCGCCTACATCGACAAGATGGCCCCCGAGATGCGGCCCGTCGTCCAGTACACCACGTTGCTCACAGTCGTGATGGTGGCCCTCGTGGCCACCGCGGTCGTCCAGCGGGTGCTCGGCCTGGCCGCGTCGGAGGAACGGGGGCTGTCCGAGGCGGTGCTGGCCTGCGGGGTCCCGCGCACGCGCGCACTCCTAGCGGCCGTGGCCGACGCCGTCGGCGCGGGAGTGGTCCTGCTCGTCGTGTCGGGCGCTGCGCTGGCGGCCGCCACGGCCACCCAGGTGGGCGAGGACCACGCCGCCGGCCGCGCGCTGGTCTCCACGCTCACCCAACTGCCGGGGGTCGTGGCGGCGGCGGGCATCGCCGCGTTGCTGGTGGGCGCTGCGCCCCGGTGGCGGTCCCTGGCGTGGGCGGTCATCGCGTGGAGTTCCTTCGCGCGCCTCTTCGGGGGCCTCATCGACATGCCGAGGTGGGCGCAGGATCTCAGCGTCCTGGGGCACGTGGTGGATCCATGGGGCACGACGCACTGGGCGCCGCTGGCGGTCCAACTGGTGGTGGGGCTCGTGTGCGGCGGCGCTGGTCTGGCCGTCTACCGGAGGAGGGACATCCCGGCCTGAGCCGCCCCTGCCCGGAGGGCACGGGGACAGCAGGACCGGGCGCCGGGCCGGCTCCGAGCGGGTTGACCGGGGCCGGCCCCTCCTCATCGGCTCTTTGACGGAGAGGCAGTGCCTGCTCCTCGATGAGAAGGCCCACGCGCCGGGCGCGCGATCGACATCCGCGGTCTCCTGGCCCGCCTCGGAGGAGCAGGCGCGTAACGAGACGGCAACCGCCCTCCTCGCCGCGTTCGCTGATTCCAACTCCTTCCGGCAGACACGCCGCATTGCCGAGCTCATCGCTGACCCCGGTTCCCTGACCACCGACGAATGGCAGCAAGTGGACGCGGCCGCCGAAGCGAACCCCCAGATACCGAGCGCCGTCTACTTCAGCCACCCCAAGCGCCCGCCCGTCGCCGAGTGGCTGCGCATGACGATGGGAGAGATCGGGTAGCACCGAACGAACACGGCGCCCTGCGCCGGGCACGATGATGAGAGCCACTGCTTGAGCGAGCGCCGTCCGCTCCGACAGGCGCCACTGCGCCGACGCGCGTCGTCGACAACCAGCGCGGGTTATCGGCACCGACGCGCGTTGTTGACATGAGCGCGCGTTATATCCCCCTCGCGGTGTCGACAGCCCCCTCACGATGTCAATAACCCCCTCGCGGTGCCGACAACGCGCGCTCGTGCGGGTGGAGCGCGCCCACGTTCGCGCACCGCCCCCACCTCTGGCCCTGGCCCTGGCCCTGGCCCTGGCCCTGGGGCCATCCTGCCCGAGCACCCGCGCACTCGGAGATCCGGCCAGAAATGAGAGCTACATCATACAGCGATACGTGCGCAGACATATCCGAAGAAGCGCATAATTCATACATACATGGTTTACATGTCATATCGGATTCAGCAAAGGAGGCTGACATTATGGCACCGCGAAACCCCGCGCAGTTCGGCCCCGGCGGGCGCGGATTCTTCGGAACCGTCACGGTGGGCACACGGGGACAGATCTCCATCCCCGCCCAAGCCCGCAAATCCCTCGGCCTGGAGCCCGGCGACCAGCTGGTGGTCCTCACCGACCCCGCCCAGGGCCTCGCCCTGGTCCCCCTGTCACTGCTCCTCGCCCAGCACGCCGGCACCAACCCCCTCGCCGCCCTCGTCCGCGACACCATGGCGGGCGGCAAGGTCCCCCCGCCCGGCCCCTATGCGGACGACGGAGCGTCCGGCGCCGACGAGCCGGGCAGCGCGGCAACCGCACCGGCGGAAACGGGCGCCGCCGCCGTGGCCCCCGCCCCGGGACCGGACGCCGCGCCCCCGACGGGCACCGGCCCCGCCGACGCGGCCCCCGCCTCGTGAACCCAGCACCAACATCCGCACCCACCCCACCGCACCACCAGGAGTAGAAATGACCAGCCCAGCCATCCGCGCGGCGGATGTCACCAAGCGCTACGGCAGCCTCACCGCCGTGGACAGCGTGTCACTGGAGGTCTCCCAAGGCGAGATCTTCGGGATCATCGGCCCCAACGGCGCGGGCAAGACGACCTTCATGGAATGCCTTGAGGGCCTGCGCCTGCCCGACAGCGGCGATATCGACGTGCTCGGCGAGGACCCGGCCCACCCGACCAAGCGGTGGCGCGAGCGCATCGGCGTCCAACTGCAGACCGCCGCCCTGCCGCCCAAGATCACAGTCGACGAGGCGTTGGCCCTCTTCGCGTCCATGTACTCCGACCCCGCCGACCCCTCCGCGCTGCTCCACGAGCTCGGCATAGCCTCCAAAGGGCGCTCCTACGTGGAAAAGCTCTCCGGAGGACAGCGCCAGAGGGTCTTCATCGCGCTCGCCCTGCTGGGCAAGCCCGAACTGGTCTTCCTCGACGAGCTCACCACCGCGCTCGACCCCCAGGCGCGCCTGGCCATGTGGGACGTGGTGCGCTCCATCCGCCAGGGCGGCGCCACAGTGGTCATGACCACCCACTACATGGAGGAGGCCGAGGCCCTGTGCGACCGCGTCGCCGTCATCGACCACGGGCGCCTCATCGCGCTCGACACGGTCCCGGGCCTCATCGGATCCCTCGGGAAGGGGACCAAGGTCCAGCTGCGCACCTCCCGCACGATCCAGCCCAGCGCGCTCGACGGCGTCGCGGGCATCAGCGACGTGGCGGTCGCCGGCACCGCCGTGTCGATGCTGTGGGCGGGCTCGGGGATCCCCCAGGCCGCCGTCTCCGCCATCGAGGCCACCGGCGCCACCGTGTCCAACATCCGCACCAGCTCCCCCGGCCTGGAGGACGTGTTCCTCGCCCTCACCGGCCGCGACATGCGTCAGGAGGCATGAGCCATGCGCACCTTCGTCCAACTGTGCCGCGTCACCGCGATGCGTGCCCTCCGCGAACCCGTCACCGTCATCTTCGCGGTCCTCTTCGCCCCCGCCTTCATCGCGTGCATGGGCCTCATCTTCGGCAACAGCCCGGCGCCCGAGTTCGGCGGCAAGGGGTTCCTCGAGGCGAACTTCACCGCCTTCCCGGGCATCGTCATCGCGATCACGGCGCTCATCATCGTCCCCGTGGACCTGGTGGCCCAGCGCGGCGCGGGCGTGCTGCGGCGGTTCCGCGCCACCCCGCTCAACCCCGCGCTCTACCTGGCAGCCGATGTCGTCTCCCGGATGGTCCTGGGCCTGGTGTCCTTCACGGCCATGTACGCCATCGCTGCCCTCGGCTTCGGGGTGCGGCCCGCGTCGGCCGGGGCCTTCGTGTCCGCCCTGGTGGCGACGATGCTGGGGCTCGCCGCGTTCCTGGCGCCGGGCTACCTGATCGCCGGGCGCTTCCGCAACGTGGGCGCCGCGCAGGGGCTGGGGAACATCCTCATGTACCCGCTGATCTTCACCTCCGGCGCGGCGGTGCCCCTGGCGATACTGCCCCCCGGGGTGCTCTCCGTCGCGAAGTACTCGCCAATGACGCAGCTCACCTACCTCACCCAGGGCCTGTGGGCGGGCGAAGGATGGGGGCAGCACTGGGTAGCCGCAGTGGTCTTGGTCGTCTTCGGCGCCGTCTGCGGCGTCGCGGCGGCGCGCCTCTTCCGCTGGGAGTGAAGGAGCGGGCGGGGGGCAGTGCCCGCTCCCGCCCGCCCGTCCGCACCATCCGGCAACCGCATGGCCGCCCGGCTCTTGAACCGGCGGCCGCCGCCCCTCTAGCATGTGGGGCATGAGTTCTCGGACCGAAGGCGGCCCCACCACGGGGTGCCCTCCCCAGCGCTGGGCGCGCATCGCCTGCTGGACGGCCTTCATCAGCGCCCTCCTGCCCGTGGTGTGGAGGATCGCGATGCTCTCCGGCGCCAATGTCGGATTCGCCCAGGCCGGCCTGTTCAGGTCCAACGCGGCCGGCACCGCCTACGTCCTGGGCCTCGAGGCCGTCCAGGTGACCGCCGGCGTCCTGTGCCTCGGGCTCATCCGCCCCTGGGGCGAGCGGGTGCCCCGCTGGGTGCCCTGCCTCGGCGGGCGCGAGATCCCCAGACTCTTGCCCCTCGTGGTCGGCGGGACCGGGAACGCCCTGCTCTACCTCATCAACGGCGCCCTGGTGGTCAAGTTCGGCTCCATCTGGCTGGGCCTGGCCGAGGGGTGGACCCCCGCGGAGGGCATGAACCACTGGCAGGTGGCCGTCCTGGTCGCAGCCTACGCCCCGATGCTGCTCCTGTGGGCCCCCGCCCTCACCGTCGGCCTCGTCGGCTACGGGCGCAGGCGCGCCCCGCATTAGGATTGGAAGCCCACCACCGATCGGAGCCCTATGAAACTCGCCATCGTCGGCGGGGGCGGATTCCGCGTCCCCCAGATCATCGAGGTCCTCGCGCGCGCCCGCGTCGGCGCCGGCCCCCACGCCCAGTTGACCGTCGACCACGTCGCCCTCCACGACACCGCCCCCTCCCGCCTGCGCGCGATGACGGCGGTCCTCACCGCCCTGGACTACCCCTGCTCCCCCGCGGTCAGCTCCCACACGGACCTCGACGAGGCGCTGGCGGGCGCGGACTTCGTGTTCTCGGCGATGCGGGTCGGCGGTACCCGCGGACGCGTCCTCGACGAGCGCTGCGCCCTGGAAGAGGGGCTGCTCGGCCAGGAGACCGTCGGCGTCGGCGGATACGCCTACGCGCTGCGCACCCTCGGGCCCGCGCTGGACCTCGCCCGCGCCGTCCGCCGCGCGGCGCCCGGGGCGTGGGTCATCAACTTCACGAACCCCGCCGGCATCATCACGCAGGCGATGCGCTCGGTCCTGGGGCGCCGGGTCGTCGGCATCTGCGACACCCCCATCTCCCTGGTGCGCCGCACCTGCGCCGCGCTGGGACTGGACCCCTCCGCCGCCGAGCGGAGCGGCACGGGCACCGACTTCGACTACGTGGGCCTCAACCACCTCGGTTGGCTGCGCTCCCTGAGAGTCGACGGAGTGGACCTGCTGCCCGGTCTGCTGGCCGACGACGCCCGCCTCGACGCCCTCGAGGAGGCGCGGACCATCGGCGCCGACTGGCTGCGGGCGATCGGTGCGGTGCCCAACGAGTACCTCTTCTACTACTACTGCCAACGGGAGGCGCTGGCGGGGGTGGCCCGCTCGCGCACCCGCGGGGAGTTCCTCGACGCCCAGCAGGGGGAGTTCTACGAGGCGGTGGCCGCCGACCCCGCCCGGGCGGGCGCGCTGTGGGAGGCCGCCCACGCCCGCCGGGAGGCGACGTACATGGCGGAGGCGCGCAGTGAGGACGAGCGCGACGGGCGCCGCGAGGAGGACATCGCGGGCGGCGGCTACCAGCGCGTCGCCCTGGACCTCATGACCGCCCTGTCCACCGGGGAGCCCGCGCGCATGATCCTCGATGTCGGCAACGCGGACTCGGGCAGCGCGGCCATCGCGTCCCTGGCCGACGAGGCGGTCGTCGAGGTCCCCTGCGATGTCGACGGGGACGGCATCCACCCGCGCCGCGTCGCCCCCCTCACCGGGGCGCCGCTGGGCCTCGTGCAATCAGTGAAGGCCTGCGAGGACCTGGTCATCGAGGCCGTGCGGCGCCGTGACGAGTCCCTGGCCTGGCGGGCGCTGGCGCTGCACCCCCTGGTCGACTCCGTGCGCGCGGCGCGCCGCGTCCTCGACTCCTACATCGCGCGCAACCCCCTGGTGGCCGCCGTCTTCGACTGACCCGGCGCGCACGGAGGGCCCTGGTCCTGTCCGACGAGGCCGATCCCGCCGGAGACTGACCCGGCGTGCTCGGAGCGCCCCCTCCCCGGCGGGCCCGCGCGCAGGAGCGGGCCTTCCGGCCGCCACGCGGCGGGGCTAGAGTGGGGCCATGGCACTATTCGCACGGACAACGACCCTATCCGCGAACTTCCCCGGCACCTACGAGCAGGTGTACCTGGCCGCCTTCGCCGCCGTTTACGCACTGGGGTACACGCCCGACATGGCGGACCCCAATATGCGCATGATCTGCTACTCCACGCCGACCACCGCTTTCACCTGGGGCGTGAACGTCACCATCGGCCTGGTCCCCCAGCAGGGCCAGGTCGTCGTCGAGATCACAGCGCAGTCGCTGTGGCCCATGCCCACCCTGGGGCAGGAGGGGCGCAACAAGAAGATCATCAACGCCGCGTTCGAGCAGATCAACGCTGCCCTGGCCCAGGGCGCCCCCCAGCCCGGGCAGCAGCCCCAGGCGGGCGCTGACGGCGCGCAGCCCTATGGCGGGGCCGCTTTCCAGCCCGGGCAGCAGCCGAACGCCGGAAGCGCGCAGCCCTACGGCGGGGCAGCACCCCGCCCCGGGCAGCAACCGGGCGCGTAGGGGCTCCGGTCCCGCCGGGGCTGGGCTCTGGGGGACGGCAGAGCAGAATCCCGACGGCCGATCGCTGAACACGGAAACCGGTCAGTCCCTGCCCCACTGGGGCCGGGTGCGGGCGGGCCTCCAGCCGCGCCCGAAGAGCCGCTTGCGCGGCAGGAACTCCTTGGGGAACCACCCCCCACGCACAGCCTCCCCGTACGCCACCGGCGAAGGAGACGTCTCGACGAACACGCCCCCGCCCCCACCGGGCACCACCCGCCACGACGACGGAGCCCCCGAAGAGAGGAACCCACTGACCGCCTCCGCGTACCCACTGCCCAACCACACCCACCACACAGGCACCACCGGCAAACCCAACACCACACCACTACTCCTGTCCGTGGGCGGCCAGTGGGCGGGTCCCGTCTCCGGGGCCCACTGCGCCAGCCCGCCGTCGTCAAGGCAGCCATCGACGACCTCACCCGTGGCCAGTTCGGCCCCGAGTGCGACCGCCATCTCGGTGAAGAACCCCCGGAACTCCTCCACACCCATCTTCTGCCCGACGGTGTCCAGCAGGACCGTGCACGTGACATCGAAGAAAGCGGGGCCCTGGGACGAGCTGCTCCGGGCACCCGGATCGAGGACCACCGGATAGGAGAACGAAACCGCGCCAAGAACATCGCCATTCCACAGGACAGCGCGCGCCTCGTTGAAATCCGGGCCCACCAGGTAATCGCGCACACGCTCGTCCAGTGGGAGCCTGCGGCCATCGCGTTCGAACTCGCGCGGAAGCAAATCGGGATACCGCTGCGCGCACAACTCCAGGAGCCGTTCCACGGGCTGGCCTGGCGCCCCGCCCAGGATCCCGTACCACGTGAGCGCCAGCGCCCTGCCCGCGGGCGGCAGACCCCCGCCCGCGGGGGCACTGAGATCGTAAGTCCGGTCCGCAGCGGGGTCGTAGGCCTGCATGTGCATGTCGAGCATCGCGCACGCCCCACCCATGCGCCCCGCAAGAGCAGAGAACCGCTCAATGAGCACCGCCGACCCGTCGCCCTCCACTTCGAGGCCGTCGAAGTCCTCACCATCGACTTCAACGGCGAACACGTGGGTGAACTCCCCCATCCCCTTGTCACGGGCGAACTCCCGCACGAAATCCTCAGTGCTCACAGGCGAGGCGCCCTCACGGATGGAGAACACACCGCCACCGAAACCCACACGGAAACCGCCCTCCAACGGAGTGCCCTCATCCACCTGCGCACCAGGACCGAAAGCCGCGCGCACATCCGCAACCGCCAGAGGACGGTACCCGTACATCTCGAAGAAAACAACGTAAGACACTGCTGACCCCTCACTCGCGTTCGCGCCCATCTGGCGCTGCGGTTGTCCGTCGTCCACCGGGTCCGAGCGTTGAACCGCCGCCCGGGCGACTGCGTCCCCTCCTCGCGGACGCGTTGGGGGGAACCGCCCTCCGGGCACCTCTATTCGATCATATGGTCCACCGACTCCCAGAAGTCGACGCCGAGTCGGCGCTCCCTGCCCGGGAGCCAGTAGTCGCAGCGCCCGGGGCTCTGCCCGACGATGTCGATGGCGAGCGGCCAAAGGGGGTAGCGGTAGAACATGTAGCACCCCTCAACGCGGGACAGCGTGCCCGGGTCGTCGACGCCGTCGAGGCAGTCATCACCAGCCAGTGCCCGGACCTCGCGCAGGGGGAGGATGCCCTCGTCCTCCAAGGCGAAAGGATGGAACCCGTCGTGGGTGCGCTCGTAGAATGCCCGCACCGACTCGGGCACGTGCTCCCACACGCACCGCACGTTGTCCGCGTACCCGTCCTCGCCCGCCTCGGGCCACGAGGGCCGCAACGGATTGCCCCCCGTGAAGCACTCCTCGCGCCCCTTGCCGTCAATGAACGTGTAGACCACGAAGTACTCGCCGCCGTGGACCGCCAGCTCCGCGTCCACGCACCGCTCCCGCAAACCCCGCAAAGTCCGGGGCAAGTGCTCCCCCACAGTCTCGCCCATCACCGACACCATCAGCTCCACCCACTCAGCAGGCGACAGCGCGGGCAGGGCCCGCCAGGAGTCGGGGACCACGGCGCCATCGGGCACAGCGCCCTTGATGAACCCCACCGGCCCACGCTCATCCGCATACCGCGCCACGCGCTCACGCCCCGTAGGGGGAAGCCGATGACGGCCCTTCAACCACGAGAACACACCCACTTGTCCACATCCTTCCAAAACCCCGAATGCCCCACAATTGCGGCGATCATGTCAGATCCCGCGTTCGCCCCTTCGAACTCGGTTGCGATGGCGCCCGCATTGGGACCCAGCGTCGCGATCGTGGCGACTTCGACGACCATCGTCTCGCCGCTCAAGCCAATGCCGCCAAACCCAGTGACGACGAAAGAGACCCGCAATGGGCGCGGGCCCTGCCACCAGTCGCGCTCGCGCGGAACCGGCGGCAGGGCCCGACCGGGAAGTCGGAACCACTCAGCCCCGCGGCGACGGAACTCAGCCCGCCACCACCCACCTGAAGAAGCCCTCGCCCAGTGGCGCGCCCGGCAGCCCGTTCCCCGCGCGCGCCGCGGCCGCGCGGATGTGGGCCTCGATGCCGTCCATATCGGGGAACTGGCTGTCGTGGCACCGCACCGCGCGGACTTTCGCCTCCAAGTCGCACTCCTCGACGGGGACGACGTGGTTGACGGCGGGCCCGCCCTGGAACCACACCTCGTCCACGGCGTGGGCCTCGAGCCCGCCGCCCAGCAGGTCGCGGTAGTCGAAGGGGTTGCGGGCAGCGGGGTAGACGGCGTCGACCAGCGCCGCGCCGACGGCGCGGTGGTCGGGGTGGTTGGCGTAGATGGAGTCCCAGTTGTACTCCGGCGACAAGGACAGGACCAGCTGCGGGCGCCACAAGCGGATCTGGCGCACCAAGTCGCGCGTGAGGCGCGGATCCTCCTTGACGTGCCCGTCGGCGTACCCCTCCAGGAACACCACCTCCGACACGCCCAGCGCACGTGCCGCCTCGCACTGCTCGGCCCGGCGCCGGCCCCCCATCGAGGACTGGCCGTCGGCCTCGAACCCGCCCGCTCCCCCGTCGGTGACGACCACCAGGGTGACGCGGGCCCCTTGCCGGGCGAGGCGGGCGATGGTGGCGCCCGCGTCGACGTCGGCGTCATCGGGGTGCGCGTAGACGCCCAGGACCGAGGCGAACGCTCGGGCGCTCACTCGTCGACTGCCTTGTTGGCGGCGTCCTGCGCGGCCTGGACCCCCTCGGGGACGCCGACGCGGCCCAGGAAGACCTCCTTGAGCTCCTTGTTGTAGGCGTCCATGGCGGCACCGAGTTTCGCGCCGAAGGGCGCGGTGATCGTCCCGGTGGGCTTGGTGGCCATGACTGTGACGTCCACGCCCTTGCCGGACCAGTACTGGGACCAGGAGTCCTGCGCCTCGGCGTTCGCGGGGAAACCGACTCCCACGGCGCCCAGGGCGCGCCCGCCCTCGGGGCCCGCCAGCCATTCGAGCAGCTTCTTCTGCGCGTCGGACTTCGAGGCGTCCGCGGCGTTGGCGACGGCGACCACCGAGTTGCCCACGGTCACCGCGCCCTTGGGGCCCTTCGGCTGGGGCGCCAGGCCCCACGTGAAGCCCGCGCCCTCCTGGATATTCGCCAGGTTGTACGCGCCGGACTGGAAGAGGGCCATCTTGCCCTGCAGGAACTGGTCGCGGCTGAAGTCGCCGTTGTCGTTGGTGTCAGCGGCGGAGGGGGCGACGTGGTCCTTGTTCACCAGGTCCACCAGGTAGCCGATGGCGGCCTCGCCTTCGGGGCTGGCGAAGGTGAAGCGCCCGTCGGCGTCCTGCAGCGACGCGCCGTTGGATCCCAGGTAGGGGAAGAGCATCGCCTGCCCGTCGAGGGCGGCGTTGTACCCGTACTGGACGACCGTGTTCGGGTCGAATCCGGGGTCGGCCGCGTTGCGGCCCGACGAGTCGAGTGTGAGGCGCTTGGCGATGTCGCGCAGGGAGTCGGACGACGCGGCGGGATCCCACGCGAGGCCGTCGAGCTCCTCGACGCCCACCCCCGCGCGGTCCAGCAGTTCCTTGTTGTAGTAGAGGGCCACGGAGGGGTCGGTGATGACCGGGGCGCCGTAGATCTGCCCATCGACCGTGTACTGGCTGACGGCGGTGTCCAGCCACGAGGCGCGTTCGGCCTCGGAGAACACCTCGTTCATGTTCACCAGTTTGCCGCCCTTGGCGTACTCCGAGTAGTTGTTCGTGTTGGACCAGAAGACGTCGGGGCCGGCGCCTGCGGCGATCTCGTTGCGAACGCCGGTGAAGTAGTCGTTCCAGGGCACGACCTCGACGGAGACGTCGATCCCCGTGGCGGCCTCGAACGCGGGCAGGGCGTCCTCGTACGCCTTGGCGGCCTGCTCGTCCCAGAGGCGGAATGTCAGGGATCCGCCCGCGCCCGACTGGCCGGTTGGCTGGCCGCCCGAGCATGCCGCCAGGGCCAGTGCCGCCGCGATCGCGGCGCTCGCGCCTGTGATACGTCGTTTCATGTGGGGTGCCTCCTTCAGGCGGTGGTGTTACTTCAATCCGGTGAGGGCGATGGAGCCCACGATCTGGCGCTGGAACGCGATGAACAGGGCGATGAGGGGGACCAGTGCGATAGTGGTGGCCGCCATGACGTAGGTCCAGTTCGCGTTGTACTGGCTCTGGAGGGCCGCCGTGGCGACGGTGATGACCTTGGGGCGCTGGGCGGCGATGATGCGCGGCCACATGAAGGAGTTCCAGTGGCTGACCACGGTGATGAGGGTGAGGGTGGCCAGGATGGGTTTGGACATGGGCAGGACCAGGGACCACAGGATCCTCCAGGTCCCGGCGCCGTCCAGGGTGGCGGCGTCGATGAGCTCCTGCGGGATCTGCCTGAACGACTGGCGGAGCAGGAACACCGCGTAGGGCGAGGCGAAGACGAAGGGGATCACGATGCCCCAGAAGGTGTTGTTCAACCCCATTCTGGCCAGCATGAGGTACAGGGGGACCACCAGGACGGTGGCGGGGATCATCATGGTGGCCAGGAACAGCCAGAAGACCAGGTCCCTGCCGGGGAAGTCGATGCGGGCGAAGGCATAGGCGGCCATCACGGAGGAGACCAGCTGTCCTGCGACCATGACGACCACCACCGCCAGGGTCGTGGCGATGGCTCCGCCGAAGGCGATGCGCCCGCCCAGGACGGCGCCGAAGGACTCCAGCGAGAAGGGGGAGGGCAGGGCGAAGGGCGAGTGGGACGCGAAGTCCTTGGGGGACTTGAAGGCCGTCATGAAACTGAAGAGCAGCGGCGCCGCCATGATGAGGGCGGCGGCGGAGAGCCCCAGGTAGATGCCGAGGGCGGCCAGCGGGCCGCGCCGAGTGCTAGACGAACTCATAGGTGGTCCTCGAACGGAAGTAGAGGTTCTGGGCGAGGGTGATCGCCATGAGGATGAGCATCATGACCACGGCCATGACGGCGGCGCGCCCGAGGTTCCCGGTCTCGAACGCCTCTTGGTAGATCTTGTAGGCGAGGACTTCTGTGGCGCCGTCCGGACCGCCTTTCGTGAGCGCGTAGATCTGGTCGAAGAGGTTGAACACCGAGATCACGGACGTGACGGAAACGAAGAAGAAGGTGGGGCGCAGCAGCGGCATTTTGATGCGCCAGAAGATCTGGGAGGAACTGGCGCCGTCGACGGTGGCCGCCTCGACGAGCTCCTTGGGGATCGACAGCAGGCCCGCGATGAAGAAGAGGGCGGTGTATCCGACGTTGCCCCAGATGACGACGAAGGCGGCGGCGGGCAGCGCCCACGTGGGCGACACGAGGATCTCGAGGCGCTGGCCGGCGATGGCGCTGAGCAGGCCGCCCGTGGGGGCGAATATCCACGACCAGACGACGCCCAGGGCCAGCGGCGGGGCGATCCACGGGATGACGACGAGGGCGCGGAAGACGGTCGTCCCCTTGACGCCTTTGGTGAGCAGGTTCGCCAGGAGGAGCCCGAGGACGATCTGGGCCGGGACCACGAGGACGACGAGGAGCGCGGTGATGCCCAGCGACGAGAGGAAGCCCGGGTCCGACAGGACGGAGACGATCTGGGGGGCGCCCACGTAGGAGGGCTCGCCGATGAGGTCCCATTTGTGGACGCTGAGCCAGACGACGACCAGGATGGGCACCGCCATGAAGGCGACGACCCCCAGCAGCGAAGGGGCGAGCAGCGCGTATCCCGTCAGGGTGTCGCGCAAGCGCCTGCGCGATCGTATTGCCATGCGTCCCCCCGCCTCGATGTCCAGATACCGCAAGGCTAGCCGGACCAGGGGCGGCGCACCAGGGGGGTTCAGGGGGTGAACCACTGTGAAACCCCGCCTTCAGCACTGCCACCGGGGGTTCAGGGGGTGGACCGCTGCGGAGCCCCGCGGGGAGGGCCCTGCGCCAGTCGGGGCCGCGGGGGCGGCGCCCGGGCCCTACCCGGCGCCCTGGCCGGTGGGCCGACGGAAACCGCTGTGCGCGCAGACGAAGACGAGGACCCCCACCAGCATCGCCGCCCCGATGACGATGGGCAGGGCGGGCGCCACCCCGTAGAGGAAGGTGCCCAGGGTGGGGGCGACGACGTAGGTGAGCCCGTTGGTCGCGCCGATCAGGCCCGCCAGCCCGCCCTGCTCGTCGCGGCTCATGCGCAGGGTCGGACCGGCCGTGTATCCGGGCATCGCCGTGCCGATGCCGACGCCGATGATGGCGACGGAGGCGATCAGGGCGGCCAGGCCGGCGTCGACGAGGAGCAGCCCGAACCCGATGGCGGCCGTCAGGGCGCCGGCGCGCAGCAGTACTGGCGGCGCCCATTTCGACAGGGGGACGATGACGCTCTGGGCCAGGACCATTCCGACGCCCGCCGCCAGCAGGGCGCCCCCGGTGATGAGCCCGGTCGTGTCGGCGTCCAGGCCGAGCCGGTCCTGCACCAGGAAGCCCGTGACGACTTGGACGAGGCCGAGGGCGCTGAACATCCCGAAGCCTGCGACCAGGTAGGGCCACACGCGCGGGTCGCGCGGGCTGACTCTGGCGGGCTTGGCGATCAAGGCAGTGCGGGACTCCTTGCGCAGGGCCGCCGCGACGACCAGGAGGCCGATGAGCAGGAACACGGGGACGGCGTCGACGGAGACCAGCAGTGACAGGCCCGATAGCGCTCCGCCGATGAGCGCGCCTGCGATCGAGGCGAGCCCCTGGGCGGCGCCGACACCGGCCATGCCGCGGACGCGGGACTCCTCGGTGGTGGTGGCGTCGGCGATGCAGGCCTGCGCGGTGGGGAGCACCGCGGCCAGCGCTGCGCCGAAGACAACGCCCCGGACGATGACGAAGAGGGCGAACAAGGGGGCTCCGCTCAGGGCACCGGTGACGCCGAGGTGCGAGACGAGGGCGAAGACCCCCATTGAGACGGCCGCCACGGCGAGCGCGATCACGAGCACGGGTTTGCGCCCCATCGACTGGGAGCGCTTGCCCCACGCCTGGCTGGTCAGCACCACCATGAGCGCCGCGACGGAGATGGTGAGGCCGATCTGCCATTCCTTGAGCCCGACCAGCCGCGAGAGGGGCGCGATGACGGGGTTGAGGGTGGATTGCCCGACGTAGGTGATGAACACGGCGGCCAGGACGACTCCGACCTGCGCCTGGCGCCCCGCGCCGTCCGCGCCGCTCCGCACTCCGTCTGGGGCCGCCGTCCCTGCGGCCGCGCCGGCCCCTGCCCCGGCCGTCTCCCCTGCCCGTGCATCGGACGGGGCCCCGTTCTCCTCTGCGGTTTCCATGAGTGTCACTTCCTCGATTGGTCCGGGGCGCCGACCTCCGGCGCCGTGCGTGCGGACCATGTGACCGAAGTCTATTCGAACAGTGTTCTAATTGCAATGGGCGGGCCTCCGGGCCCTGCAGCGCCGTCAGGCAGGTCCGCATCGGGGCAGGCAACACCCCAGCGGGGCAGGCAACGGATCATCGGGGCAGGCAACTCACCTACCCCAATGGGCGGTTTCCTACCCCGATGAGGTTCAGCGGGATCGGCAGTCTCCTGCCCCGATGAGGTTCAGCGGGCCCAGTGGGCGGATACGGAGCGCCCGGCGAGCGCGTTGGGCGGGCCGTCGCGCCCAAGGGCGCCCATGGTGCGTTGGGCGGCTTGTCGCGCACGGGAATGCGCCGGGAGCCGCGCGGCCCCTACAGCACCTGGGAGTTCGGCGGCCGGTGGACCGTGCCGAGCAGCCGCAGCTCCAGGCCGTCCATCATCGCCTCGACGACGAAGCGGTAGTAGCGGTCGAAGGCGATGTCGCGCTCACGGGGCGTTCCGGCGAACTGGGCGATCATGTCCGCCGACAGCAGCGCGATCCCCGGACTGGCGGCCGCGGCCTCGGACAGGCCCTCCATCAGCAGCGCGTGGTCGGCGGGGACCTGGTCCCCGTGGAGGGCGCGGTCGTCCGCCGTGGCGATCGACATCATCGCGGCGTTGATGACGCAGGCGAAGACCAGGGCCGAGTTCCCACCGAATCCCGCCCGCTGGACGCTGGCGATCCCCGAGTCCACGACCGGCCCCAGTTCCGGCAGCGCCGCCGAGTGCATGAGCAGCCAGCGCGCCGTCCCCGGGTAGGCGGACAGGACGGGCCGCGCGGGCAGCAGGGCCCTGCGGAACCACTCGCGCCATTCCATCGCCTCCGTCGGCAGCCCCACCAGGTCGAGGACCCGTCCGACGACGCGAGCCGTCAGCGCCTCCCGGTTCCCCACGTGGTGGTGGACCACGGAGGCCGACACGCCCAGGCGCGCCGCGAGGTCCCGCATCGACCACCCCTGGATCCCCGTCCCGTGGGACATCCCCAGCGCCTCCTCGACGACGGCTTCAGGGGTCAGCCCGGCGTGGTAGGACTCCCTGCCCCGTCCGGCCCCGCTGCCGTGACGCGCCACAGCCGCCGCCTCACGCGCCCGACGAGCGCAGGCCGAGCTCGCGCGCACGGGCCGATCCCTCCGGGACGGCCCCCGGGTCGCCCCCCGCCTCGACGACGCGGTTGTCCGCGTCCACGAACACCACCGACGGCGCCATCGTGCGCGCTTGCGACTCGGGGACGTGCGCGTAGGCCATGATGATGACCAGGTCGCCGACGGACACCAGGTGGGCCGCCGCGCCGTTGAGCTGGACGACGCCGCTGCCGCGGGGGCCCGCGATCGTGTAGGTCGCCAGGCGCGCCCCGTTGTCGATGTCCGCGATGTCGACCTTCTGACCGGGGACGATGTCCGCGGCGTCCAGCAGGTCCTCGTCCACCGTGATGGAGCCCACGTAGTGGAGGTCCGCGCCGGTCACCGTGGCGCGGTGGATCTTCCCGACCACCATCTCGCGCATCATCTCGCTCACGCGCCCGCCTCCTCGCAGACCAGGGGCAACTCCATATTGTCGATGAGGCGCGTGCCCCCCACGCGCGCCGCCACCAGGACGCGGCACGCGCGCAGTCCGCCCTCGACGACGGTGGCGGGTCCCGGGTTGGCCGCCACCTGGGGGGCGGCGCTCCCCGTGCCCGCCAGCACGTCGAAGGTGCCGTCGTCCACGACGGCGATGTAGTCGATGGCGATCCCGCCCTCCGCCTCGATGCGCTCGCGCGCCGCCTCCACGGCCAGCGCGGCCCCGGCCCCTCCCCGGGCGGCGGCGACCGCCAGCGACAGCGCCTCGGGCAGCGCCCGCGCCCGCGCCCGCTCATCGGCGGCCAGGTAGCGGTTGCGGCTCGACAGCGCGACGCCGTCGTGGTCGCGCACGATCGGGACCGGGTGGAGGCGCACGGGGACGTCGAGGCCCTCGAACACCGTCCGCAGGACCGCCAGCTGCTGGGCGTCCTTGAGGCCGTAGAGCGCCACGTCCGGGCGCACCAGGTTCACGACCTTCGTGCACACCAGCGCCACCCCCGCGAAGTGCGTGGGCCTGGACGCGCCCTCGAGGACGCGGGCGACGGGACCCGGGTCGATGGTGGCGCGCACCGGAGCGGGGTAGACGTCGGCGGGGCCGGGCGCCCACACCAGGTCGGCGCCGACTCCGGCCAGGGCCTCCATGTCGGCGTCGAGCGTGCGCGGGTAGGCGTCGAAGTCCTCACCGGGCGCGAACTGGGTGGGGTTGACGAATATGGAGACGACGACGTGGTCGGCGAGCGCGCGGGCTTCGCGGACCAGTTGCAGGTGCCCTTCGTGGAGGGCCCCCATCGTCATCACCAGGGCGCGGGCGCCCTCCAGCGCCCCCAGGGCGTCGGCGAGTTCGGTGCGGGTCCGCACCAGGCGTGGACGGGTAGTCATAGGCCCATTGTCATCCGGCGCGGCCCGCCGGTGCCAATCGAGTCCGGCTTTTCACTACTGGAGCAGGGCAGCCAGCAGTTCCGTGGCCCGCCGCTCGTCGAGCAGGCGCGCGTCCTGGAGCAGGGCGACCAGCGCCCGGGTCATCGACACGTAGGTGTCGAGCTCCCCGCGCAGGCCCGCGCTGGCGCCGAGCGCCCGCACGTGGGCGGCGACTGTGCCCGCGTCGGCGCGGGGCACGGGCCCCGAGATGCCCGCCACGCCCTCGGTGAGCGCCCTGTCCAGGGCGGCCTCCAGCAGGGGCCTGGCGTAGCGCGCCGGGTCCTCGACGCCCGCCACGCCCAGGATCCGCATCGTCTGGTTCGCGATGCCGGCGATCGAGTTCGCGCCGTGCGTGAGGCCCGCGTGGTAGAGCGGGCGGCGCTCCTCATCGACCACCACGGGCTCGCCCCCCATCTCGACGACGAGCGCCTGCGCGATCGGGAGGAAGGGCGCGGCGCCGGTCACCGCGAAGGGGGCGCCCACCAGCCTGCGCACGTCCACGCTGGTCCCCGTGAAGGTCATCGCGGGGTGGATGGCCAGGGGGATGGCGCCCTGGCTGGCCGCCCCGTCCAGGACCGAGACGCCGTGGGCACCGGAGAGGTGGATGACGATCTGCCCCGTCTGCCAGGCGCCCGACCGGGCCAGCCCCGTCACGAGGGGGCGGATCTGGTCGTCGGGGACCGCCAGGACGACCACCTCGCTGCGCTCGACGACGACCGGGACGTCCTCGACGGGCACGCCGGGCAGCATCGCGTCCGCCCTCTCCCGGGAGGCGTCCGAGGACGCGGAGACGGCGACGATGCTGTGCCCCGCGGCGCGCAGCGCGCTGGCGATGACGGGCCCGACGTGGCCCATGCCGATGACGCCGACGCCCAGCCGGCCGGCCCGGGCGCTCACGCCCCCTCCCCCTGGGGCGCTGCCGCGTGGTCGCGCGCGGCCAGGGCGCGGCGCATCCACTTCTCCGGCGGCTCGGCCTCGCGGCGCACCCGGGATGCGTCCTCGAGGCGCTTCCACAGCAGCTGGGCGCCGCGCCGGTCCACGTGCCTGGCGGTGTGGGACACGACCCCGGGGACCAGGTCCGCGCGCACGGTCGCCACGTCGAGGCGGCGCTCGACGGGCCCCTGGAGGATGTGCGTGGATTGGATGCGCGCCAACGGGATCAACGCGCAGCGGCGCGTGAGCCACCCGTCGCGGATCACGAAGAGCGAGTCGGTGAGCGCGTAGGCGCGGCGCCGGCGCACCAAGGGGTCGACGAGGCGCGCGCGGTGGGGCACTCGCGTGAAGTGGGCGTCCGCCCCGGCGTGGGTCGGGGCGAAGACGGAATCGACGAATGCCGCCGGGTCGGGGACCCCCAGGTCCTGGACGACCATCCAGACGGCCAGTTCCGCCTGGGCGCGGCTCCCCACCGGCAGCAGCACCCGGGCGCTCACCAGCTCGTTGTTCCCGCCGTTGTTCTCCTTGCCCATCTTGACGGAGTTGCCCGCCTGGGTCATCGTGACGCGGTACCAGCCCGTGAGGCGCCACAGCAGGGGCTGGCGGATCTCGATGGCGTGGATGCGCCCAGGCGGGATCGTCTGGTTCCGCGAGTCGGTCAGGCCCCTGCGGATGCGGATCCCGTCCGGGCTGGCGGCCGCCGTGAAGGCGAACTCGGCGTTGAAGCGCCCCCACAGCACCGACCCCGACCCCACCACCAGCGGCACCACCGCGAACAGCGACGGCGCGGCCACCGCCCCCCGCGCGGCGATCGCCCACGCGGACGCCGCTACCACCGCCACGAGGACGACGAGCAGGACCATCATCGGGACCGTCAGCAGGAGCGAGCCGATCAGCGGACCGGCCCCGACCTCGTAGAGGACGTTCTCCGGGGCAATGGGGGCGGAGGAGGTGAAGGCGCCGCGCCTGGCTGCGCCGCGGGCGGCCTCGGCCTCCAGGGCGCCGGACACGCGGCCGGGGGAATCGGCGGCCGGGCGCGCCGGGGCACCCGGTTGGGCGCCCTCCCCCGCCGGACCGACCTCCAGCCCCGCCGCGAGCGCCAGGATGTGGGCGCGCAGCTCGTCGAGTTCGGTGGCGCGCAGGAAGCCGATGGTGAAGCTCGAGCCCGCGCCCCCGGCGACCTCGATGCTCAGCCTCCCCAGCCCCAGGATCCGCCCGAGCAGCGGCAGGTGGATGTCGACGGACTGGATGCGGTCGAGGCGGGCGTGCCGGTTGGTGCGGAAGACGATCCCGGACCGGAACCAGACGGCGCCGCCGTCGACGGCGTAGGCGGTCGCCCGCCACTGGAGCCACGAGTAGAGGCCGCTGACCACCAGGACGGCGATGACGACGGCGACCGTGGCCATGAGAACGCCCCGCAGGTGGAACGCCTCCGCGATTCCGTTCAGGATCTCCCAGCCCGAGGGCGCGCCGCTGCTGTAGGCGCTCACGCCCCGGTACGTGATGATGGCCACGAGCGCGGCGATCACCTGCCAGGCGTTGATGATGGGGGACACCGGGTGGACGCGGTGCCAGGCGTCGGCGGCGACCCCGTCGGCCGTGATCGAACGGGACTCGGCGCTCACAGGCCCATCAACTCCGCGCTGCCGCGCTTGGCGAGGGCGTCGCGCAGACGCGCGGCATCGGCGGCCGGCACGCCGTCCAAGGTGGCGTCGGTGGTGGCCGAGGCCGTGGAGAGCTTGATCTGCGCGATCCCGAAGAAGCGGGCCACCGGGCCCTGCGCGATATCGACGTACTGGATGCGCCCGTAGGGGACCATCGTCATCGAGCGGAACATAACGCCCCGCCGGATGATGAACTCGTCGGGCCCCTCTGCGAAGCCGATGGCGCGGACCTGCCGGGGAACCAGCCAGCACAGCCACGCCAGGAGGCACACGGGGGCCGCCTCCCACCGCCACAGCCCCGCCTCGTCCGAGGCGAGCGCCGCGACCGCGATGCCGGCGGCGAGGGCGGCCAGGACCACTGCGCAGGTGGCGAGCCGGACCTTCGCCAGCGCGCTGGACACGGGGGTGAAGGAAATGGAGTCGGGGGCCATCAGATCGGCCATTGGAGTCCTTTCGCGTTGTGGTCTCCCTGAATTATCCACCACGGCGCCACCATCCACCTACCTCACAGGAAATATTCAGGATGTTCGTGAAGAATACTCCCATGACCGCACCCGCCCCCGAAGCAAAGCTCCTCGTCGTCGATGACGAGCCCAATATCCGCGACCTGCTCGCCTCATCCCTCCGCTTCGCCGGTTTCGACGTCTCCACCGCCGAGGACGGCTCCTCCGCGTTCCACGAGGCACAGGCCGTGCGCCCCGACCTCATCGTCCTCGACGTCATGCTGCCCGACATGGACGGCTTCACTGTGACGCGACGGCTCCGGGACGCCGGGCTGACCACGCCGGTCCTGTTCCTCACCGCGCGCGACGACATGCGCGACAAGATCCAGGGCCTGACGGTCGGCGGCGACGACTACGTCACCAAGCCCTTCGGCCTCGAGGAGGTGGTCGCCCGCATCCGCGCGATCCTGCGCCGCACGATGGGGGGCGACGACGAGGACGGCAAACTGCGCGTCGGCGACCTGGTCATCGACGAGGACGCGCACGAGGTGAAGCGGGCCGGAGTCGACATCGACCTGTCCCCCACCGAGTTCAAGCTGCTGCGGTACCTGGTCATCAACGCCGGCCGCGTCGTGTCCAAGATGCAGATCCTCGACCACGTGTGGGAGTACGACTGGGACGGCGAGGTCGCCATCGTCGAGTCCTACATCTCCTACCTGCGGCGCAAACTCGCCGTCGAGGGGGCCTCCGGGGAGCTCATCCACACCAAGCGGGGCGTCGGCTACATCCTGAGGGCCGAGGATTGAGCGAGAGGATCGGCCTGGCCGACCGGATCGAGCGGGCGTGGACGAACAGGCCGCTGTCCGCGCAGCTCGTCGTCCTCATCACCGGGCTGCTCGCGGTGGGCCTGACGATGAGCGGGACCGTGATGATCGGCCTCCTCCAGCGCCACCTGATCTCCCAGGTGGACGCGCAGCTGACCTCCGACGCGGCCCTCCGCCTCTTCAACCAGACGGGGGCCGCCGCCAGCAACGGCATGGCCTCCACGGTCCCCACCGCCTACTACCTGCGGCTCCACCACCCCAGCATCGATCCGGACCAAGTCACGTTCTACCCGGAGACCACCGCGGCCTCCGGCACGCCGATCCTGCCCGAACTGCTCGGACCCGGGGAAGCGCGCGCGGGCACCGGGGAGTACACGCAGGCGGTCACGGTCGCCTCGAGCAAGGAGGGGCACCCGTGGAGGGTCGTGGCCACCACGATCGAAGTGAAAGGGGCCACCCCGTCCACGGGCGTCCTCACCATCGCCCTTCCCCTCACGGACGTCCAGCACACGCTGCGCACGACCGCCGCCTACTTCTCCATCGCTGCGGTCGTGATCGTCTTCGCGGGAGGGTGGGTCGGCCACTGGCTGGTCCGGCGCTCCCTGTCCCCCCTGCGCTCCATCGAGTCCACCGCGGGCAAGATCGCAGCCGGGGACCTCACCCAGCGAGTGCGCCCGGGCCCGCCCTCGACCGAGGTCGGCTCCCTGGCCCTGTCGCTGAACTCCATGCTCACCCAGGTCGAGCAGTCCTTCGAGGCGCGCCAGGCCTCGGAGAAGAAGATACGGCGCTTCGTCTCCGACGCCTCGCACGAGTTGCGCACACCGCTGGCCGCGATCAGCGGCTACTGCGAGCTCTACTCGATGGGCGGGGTGCCCGCCGAGCGCGTCGAGGAGGTCATGGGGCGCATCTCCTCCGAATCGACCCGCATGGCGGTCCTCGTCGAGGACTTGCTCACCCTCGCGCGCCTCGACGAGGGGCGCCCCCTGGAGTTCACGGACATCGACTTGGTGAAGATGGCGGACAACGCCGTGTTCGACCTGCAGGCCCTCGACTCGACGCGCACCGTCGGACTGTCCTCGCTGGAGGGCCGCCGGGCCCCGATGTCACTGGTGGTCTCCGCCGACCGCGACCGCATCGCGCAGGTGTTCACCAACCTCATCGGCAATATCGTCCGCTACACGCCCACCGGCTCGCCCGTCGAGATCGCCCTCGGCACGGCGGCCGACTACGCCGTCGTGGAGTTCCGCGACCACGGACCGGGAATCGCGGACCGCGACCGGTCGAGGGTCTTCGAGCGCTTCTACCGCTCCGACTCCTCCCGCAACCGCAGGTCGGGGGGGTCCGGCCTGGGACTGGCGATCGTCTCGGGCATCCTGGGCGCCCACCACGGCAACGCCGCCCTCACGAAGACGAAGGGCGGCGGGCTGACCGTCCGCATCGAGCTGCCGCTGCCGCGCCCCCAGAACGAGGCAATGGTCACCGGAGATGCTGACAGCGCCGCAACGGTCTAGCATGGCTCGGGTATCCCCTGACAAGGAGGCTGTCCATGGGTGCCCACGCACCTCAATGGCTGCTGGGGTCCTTCGTTGAGGCCATGCAGCAGATCGGCGCGACCGCGCCCACGGACGAGCTCGCGGCGGAGGCGCGCGACCTGGCTGAGCGCTGGTCCGCCGAGGGCCGCGCTCTGCACGACCTGCACCGGCTCATCAAGGTCCTCACGCACATTGACGAGATCTCCCTATCCGCCCACGACCCCGATCTGCTGCGGATCGCCGCCTGGTACCACGGCGCTTTCCTGAACAGGGCCCTCGAGGTCAGACTCGGGGGCTTCGAGGCGCAGTTCGCCTCGGCCCGGTGCATCGACCACGCCCACAACCGGCTCACGGAACTGGGCGTCTCCGAGGAGGTGGTGGCGCGCATCGACGAGCTCATCGCGTTCCTCACGCGCCACCGCGCGCCCCGCACCGACTTCGACGCGCAGGTCCTCGTCGACGCGGATCTGGCGGTGCTCGCGTGCAGCCCGCAGGACTACAAGAAGTTCCGGGAGAAGCTCCGCCTCGAGCTCCACGACCTCGATGACGTGCAGTTCCTCAAGGCGCGCTGCGCCCTGGTCAAGCGCCTGCTCGGCTACGACCGCATCTACCAGTCCCCCCTCGGCAACACCTGGGAGAACGCGGCGCGGGCGAACCTGGAGGTCGAGCTGGCGCGGCTGGAGGACGCGAAGGCGAAACTGTGCCCCGGCCCCGACGACGAGGCGGACGCGGACGACGCGGACGACGAGCCCTACGGCGCCGACCGCGTGACGACGACCGGCACTCTGGTCATCAAACGCCGCACGCTGAAGAAGAACCCGTGCCCCCCTCCTCCCGAGGAGGCCACCGGCACCGGGATCCTGCCGGTCAAAGCGCCCGAGCCCGCCCCGGACGCCGACGAGCCCGAGGCGACCTCCTCCCTCGAGAGCGCCGTGGAGAGCCTCGACCTGCCCGCGACCCCGGCGGACTGACGGACCGGGGCGGGCTGACGGGCAGCGGCCGAGGCCCGGCGCGCAGTCCGTCCACGAGCGCGGATCAGCGCCTGCGCCCATCCACACGCCCACCGGCGCGAAGCCGAACATCAGCGCTTGCGCCCGTCCACATCACCGCAGATCCACAGGCACGCGCAACCACTCGCGCCCGTCCACATTGCCGCAAGCTCTTTTTCATATCGGTTTCATGCGGATCATAGCCTTTCGTTAGCGCACCCAACCGGGGTGCCGAACGATAGGAAGAACAATGAGCACCTACATGGTCGATTCCGCCCAAGTCGCGGCCTCAGCCACCCAGATCACGGCGACCGCGGGGCAGATCCGATCCGAGGTCCAGGCGATGATGGCGCAGCTGGTCGCCCTCGGCGAGTCCTGGTCGGGCGGCGCGCAAGCCACCTTCCAAGGGGCGGTCGCCCAATGGCAGGGCGCCCAGGCGCAGGTCGAGGCGGCGCTGGACGCCATCTCCTCACAGCTCCAGACCGCAGCCGCCCTCTACTCCGATGCCGAGGCCCGCTCCACGGCCCTTTTCGCGGGCTGAACGCGGCCGCTGCACCGCCCCGGGCGGATACGGATCCGCATTGGGGCAGGCAACGGGGCATTGGGGTAGGCGAATTGCCTACCCCAATGGGCGGTTTCCTACCCCAATGGGCGGTTTCCCAGCCCAATGGGGCACCTTTCCGAGCGCGGGGAAGCGGCCCCAGATGAGGAAACGGATGGGGGCCGGCCCACTGCGGGCCGGCCCCCATCCGTTGAAGGGCGGACGATCAGTACATGCCGCCCATGCCGCCGTCGTCGGCGCCGCCGGCGGGAGCCGGGGGCTCGGGCTTGTCAGCCACAACGGCCTCGGTGGTCAGGAACATGCCGGCGATGGAGGCCGCGTTCTGCAGCGCGGAGCGCGTGACCTTCACCGGGTCGGAGATGCCCTCGGCCATGAGGTCGCCGTACTCGCCGGTCGCGGCGTTGAGGCCGTGGCCGTCAGGCATGCCAGCGACGCGGTCGGCGACGACACCGCCCTCCAGGCCCGCGTTCTCGGCGATCTGCTTGAGGGGCGAGACAACGGCCAGGCGGACGATGTTCACACCGGTCGCCTCGTCGCCCACCAGCTCCAGGGAGGCCAGCGCCTTCTCGGCGGCCTGGATCAGGGCGACGCCGCCGCCGGCGACCAGGCCCTCCTCGGAGGCCGCGCGGGCGTTGCGCACGGCGTCCTCGATGCGGTGCTTGCGCTCCTTGAGCTCGACCTCG
>ERZ772993.44-NODE-44-length-70930-cov-19.903069_pt1 | contig 70930 bp, 52 predicted proteins | sample MGYA00580670_ERZ772993 | MGnify/ENA primary metagenome ERZ772993 (study PRJEB29015, sample SAMEA2737936) | human oral metagenome | biome: human oral; feature: human-associated habitat; material: dental | place: China | collected 2136 ... | reverse complement strand
GATTTGAACCCACGGCCTCTTCGTCCCGAACGAAGCGCGCTACCAAGCTGCGCCATACCCCGGTGCGGCATTTCTGCAACCCGTTAATGATAGCCGAGTCGGCAGCTCAATGTGAAACGTCGGCTTCGAGACGGCTGGCACACTTGCGGGCGCAGGCGGCCCGCGATCAGGGGAAGACGACGTCAAGCACAATCGCCTCCGGTCTGCATGCCAGGCGGACGGGAGCGAAAGGCGAGGCGCCGAGGCCCGCCGAGACGTTGACCCATGCGCCGGGGTGCGCGGCGACGGCGGCGCCGTCGCGGCGTATGACCTCGCCGGCGTCGGGCCATCTGTACAGGCCCGCCACGAGGGGCGTGGGAAGGTCGCAGTTGGTGACCAGCGCGCCCTTTCCGGGGACGCACACCTGGCCGCCGTGCGTGTGCCCCGCAAAGACGAGCGAGCATCCGTCATCGACCATGGCGTCGAGGGCGCGCGCGTAAGGGGCGTGGGCCAAGCCGATCGTGATTCGGGGTTTCGAATCGGGCGGCCGGGTGCGGACGGCGGGGAACTTGTCGAGCCCGATGTGGGGGTCATCGACCCCGACGGCGTCGACGTCGATTCCGTTGACCGTGAGGGCGGTGCGCCGATTGTTGAGATCGATCCATCCGAAGCTCTCAAAGCCGGCTCGCATCTCCGGCCAGGGGAGCTCGCGCGTTTCTCTCCCGTGGGAACGCGAGGAGGGCGCTTTGAAATATGTGAAGGGATTCTTGGGTCGGGGAGGGTAGTAGTCGTTCGAGCCGAAGACGAACAGTCCAGGCAGCCCGGCGAAGACGGAGAGCGTGCGAAGCAGCGGTGCGACAGCGGCCGAGTGTGCGATGGAGTCTCCTGTGAGGATGAGGAGGTCGGGGTCCTCTCCGGCCAGCTTCTCGATCCAGGCCAGCTTTCGCCGTTGCCAGGCGAGCAGGTGGATGTCCGACAGGTGCAGGATCCTCAGACGCCGGGGGTCGCCGTCGTCTAGGGAAACTGCGTCCTGCGCAGCGGGAGAGAAAGGCCGGTCCGACGCGTCGCCTTGCCTGACAACGGGGGCCTTCGGCGTCGAGGACGTTGAGCCCGCCGCGGCAGCCTGCTCGCCCAAGACGCGAGCTGAAGACGATCTCGGATCCAAAACGAGAGTGCGGCGGCGCAACGCAAACGCCTGAGCCTCGACCAGACTCCACAATCCGGCTGCAAACCCGGCGGCGGTTCCGGCTGCCGCGATTCGGGCGGCCGCCTTGCCCAAGCTCACGGCTTAAGTCCGCGTCGAAGAGGGTAGCTCAGCTTCATCGCGGCTCAGTCGTTTCCGTCGTCGCCTTCGCCGCCGCCGTTGTCGTCATCCTCGTCGTCGTTCTTGTGCTTGGACTGGTCTTCGGAGGGCGTTTGGATCGTTTCGGAGCTGCCGGAACTCTCGCTCGGGGAAACGGAAGACGGGGTGGGGCTGGGCGACTTGCTGCTTGGGCTACTCGAAGGCTGGCTGGACTGCTTGCCGTCGTTGAGGTGCTTGTTGGGCTGGCCTTCGAGGGCAGCCTTTGTGTACGTCGAGAAGATCGTCGCGGGGAAAAGGCCGCCGTAGACCTCTCCGTACCGCTTTCCTTTGATGACGGCGTTGAACATCGTTTTCGTCCCGGACATGTGGCCCTGCCACACGGCGCTGGCCAACTGGGGGGTGTAGCCCATGAACCAGGCATTCGTGTCGTCGTTCGCCGTGCCCGTCTTCCCTGCGATTTCGCGTCCGGGCACCTGGGCCTTCTCGCCCGTCGCTCCGGGCGCAACGACCTGCCTGAGAACGGAGGTCGTCTTGCGGGCGATTTCCTTGTCGAGAACCTGATCGCAATCCGGGTCCTTCGAGGCGAGGACGTTGCCGTCCGAATCGGAGACCTTCGTGAAGGATTGAGGCTTGCAGTGAAGGCCTTCAGCGCCCAAGGTCGAGACGGCGGTCGCCATCGACAGGGGGGTGACTTCGTTGGCGCCAAGGACCATCGACGGGAAGTACTTCCACTTGCCGCCGTCGCCTCGCTCGACGCCCATGTTCTTAGCCGTGTCCGCGATGTCGCACAGGTTCAGCTTGTTTGCCATGCGGACGAAGGAGCCGTTGACGGATTGGCGGGTGGACTCGAGCACCGACATCATGCCGCCGCCCACGGCTTCGAGGTTGCCGAACTTGTAGTTGTCGCGGGCTTTGGGCGCGCAGGGGATGTTCCAGGAATTGCGCGGGAGGGTCCCTCCGTTCGAATTGATGATGTCGTACTGCGAGCGGCCGCTCTTCAGCCATTCGATGAGGGTGAAGACTTTGAACGTCGAACCGGACTGGAAGCCGCTTCCTCCGCCCATGCTCCGGCTGACGTTGAGATTGACCTTGGTGGCCCGGGGGTCGGTCTCGGTGGCGTTGCCGTAGTTTGTGTTCTGTGCCATCGCGACGACGTGGCCGGTTCCCGGCTCAATGCTCGACATCGCGGTTTGAATGCCGGAGGCGTCGTCGGTCGGGATGTTGTTGACGAGGGCGTCGTGGGCTTCCTTCTGCTTCTTCGGGTCCAGCGTGGTCTGGATCGTCAGGCCGCCGTGGTAGAGCTTGGCGATCCTGTCGTTGCGATTCTTTCCCCAGCTTTCATCGTTCAGCAGATCGTTGCGAACGTACTCGCAGAAGTAGGCCGCGCTCCCCGCCGCCGCGCATCCCGTAGGCTTCTCCGAAATGTGGAGCATGTCGGCGATCGGGACGTTCTGGGAGGAGGTCATCTCCTCCTTCGTGATGTAGCCGTTGCGGTACATTTCGCGGATCACCGTGTCCCGCCTGGTCTTGGCCTCTTCGGGGTGCTTGACCGGGTTCCAGCGCGCCGGAGACTGCGTGATTCCTGCGAGCATCGCCGACTCGGGGATGTTCAAGTCCTTAGCGGACTTGGAAAAGAAGTACTGGGCGGAGGCCTCGACCCCGTAGCGGTTGGGGCCGAATTGGGCGAGGTTGAGGTATCCGGCGAGGATCTCGTCCTTCGACATCTTCCGTTCGACGGCGATCGCGAGCCGCGCCTCGTTGATCTTTCTGGCGATCGTGCGCTCGGTGGCCTGCTCAATGAGGTTGTGGTCGTTGTTCACGCGCCCCTGTTCGATGAGGGCGTTCTTGACGTACTGCTGCGTGATGGACGAGCCGCCGGCGGTGTTGCCTCCCGTGAGGTTGTTGACGAACGCTCCCGCCAGGCCCTGGACGTCGATGCCGTGGTGCTCGTAAAAGCGCCTGTCCTCGATCGAGACGGCGGCGTTCTTCATGTGCTTGGAGATCTTGTTCGACGCGACGACGATCCTGTTTTCGGTGTAGAAGGTCGCGATCTGGCTCCCGTCGGAGGCCAGAAGCACCGATTGCTCCGAGGGTTGGACGAATCCGAGGTCGTCGGGGCTTTCCTCGAACATGGCGGTCACCGCATTGGCTCCGGTGCCGGAGGTCGTAGCTATCGGCATGATGAGGCCTGCGAGAAGGGTCCCGCCGATGAGGCACATGCCCAAGATGGCTCCGACGAGTGTGAAGATCTGACGCATGGTTGCGCCGTCTCGGCTCGTATTCGACATAGTGCCAGGATACGTGGTGAACCTTGGGATGTCCTCCCGGCAAAGCAGATCCGGCCGTGATATGCGCCCCGTACGGGCGGAGCGATCGCCGTGGAGCCGGAGAGGGCCGGCGGCCCCGCCGTCGAATCGTTTCCGACCTGCGGGCCGTCGCCGTCGAACCGCTTCCGACCTGCGGGCCTTCGCCGTCGAACCGCTTCCGACCTGCGGGTCTTCGCCGTCGAACCGGCCGCTTGCCCGAGACCGTCCCAACACCGGAACCGTCCCGACACCGGAACCGTCCCGACGAGGGGCTTGCGGCTTCCGGTGGCGTGAAAACGCGACGCGCCGGGAAAGAAACTCCGAGGGGGTTAAATTCTGGAAGGGGCAAGATGCTGCGGAAAGCTGCGGAACGCGACGTTGGACGGGGATTTGGGGTCTTGTGAGGGTCCCCCTTCGTCATGTATAAGGGCTGGGTACGAAGAGTTTAAGGGAAAGCAACAACGACGACGTTGTTAGGAGGCAAATATGCCTGCAGGACCTTTGGATCCGCGATGGGCGGACAATGCGAACTGTGGGAGCTGCGACGCCGAGGCTTTGTTCTCCACTTCGTCAGAGCAAAGGGAGATGAGGGACATCTGCCGCAACTGCTCGGTTCGCCTCATGTGCCTCGCCGACGCCCTTCAATCGAATATGCGCTACGGTCTGTGGGGCGGATTGACCGAGCGCGAGCGGCGCCAGCTTCTGCGCGCCGTCCCCGAACAGGCGGATTGGTACGAGTCCATCACGTCCTCTCCCGATCCCGTTTTCGTCGCGATCCGCGAAGGCAAGCCGCTGCGCCTTTCGCGTCGGAACGCTCAGAAGAAAGAGGGGGAACGCAAGGGCGACGAGGACGACGAGTGACGCGCGCTGCGGCTGGGAGTAAGCTTGTCTCCATGCAGAAATGGGAGTACGCGACAATTCCGTTGATCATTCACAGTACAAAGGCAATACTCGACACCTGGGGCGACGACGGGTGGGAGCTCGTCGCCGTCATCCCCGGCCCCGACGGGCAAAACCTGGTGGCTTATCTCAAGCGGCCGAAGGACTGACGGATGGGCTTCTCAGATCGCCTCGCCGAGCTCGGGATTGAGCTTCCGCCGGTCGCCGCGCCCGTCGCCGCATACGTTCCGGCGACCCGCTTTGGCGACGTCATCCGCACGTCTGGCCAGCTTCCGCTCATCGACGGCGCCTTGCCCGCCAAGGGAAAAGTCGGCTCGGACGTCCCCGCCGAGGACGCGAAGGGCCTCGCCCGCGTGGCCGCCCTCAACGCGTTGGCCGCGGCTGCGGCGCTGGCGGGCGGGCTGGACGGCCTGTCTCGGGTCGTGCACGTGACCGTTTTCGTCTCTTCTGCGCCTGACTTCACGGGGCAGGCCGCAGTGGCCAACGGCGCGTCCGAAGTTCTCGGGGAAATCTTCGGCGAAGCGGGAAGGCACTCGCGCTCGGCCGTGGGCGTAGCCGTCCTCCCCTTGGACACCCCGGTTGAAGTCGAGGTCCAGTTCGCGACCGTGTGAGAGCTCCAGCTCCGCGAGGGTCGCGTGGATGGCTCAACCGTGTGAATGCCGCAACCGAGCAAGCGTCGCGAGGGTCGTGTGAAAGCCTCAACCGTGCGTACGTTGCAAGGCGCCGGCGGCCGGAAGCGGCGAAACTTCCAACCGCCGGGCGGGCCGTCAGTGAGCGCGACGCTGGAGGCGTCCGATCTCAATGAGGAGCACCGCTCTTCCCTCGAGTCGGATCCAGCCGCGCGAAACGAAGTCGGCAAGCGACTTGTTGACCGTTTCGCGGGAAGCGCCCACGAGGTGGGCAAGCTCTTCCTGGGTGAGGTCGTGGGCAACGTAGATGCCTTCGGGGGTCCGCTCTCCGAAGCGATTGGCCAGATCGATCAGTGCCTTGGCAACGCGGCCGGGGACGTCGGAAAAGACCAGATCGGCCATCTGCTCGTTCGTGTTGCGCAAACGACGGGCCAGCTCTCGAAGCATGGTTATGGCCATGTCGGGATGCTGGTTGATGAAGTTCATCATGTCTTTATGGGCCAAAGAGATCAGGCGGGTGGGCGCGATCGCGGTGACCGTCGAGGAACGGGCGCCGAGGTCGAACAGCGAGAGTTCGCCGATGATCTCACCCGGGCCGAGAACGGCGATGAGATTCTCGCGGCCGTCGTCGGACGAGTGGCTGAGCTTGACTTTGCCGTCGGTGACTATGTACAGGCGGTCGCCCTCGTCACCTTCGCGGAAAAGCGAATCGCCTCGTTTGAGAGACGTTTCGCTCATCAGCTGGCTGAGAGCCTCAAGGTCCTCCGCGTCGATGTCCTTGAAGAGCGGAACCGCCTTGAGAACGCTAATGTCCATCTGTTCCCTTTCCGTCGTTCAATCCTTTGTAGTGGATCACACTAAACTCTAACATTGCAATTTACCTCACAGTCGATCATATTTCGAGTTTTCCGAGCGAGTTACGCTTGAGGCATGCCTTCACGTGCCTCTTTGCCACAGCGTCCACGGTCCCTTTCGGCGCGCAGGGACGCAGCTTTTGAGATAAACCGCCGCCTGACGGCGCTCTATCCCGACGCCGCGTGTGCGTTGGATTACTCGAACCCCTTCGAGCTGTTGGTGGCCACCGTTCTCTCGGCGCAGACCACGGACGCGCGAGTCAACACCGTCACCCCGCGTCTTTTCGAAGCCTATCCCGGGCCGGAGGCCCTCGCCGGCGCGGACCGCCTCGAGCTCGAAGACATTCTCCATCCCCTCGGTTTCTACAGGGCCAAGGCGGCCTCCTGCATTGGCCTTGCCGCCTCTCTGTGCGCGAACCACGGCGGAGAGGTGCCGCGGACCCTGGAAGAGCTCGTCAAGCTTCCCGGCGTCGGGAGGAAGACGGCGAACGTCGTCCTCGGAAACGCCTTTGGCGTGCCCGGAATCACCGTCGACACCCACGTCGGCCGCCTCGCGCGGCGCTGGGCGTGGACCAGAAGCGAGGATCCCGTCAAGGTCGAGGCGGACATCGCGCGCCTCATTCCCGAAAGCGAGTGGACGCAGGCATGCCACCGGATTATATTTCACGGGCGTCAAGTATGCCGCGCGCGAAAGCCCGCGTGCGGGGCGTGCGCACTGGCGGACGTCTGTCCCTCCTACCCGCTTCTTGCCGGGCGGGCTTGAGCCTCAGATTCATTGTCGGGCGGGCTTGAGCCTCAGACCTGGGCCAGAAACTCCAAGACGATGTCGGTGACGCGGCTGGGCTGCTCTTCTTGGACGAAGTGCCCGGCGTCGGGAACCTCAATGAAGCGATAGTTGCCCCTGGCGAACTCGAGGTCCTTTCGCCAGGCCCGCGCAGGCAGGAGCGGGTCGCGTTCGCCGCGCACCGCCCACACGGTCGCGTTCACGAAGCGGCGGGTGAGGGCCATGTGTTCGCGTCCGTTGATCTTCGACGTCGAAAGGTAAGACCAGCGAAGTTGTTCGAGCGAGATCGACGCGGCCTCGGGCAGCCGGAGCGCCGCGGTGTAGTTGGCGGCCTCCCCGGAGGCGCCGGCGTTCCCCGGCGCCGACCAGTCTGTCAGGAGCCTTTTGAGGACTTCCTCGTCTGTCAGGCGCTTCGCCGCGTAATGCGGGATGAGCGTTTTGAGCACCTGGCGCCAGGTCTTGAGCGTCAGGTGCGTGCCGAGCCTTTGGAGGGTGCGCGGATGTGGCGCTGAGACGGTCATGATGCCTTCGACGACGTCGGGCTCGAGGGCCGCGACCGACCATGCGAGGAAGCCTCCGCGACCCTGGCCTATGACGACGGCCCTTGACGTTCCGAGGCTGCGGACGATGGCCGCGAGGTCCTGGGTGAGAAGCATGCCGTCCGCTGAGTCCGGAGTTTTGTCTGACCCGCCTATGCCCCGCTGATCGATGGCCGCCACCTCATAGCCGGCGAGAGCGACGGCTTCGATCTGGTGGCGCCACGTCCACCAGTATTCCGGGAATCCGTGGACGAGGAGAACGAGCGGGCGATCGTTGCGGTGCTCGCCCATGTAGGCGATGTGGAATTGGCATCCGTTGGCGTTGATGAGCCGGTGCTGCCAAGGGCCGGGCAGAAAGACCGCCGAGTTGTCTGCGGGAGCGCTCATCGCCTCGTCCTAAGTGTCGTTTGTGTCTGTTGACTCCGCACGCCGAGCCCGCGATGTGGGTACGTACACGTTCTCGTACTCCTGTAACGATTCGAGTGCGAGCGTGCGGCGCGCAATGAGTACACCATACTTGTGTCCGCGGCGGCGGGCCCAATGTGAAACCGCGCCGGTGAGAATGAGCACCCCTCCGAAAACGAATATCAGGCCGGTCAGCATGTCGTACGCCAGCAGATTGGCGACGTTGCGGGTGAAGCCGTTCCCCGCGAGCCGCTGGGAGATTGGGTCGAGAATCGATCGTTCGGTCCAGCGCGGCAAAGCCACCCCTAGCGCCCCGAAAATCGCGACGATCCAGCCGGTGAAGGTCGCTCCCAAAGACGACGCCCGGGCGAGGAACCAGATGAGGGCGAGGATTGCCAGCCCTCCGACGAGTTCGCCGGCGCCCGCGAAATCGACCGACGAGCCCTTGTAGGCGGCGACGAGACGCGCGTGCGCGTCGGATAGCACGTACCAGGCCGGGGGAACGAGCAGGATCGTGGCGAAAAGCACTCCGACGTGCGCGGGCGCTCGCTTCTTCGGTGCGGCGGGAACGTCCGATTCCGGGCTGTTGTCGAGGGCCGCCCGTTGAGATTCGGCGTGTGCGGCGCGGCGACGCGAGGGCGCCGACGAGGCTTGCCTGGAGTCGGTCTCATCTGACTCTTCTGAGGCGGGGGAGGGGGATGGGTCGGGGAAAGCCTCCGATGCGAGGGCGCCGCCGGCGGCTTCCGTGTCGAAGGCCGAGTCCGTTCTGAACGTCGCGCCCTCGCCAAAGGCCGAGGGGTCCGCGAACGACGTCGCGCTTTCATATGTGCCGCCGATGTCCCGAGACGTTTCGAACGTCGTCGTGGCGACGTCGTCGCTGAAGATGCTGGAGACGCCGCCGGTCGCGGGAACCCCGTCTGCGTCGACGTCGGCGAGGGCGCGCCTGAGGCTTGTGCGGATGGGATGCCTGTTGTCCGACGGCGAGGCTGCCGAGACGACGGCAGACTGAACGGAAAGCGAATGCGCGGGCGAGCGTCGGCCCGCGGCGGAATGCCCGGGAGCTTGCGAATAAGCCGACGTTTGGGAGCGTGAGCGCCTCGCTGGCGAGGGGCGAGAGGCCGCCGGAGAGTCCGCGGACCCAGGCGGCTGGTCGGCTGCGCGGGGGCTCGAAAAGGAACCGAGGCCCGCGGCGGCGGCCAAGGACTCACGTATCGCGGCGGGAGATTCGCCGGGTTCGCTTCTTCCGGAAAAGCTCGAAGGGTCCCGCGACGCCGAATGCCCGAAGGCGGCCGGGGCCGTTTCCTTCGGGTCCTCAGGCGTGATCGACGGCGTCGGCGCGGTGGACAGGAGGCCCCCCGACGGCATGGGAGGAGTGGGCGCCGTGGCGCTTTGGCTGGGTGTGGCGCTTTCGGCTGGCGCCGCGCTCGGGCTGAATGCGGTGCTCGGGCCGGATGCGGCGCTTTGGCTGGATGCGGCGCTTTGGCTGGGTGTGGCGCTTTCGGCGGGCGTGACGCTTGGGCTGGGGACGGTTCCCTCGGTCGAGGCACGGTAAGGCGACGCCGCCTGAGGCGGTTCGGGAGAGCTTGCGGACGGATAGGCCGCGGCAGAGGAAGCCGCCGGTGTAGGCGAGGCCGCCGTCGAGTGAGGAATCGACGTCGTCGCCGGAGAAGCGGTCGACGCGGAGTCAGCGTTCCAAGCCGAAGGCGTCTCCGGGGCGGCGCGGAAAAGGGGCGTGGCAAGGGTGCGAGGGCGAGTGTCGTCTAGGTTGGGTTCGGACGGCACCTGCGTCGCTCGGGTGAACACGATGCCCGACGGCGCCGGGCCTCGGTTCCCGGACGCCCCGTTGCCGCCGGATCCCCTTTTCTCGTTGGACTCTTCGCTCGCCTCGGGTCGTTCATTCGCGCCCGCCCCCTCGCTCGCGTCGGCTCGTCCCTCTGCGTCGGGTTCTTGCGCGTCGGGCTCTCTTGTCGACGAATGCCCGAAATCCGCCGCTTTTGGCTTCTCTTCATAGAGAGGCTTGAGAATGTGGCCCTCGTCGAACGGTCTGCGCTGAGGCGAGTTATAGGGGTCCGTGGGGATCGTCATGGTTCCTCCTCTTCGAAAAGCGTACGACAGGCGTGGCCGATCGGAAGGGAAGCTCGAAGTCTGGCGAGGCGGGCCTCGGCCGTTGAAGAGCGGCTTCTTTCCAGGCCAGCGGACTTCAACTCTTTGAGAGGGGGACAGATTCCGCGTCGCAATGCAACGCGGGGAACGCGGCATAGGGCGAAATGCGGCATGTGGGCGGTCCAAAGGCCGCCCACATGCCGGTGCTCACTTCAGAGCGTGAGGGATCACTTCGCCTGCATAAGTTCCTTGCGGAACTTCGTCGCGCACTCCCTCGCCGCGCTGCTGAGAGCTTCCTTGTCCTTCTGGAACTGCTTCTCCTTGCCTTGCCTGACCATTGTCTTTTCTTTGCCGTCGGCGATGGCCTTCAGGTTTTCCTCGCTCATCTTGTCGTAAATCTTGTCCGCGGTGCAGGAGGACAACTTCTCGACGACGTTCGACGGCGCTTTGCGCATGATGGGCTGGGAGGAAAGAATCTTCGTCAGGCCCTTGCTGACGTCTTCTTTCGAAGGCTTTCCGTCGTTTCCGCAAGCTGCGAGGGAAAAAGCGAGTGTGGGTATCGCGACGAAAGCTGCGATTTTCTTGCGTAGCATTGTGTTCCTTACTGTTGATGAGACTGCGCTGCGAAAGGATAGCTTTATTTCCAGGAAGCTACCGAATCGACCGGTTTTAAACCGTCCATCTGCGTCTAACTGGCCATCGGCGTGAACGATGCGTCCCGCATGGATATGGAAGCGTTGAATTCTCCACTTTTCTGAGAAGTGCCGAATCGCCGACTGGAACTCGCAAGGGCGAGGCAAGCGAGCAGGTCGAAAAGGCGGCCAAGTTTGTTCTCGGCATAGCACTCCTTTCTTGTGGACGGCAGACGTTTGACGGCATGAACCGCTCTACCGTTCAAGTTACATTACACGGGTGTGAGCCATGTAAGCGAATCGAGGGGACGGCTCCCCGCTGATGCGACTCCCGTTTGTTGGCTGCAAAATGTTGCAGTTTCACGCCGAAGCAGTGCATTGCGTGACGAAAACCTTGGGCTTGGGGGAAATGACTCTGTGGGAGCATGCTCGTGCTGGGACAAGCTGGTTACAAGGTTTTTTGGCGTCGTTTGAAGGCATTGCACGTCGCCTGTCGGCGTGGACTGGGGCACTTGGGCAGGGCACTTAGAAAACGGGCGGGGCTGCGACGTCGTACTCCGCCCGAACGCCTCCGGTTCGTTTGAGTGCGGTTGAGAATAGGCGTGAGCGGAACTGACTGAGTTTGAGGACGGCCACAGCCTCGCCGCTCGGTCACTGATTGCCGGCGCCGCCCCCCATCTGCTGCTTGAGCTGGTTGACGCACTGCAGCGTGGAGCTTTTAATAAGGGCACTGTCGGAGCGCGAAAGGGGCGCGGTGGTCTTGCCTGTTGCGAGGCCGTTGAGGGTCACGGGCGTTGCCTTGTCGTAGATCTTGTCCACTATGCACGTGGACAGGTTCTGGAGGACCTGCTCGGGCACCTTGAGGTTCTTGAGCTGGGGCAACTCCTTGACCATCTTTGACATGCCGGCCACGGCAGCCTCCTTGGAGGGTTTCTGGGCATTGTTCCCAGACCCTTCGTTGCCCGAGTTTGAGTCGGCAGACGAGCTGTCGTCCGACTGCGATGCCGAACTCGAACCGGTCGCGGAGGACGGGTCTGCTGAAGGCTGATTTGTGGAAGCGGTGGCTGTCTTGCCTCCGCCCGACGTTTCTTTCGACTCTCCCTTTGAGTCGCTCCCGCAGGAAGCCAGCGAAAGGGCCAATGCGGGAATGGACAGAAGGGCGGATAATTTCTTTAGGCGCATGATACCTCCGTATGGTTAAGTTCGAGAGCGGCTGCTGCCTTGCAACCGCTCCCATCAGCCTACAAGGGTACCCTGTGTGACCTCCACTCTCTGCATTGGCCTGACTTATCGCTGTGTTTACCCTGTTGTTAATTTGCCTGTTGCTGTGTGTGTCCTGCCGTTCTGCTCTCTTTGGAGCGTTCATTGTTGTTAAAGGGAGCATTCATTGCCGAGAGGAGTTGGAGCCTTGATTCGGGCCGTCGGTCGATGACGGGTTTGTGCTCTTGTCTGGATCGGTGCCCTTGTTCGGGCTTGTGCTCTTGTCTGGATCGGCGTTCTTGTCCGGGTCCGCGATCTGGGCGGACGCTTGGCCTGCGCATTCGGTCGCGGCCTTCTCCAGAATCTGTCGGTCCTTCACCGCGATTTGAAAGTCTTGTTTGCCGCTGGCAAGGCCGTTGAGCGTGAAGGCGGTCGCCTGATCGTAGAGCCGTCCCGTCATGCACTCTCCCATCTTTCGGTACTGATTGTCGGAAAGGTCGAGGGACTCGAAGCTCCCCGACTCCTTCAGAATCTTCGTCGTTCCCGCCTCCACGCGCCCACGCGGAGGCTTTCGCTGGAGTCTCTCGTTCGCTCCCGAAGCCCCTGTCGACGTCGATTTCGCGTCGAGGCTGCACGCGGAAAGGGCGAAGGGCAAGAAAGGGACGACGGCGAAGACTATGAATTTAGTTGCGCGCATTTTTCCTCCGAAGTTCGCGTGGGCCGCATGCGGGTCGTGCGAGAGGCTCGTGCGAAAGGGTCGTTCGTGAAAGGAGTCTATAAGGAGACTGCCCCCAAAGAATACATGTTCAACGGCGGGCGGAATTGGGCGTGGGGCGAGCTCCACATGCCCGACGCCGCCCGGATGTCCGGTGCGGCCCGGATGCTTGACGTCGCTCGGACCGTGTGCGGATGGCGGGTGTGCGGACGACGTCCGACATGGGAGTCCGCCCGGTGCTTTGCCGTGTGCGAACGATGGGCGTGCGGACGACGATCCTTGGCGGCCCGGCGCTTGGCTTTTTCGCGAGTGAATGAGAGGTAAGTTCGCGCTTCAACGGCGTGCAGGCGTCGAGTTTTCGCCACATGGTCCACAAATTTTTTTGCGTATCCCCAATCCACAATTGGCATTCGGCCGGACGCCAAGCGAAAGCCAACGGAGTTTAATGCCGTTTATGATTACTAAAAATGTAGATAAGGCACGCACCCGCGTTAAGCAGAAAACAGAGGGTGCGGACGGACGACGACAGGCCCTGGGGACGCACTCGGGCGTTCGCGGCGGAGGCTCGCGAAGACGGGCGTCGCCCGACGGGAGCCTTCCCGTAGTCGCATTGTCCAGCTCCAGCGCCGCGGTCAGATCGGAAGTCGATCGAATCGCCGCGTTGGGAGGCATCGACGTCGAGCATGTGGCGGACGGCGGCACGGGCGACGCGGCCGTCCTCAATCTGAGCGAGGTGAGGGCGTCGGCGGTGAAGGTCCGCGCGTGTTTTCATCCGGCGTACGCCCCGTACTTCGCTTGGGGGTCGCTCGAGCTCACCCTGCCCGACGAGGCTGAGGACCTCCTCGAGTTGCTTCTCGCGGCGGGGACGACCAGGCGCGGGCAGATCGTCGGCGTCGTCGGAGTTCACGGCGGCGCCGGCGCTTCAACCGTCGCCGCGTGGCTTGCGCGCACATTGGAAGGCAGGTTCCGGGTGGCCCTCGTCGACGCCGATCAGTGTTCGGCGGGGGCCGACCGGCTGCTGGCCCTCGACGGGCAGGCCGGCGTCAGATGGGCCGATCTGCGGTCGGATTCGGGCGTGCTCGTCCCGGGGAGGCTGCTCAACTCGCTTCCTTCCGAGCGGGGGCTTGCGGTGCTCAGCGCCGACGATCGGGGCGCGATGCCTTCGGGCGAGGCGGGGGAGGCCGCGGTGGCGGCCTTGTCGCAGGTGCGCGACCTGTGCGTCATCGACTTGCCCGGAGAGGCTTTGATCGAAGGGAGCGCCGCCCACCGGCTGCTCGGATGGCTCGACGTCGTCGTGCTCGTGGCGCGCGGCGGGAGCGGTCCGGCGCGGCAACTCGCGCGGGCTGTGGCGAATGTGCCCGCGGGCGTGGGGATTCTGGTGGCAGCCCTCGGCGTCAGAGGCGGCGAGGCGGCCGTTTGGGAGAGGGACCTCGGCATCGATTCCGTTTATCCCGTCCGGCTCCTTTCCGGCCTGGCCGGCGACGTCGAACACGGCGTGGGCGTCGGCGAGCGAAAGAGGTCCGCGACCGCCCGCGATCTTGCGGTCCTCGCGCGGGCGTGCGGAGGTCCGCAATGACGTCGGCCTTCGAGCGCGCCGGCCGAGGAAGGGCCTCCGAGGACGAAGGAACCGAGGCCGAGGCGATGCGGCGGGTGCGGGCCAGCCTGGCGAGGGGAGGCAGCCACGGCGGAGCGATCGCCATGCTTGACCCCGCCGCCGTCTCCGCGCGCGACGTCGTGGGGCTCGGACGGCGGCTTCGCCAGGCGATCGCCGGGGCGGGGCCTCTGCTCGACCCGCTGCTGAGCGATCGGTCGGTCACCGACGTCCTCGTCAACGGCGGACGCGGCGTGTGGGTCGATCGCGGAAACGGGATGGAACGCGACGAACGCGCCAGCCGCGGTCTGAGCGACGATTCGTCGGTGCGAGCGCTCGCGGTGCGGCTCGCGGCCGCCTGCGGCCAGAGGCTCGACGATTCGTCTCCGATCGTGGACGGAACGTTTCCCGACGGGTTGAGGCTCCATGCCGTGCTGCCGCCGCTCGCCGCCGAGGGGACCCTCATCTCCATGCGGGCGCACAGGCCCGTCTCCTTCACTTTGGCAGAGCTCGCGGAGGGCGGGATGTTCGACCGCTTCGCCCTTCAGTTGCTGCTGGCCCTCGTCGCGCATCGGGCGAACGTCATCGTCTCGGGCGCCACGGGATCTGGGAAAACGACCTTGCTCGCCGCGGTCCTGGGAGAGGTCCCGAGCGACGAGCGAATCCTTGTGATCGAAGAATCCGCGGAATTACGGCCCTCGCATCCCCATGTCGTTCATTTGCAAGTGCGAAGGGCGAATGTGCAGGGGGCAGGCGAGGTGGCCTTGAGCGAACTGGTCCGGGCCGCGATGCGGATGCGGCCGGACAGAATCGTTCTCGGCGAGTGCCGGGGCGCAGAGGTGCGGGAGGTTCTGACGGCGCTCAACACCGGACACGAGGGCGGATGGGCGACGATTCACGCCAACTCTGCCGCAGACGTTCCCGCGCGGCTCACGGCGCTTGACGCCCTGGCGGGGATGAGCGAGGACGTGGTCGCGGCCCAGGCCGCAAGTGCGCTGGACGCCGTCGTCCACATTGAGCGCCGCGACGGGGTTCGCGTTCTCACGCAGGTCGCCGTTTTGGAAAGGCGCCGCGGCGAGCTGACCGCGTCCGTGGCGTTGGAATTCGACGGAAAGGCGGTTGCTCAAGGCCCTGCCTGGCCGAGGCTGGCCGCGCGAGTGGGAATGAATGCGCGAACCGGGGCGGAGGCCGGTGCCGCGTCGGACGCCCGCATTGGAGCGGAAGTCGACGTCGGGGTGGGCGCCGGCACAGGGACTGACGTTGGAATTGGATCGGCCGCCTCCATCGGGGCGGACGCCGCCGGAGGAATGGACGGGTGGACACGAACGGGCCCGCGAAGCGGCGTCCACTGGCGAAGCGGCGTCGGACGAAACGACATGGGCGCACGAAAACGAGACGAAAGGAGTCCGATGTGAAGAAGCAGAAAAGGCGGCTGGGACACGTCGACGTCGGGATGCTCGTCGCGGAGACCGCAACCCGCATGAGAGCCGGAGCGTCGACTGAGAAAGCCTGGGGGCAGACGTGTGCCAGGGCGGGATTCGAAGACGGAGACGCGGTTGACGACGTCGGCGTGCCCGCAGCTTTGCGGCGGATGTGGGCCTCGCGAGGGCGGAAGTCCGCCGACGACGTGCGGCTGGGCGTTCCCCCGGCGGTTGCCGTATGCAGGCTGACTCGGGCAACCGGCGCCCCCGCGGCCGACGTCCTGGATGCGTGCGCCGCCGGAATCACGGATGCCGCCGAATCGGCCGCAGCGCGCCGCGCCGCACTCGCCGGTCCCAAGGCGAGCGCGCGCATGTTGGCCTGGCTTCCGCTCCTCGGGCTGTTTCTGGGGTCGCTGATGGGAACGGACACGCTCGACTTTCTTTTGTCCGCCGGCCTGGGGCGGACGCTGTTGGCCCTTGGGCTTGCCTTTGAGGCCTTAGGCATTTTCTGGGTGCGTCGCCTCGTTCGACGCGCGGAAAGGGAGGGGTAGCGATGTGGTTTCTCGGGCTCTCCGCTGTCCTTTTCGTCGTCGCGGCAGCGTGGTCCTCGGAGTTCTTCGCCTCCGACGCTCGGGATGGCGACGCGCTGGGTGCGCGGGCGTCTCTCCCACCGGTGGACCAGGCCATGGTCGCAGACCTGGCGGTGGCGGCAATAAGTGCCGGGTGCTCGGTGCCCGCGCTCCTGGTCGCCCTTGATTCGGCATTGGCCGAGGAAGAGGAACCGCCCTGCCTTGAGTGCGTGGCGAAGTCTTTGACGATGGGCGGGACGTGGGAGGAGGCGTGGCAGAGCGCGCCGAGCCGTTTTGATCCGTTGCGCAACGCGCTCGAGCCCTCGTGGGTTGACGGCGCGGCTGCGGTCCCGCTGCTGGAGAGAACGGCTGCGAGTCTGAGAGCCGGGCGCGTGCGGCGCGCGCGGGAATCAGCGGCGCAGCTGGGCGCCAAGCTTGTTCTTCCGCTGGGTCTGTGTTTTCTCCCCGCCTTCATCCTGCTCGGCGTCGTTCCCATCGTCGTTTCGGCGGGCGTGGCGATCCTGAGGTGATCGTGCGACGCCGGTCTGAGGTGGTTGCGCGGCCTCGAAGAGCCGGAACGGGATCGAATGGCCCGGGCAACGTCGAGGGGTCCGGGCGGCGTCGACGGGACCGGCTGATGCGGCCGGTTTGCGGGTCGAGACGAGGAGACATGCGGATCTGGGCTGGGCCTGCGTCGAGGGGACCCGGTCGATGCAGATCTTGCCCGATTGGTGGAGATCTAGGCCCGGCCGGTGTGGATTTGAGCAAAGACGACGCCTGGGCCTGAACGCGTGGATCTGAGTGCAGTTGGCGCGTCGCGTCCCCGCGGTCGTGTGGCGCCCGCAGGACGTGTCTGGTCTTCCGCCCGCGGGACACAGGGGATGGAAGCGACCGTGGACAACTGGAAGGTGGCCTCTCCCTCTTCCGTCCGTGGGGCACAGGGGATGGAAAGTTCCTAGGAACAAGAAAAGGACTGCGGCGAAGGGTGCGTTGGTGCGAAAAGTCCCTTCTTTCGCCATAAAGACAATTTTGGAACTGGTAATGCATGTATATCATTTTCATGATAATAATTTGTGTTTATATATTTTCATTGTGTTATATCTTAAATGTTGCCTTGGTCTCTGTTTAAGCTGACCATTCTATATATTTAGAAATTGGCGTGCGATTTCGACGTCGCCTTTGCTTCGTGAGCGCGTGCGACCGGACTCGCTCGTGTTGGCGTCGACGCCGGCTGACCTCGCTCACGGGAAGAAGCCGTTCCGGGTTCGGCTTCGGCCCCGGCTGTGCCGGCTGACCACACGGGTTTATTGAGCAACGCCGAATGCATGGCGTGGCTTCTCGGCTGCGTCGGCCTACCTCGTTTGCGGGGGGAGGCGGGTGCCCGAAACGGTTGGTTTGCGTGACGAATCGGTCCGCGTGAAAAGAAGGCGGCCGCGCGCCAAGATCGTCTAGAGGGTTTCCCGAGGAATCGGTCGCATCGGGTAGCCGATCGGTCGCGTCAAGCAGTCAATCGGTCACGTTAAGTAATTGCGGTCGGTCCACAGGGCGAAACGACGTCGTGGAGGTTCGCAGCCTCGGGAATCCTTCATCAATCGAATGCTGTGTTTTGAAAGAGTCAGTCATCGGCGACGAAACGCGTTGCCGATAGACAGGAGACGACAATGACAACGAGCAAAAGCTTCGTCGACATCGACAAGACGTCAGGCGAGGCGGGAATGGCCACGGCCGAGTACGCGATAGGAACGGTGACCGCGACGGGCGTCGCAGGCGTTCTGTGGTGGCTTGTCAATCAGGACTGGTTCCGCAACGGGATGAAGGCCCTGCTGAGCAAGATCTTCTCCGTTCCGGGAATGTGATGCGACGATCGGGCGGAGCGCGCACTCTGCCCGATCACATCGCGGCCGTCCCAAAATTCTGGCGATGCAAATTGCCATGAAACGCCCTGTTCAAGAGTCCACAAGAAAACCCAAAGCGGCGGGAGGTTGGTAAAGCGATGATTAAGCCGAAAAGCCGCGGAAAGGTTGGAAATCTATGAAATACTCAACGGCTGGAAAAAGACCTCCCGCGAATAGCCCCGGCGGGCATTCGGAATCGGGAATGGTGACGGGGGAAGTCGCCATCGGCTCTCTCGTTCTGGCGCTCGTCACGGCCTTTGCCCTTGCGCTTGGGCATATCGCCGTCGCATATCTCGAAGCCAATGACGCGGCGCGAATGGCGGCTCGCATGGCCGCGCTGGGAGAAGGGAACGGCGCGATCAAGGCCGCCGTCGAGCGTTCTCTTCCCGGTGCGTCGGTGAGCGTCGTCAGCGGCGCCGACACCGTCGAGGCCGTGGTGCACGCGCCGCGAAAGGGGTTCAGCGGAAGGCTGGGCATCGACGTTCACGCGTCCGTCACGGCAGCGGTCGAGCCTGGGGTCGGCGGCGAGGCCGAGGCGGGACGCGACGCGGGAACGGGGAGCGGCGCCAAGGCGGGCGGCGACGTCGGGACGGGCGGCGAAGCACCGTGAACGCCTCGACAGATCCGCCCGGCGGCAGGGAGATAAGAGGGAAGAACTGGCAGGGGCGAGGCGTCGAGCAGAGGAGACGGTCCTCTCGGCTGTACCGGTGCTCGTGGCAGCCGGATCGCCGTTTTCGACGACGGCGTCGCCGTCGGCGCCTTTATCTGCATCCAAACCTTCGCGGGCCGAACGAATCGCGTCGGGAAGCCGAGCGCGAGTCTGAACGCGGCGCGGGCACCGTTCTGACGGTCGGCTTCCTTTTCGTGATCTGTACTTTCACGGTTGTGCTGCTGATGGTCGCTTCGACGTGCGCGAGCATCGCAAAAGCCCAAAATGCCGCCGACATGGTGGCCTTGGCCTCCGCCCAGAGAAACGCCGCGGGGCTCGGCGGGTGCCCGTCGTCGGCATACGTCGAACGCACGTACGGCGCCTCGCTTGTGGCCTGCGACGTCGACGGCGCACTCGCGAAGGTGAAGGTGTCCAAGAATCTGACCTACATGGGGGTGACGTATGTGGCCGAGGCGTGGGCCGGGCCTGCCTACTCGGCCGGTGAAACGAGGTGACGGTGGGCGAGACGGGCGAAGGCGCCGAGGCGGACGAAGACGTCGAGACGGGCGAAGGTGCCGAGGCGGCCGGGCTGTGGGCGGCAAGGCTCCGCGGCCGCCTCCGCAGCCAAGGGTTCAGGGAGGCGTGCCGATCAAAGCTCCGTAAAGCGCGCCGATTGGGGATTCCGTGAAGCGTGCCGATTTGGGGGCTTCGTGAAGCCCGCCGATCAGGCCTGTGCGCGGCGCAACCCGTCGGCCACGATGCGCAGGAGCTTCGTCGCTCCGCCCTTCGAAAGGGGTTCGTTGTTGTTGCCGCATTTCGGGGACTGAACGCAGCGCGGGCACCCTCCCGTGCACGGGCAGCTTTCCAAAGCGGCGAGCGTGGCCTCCATCCAGATTCGTCCGTGTTCGAAGCCGTGAAGGGAGCAGCCTGAACCGCCGGGGACGGCGTCGTGGACGATGACGGTCGTCGCTTGCGTGTCTGCGTGCCAAACGGTCGATAGGCCGCCCAGATCCCAACGGTCGCAGGTCGCCAACAGGGGGAGGATGCCGATCGAGGTGTGCTCTGCCGCGTGGAGAGCGCCCGGAAGGTCGGACGCCGGCACGCCCGCTCGTTCCAGTGCTTTCGCGTCGAGGGTCCACCACGTTCCCGAGGTGCGCAGCTCTCGGACCGGCATGTCGAGCGGGACGCGGCCCAGGTAGAGGCCGTCCTCGCTTCTTCGGACGTCGTAACCGGTCACCTGAGACGTCACGAGAACCTCTCCGCGGGCCCAGACTCCGAAATCCGCATGCGCAAGCTCTTCGACGTCCACGATGCGCACCGACGTCGATTGTGCCGCATAGGTTCGGATTTCCTCGTCGCGATGGCGATGGACGACGGCGGCGTCTTCGTCGAGGCTCTCGACCATGTAAGGCACGCCTTGGTGAAGATAGACCGCGCCGGGGAAGACGGTTGCGTCCGCACGAGCAGAATCCACTGTTCCGAGCAGGACGCCGGATTCGCCGTCGACGATGGACACCGTGCCGCCCTCGCCGCGGAGGCTGACCATGTCGTGGGCGTCTGCCCCCAGCGAAGCGTTCCAAAACCAGCCGTTTGGGCGCCTTCGCAGCAGGCCGTCGGACGCGAGGTCGTCGAAGAGGGCCGTGCTGTCAAGCCCGAAGACCTCGGCGTCGGCCTCCGTGAGGGGGAGCTCGGCCGCGGCGGCGCAAACGTGGGGGAGGAGGACGTGCGGATTGGCCGGGTCGAAGACGTTCGTCTCCGCCGGCGACTGTGTGAACGCCTCGGGATGCGAGAGGAGGTACTGGTCCAGCGGGTCGTCCCGCCCGATGAACACTGCGACGCCGGGTTTGCCCGCGCGACCCGCTCGTCCGATCTGCTGGGCGAAAGAGGCGTGCGTGCCCGGCCACCCCGTGACGACGACGGCGTCCAGCCCCGAGACGTCGATCCCGAGTTCGAGGGCGTTCGTCGTAGCCAGCGCGCGCAGCTGCCCCGACCTGAGAGAGCCTTCGAGGGCCCTTCTGTCTTCGGGAAGGTAGCCGCCGCGGTATGCCGCGATCTCGGGGTCGAAGCCCGAGGCGTTCGCCGCCGACCAGTCGCGGGCGATCTCCGCGACCCGCTCGGCTCCGGCGCGCGAACGGACGAATGTGAGCGTTTGCGCGCCCGCCGCGGCAAGCACGCCCGTGAGTTCGCCTGCCTCGGTGTTCGCAGCGCGCCGCGGCCCGCCTGGGAGGTCGGCTCCGGCGTCGTGCCCGGTTTTGGGATTGCCCCCGGTCCCGGTGCGATTTTGGACTTCGGCATGTCTCGCGGTTCCGGCGTCGCTCCGCGGCTTGAGGCCTGTGCCCTCCGCGCGCGGGACGCTTTCTCCTTTCGCGCGCTGCTCGCTTTCGACCTCGCGGCACCGCCACAGGACCAGGCGCTTCGGTCCGCGCGGCGATCCGTCGCGCTCGACGGCCTGGACCGGGCCGAAGGAGTCCCCGAGGAAACGACGCGCGGTTTCGGCAGGGTCTCCGCTGGTCGCCGAGAGGAAGGCCACGGCCGGACAGGCCCCGTAATGGCCTGCGAGGCGCAGGAGGCGGCGCACCGTCGCCGCCACGTTCGCGCCGAAAACGCCTCGGTAGGAATGGAATTCGTCCATCACCACCATCGCCAGGCCCCGCCACAGCCTGGCCCAACGCTCGTGGGAGGCGAGCATGGCGTGCTGGAGGAAGTCCGGGTTCGAAAGGACGACGTCGGCGTATTCGCGGGCCCACCGCTTGACGGAGGCTTCGGCGTCGCCGTCGGCCGCCGCGACGCCGATCCGCGGATCGACCTCGCGCGCGAGTCGAGCCAAACCGACCAATTGGTCGGCGGCCAGGGCCTTCGTCGGCGCGAGATAGAGAACGGACGGCCTGTAGCGGATGTTCGCGAGGCCGCTCCGGCCCCGCCCCCGCCGGCTCAGGAGGTCCAAGGCCGGAATCCAGGCGGCAAGCGACTTTCCCGAGCCGGTCCCGGTTGCGACGACCGTGTGCGTGCCGCCGTGCAGCAGCTCCGCCGCCTCCGCCTGGTGCGACCACAGCTCGCAGATTCCACGATTTGCGAGGGCATCCTTGACTTCGGGCGCCACCCATTCGGGCCACGGCGCCCCGGCGCTCGCACGCGCCGGCATTTCGACGACGGCGGCGACTTGGCCCGGCGTCGCATGGGCGAGAACATGCGAAAGGAAATCAGGGACGCGATCCGACACCACTTAAGTGTGCATCATCGGCTAGACGAGCGTGCGTCGTCAGTCGGATAAGCGTGCGCCGTCAACCGGATAAATGTGCGCCATCGGTCCGATGAATGTGCGCCATCAGCCGGATAAATGTGCGCCGTGCGCCGTCGACCGGACGAATGTGCGTCGAACCTCGAATTTACTGCAGTTTTGGCCGGTGTGCGCCTTCGCCGCCGTTTCAAGGGCGGCCCCCGCAAACATCTCACTTGAAACAATCAATATATTGTGTGCTGGCGGCGTGTCACCCACTAGATGTAGTATTTGAGGTAGTAAAGTCGATTGCGCTTCCCGAAGGCCGGGCGCGCCAGCCGCTTCGGGGAACTCCCACGACCCAGGAGAGGAACATGGCAATCATCGAGAACCAAGTGACCGCAGAGAACCCAACGACGTCGGCGGCGAAGCGCCCCAGGCACCTCGATCGGCAGTCCGAAGCGGCGATCCAGCCGAGCGGAGTTCCGGCCCGGCCGGGCGAGGCGACGACGTCGGCGAACGCCGGCGCGGCCCCGCATCGCCCGAATGACCCGCAAACCCCGCATGACCCGCAGCGATCGGACTCGCGGCAGTCGGCTCAGCAGGCGCCGGCTTCGCAATCGTTGACTTCGCAGGCGCCGGCTCCGCGACCGTTGACTTCGCAGGCGCCGGCTCTGCACGCATCCGCCAAGTCTCCGGCCTCCCAGCGCGACGGTTCTCGCCCGGCGTCGGGGCTCCCCATAATAGACGCGGTTTCCACCGTGGACGAGTACCTCGAGCGTTCGGACTGGAGGGTCAACGCCAACGCGAATCAGGGGTACTCGCTGGGCGGCCTCATCCTCAACGCGGCGGGGAAGACCATCGCGAACTACTGGCTGTCCACCGTCTACAGCGAGGAGGAGGCCCTCGCCCACCGCGAAGGCGACTACCACATCCACGACCTCGACATGCTGGCCGGCTACTGCGCGGGGTGGTCGCTGCGCCGTCTGCTCGAAGAGGGCTTCAACGGGATTCCCGGTGCGATTTCCTCGGGCCCGCCGAAGCACCTTTCCGCGGCGTGCGGGCAGGTCGTCAATTTCCTGGGGACGCTGCAGAACGAATGGGCCGGCGCCCAGGCGTTCTCCTCGTTCGACACCTACATGGCGCCGTTCGTGCGGCTCGACAAAATGACCTACGGTCAAGTTAAACAGTGCATCCAGGAGCTCATCTTCAACCTCAACGTGCCCTCGCGCTGGGGGAGTCAGTGCCCGTTCACCAACCTCACGTTCGACTGGACGTGCCCGGCCGACATCGCCGAGGACCACCCCTACGTCGGCGAGGAGGTCTGCGATTTCACGTACGGCGAGTTGCAGGCCGAGATGGACATGATCAACCGCGCCTACATCGAGGTGATGACCGAGGGCGACGCCGACGGCCGTGTCTTCACCTTCCCGATCCCGACGTACAACATGACGAAGGACTTCGACTGGGATTCGCCGAACGCCCAGCTGATGTTCGAGATGACGGCCAAATACGGCCTGCCGTATTTCCAGAACTTCATCAACTCCGAGCTGGACCCGGGCATGATCCGTTCGATGTGCTGCCGCCTCCAGCTGGATCTGCGCGAGCTGCTCGCCCGCGGCAACGGCCTCTTCGGCTCGGCCGAGCTGACCGGCTCGATCGGCGTCGTCACGATCAACCTGGCGAGGCTCGGATATGTGTACGCGGGCGACGAAGAAGGGCTTTTCGCGCGCCTGGACCACCTGGCGGACCTCGCGTCCTCGACCCTCGAAAAGAAGCGGGCGAAGGTCCAAGAGCTCATGGACGCCGGCCTGTACCCCTACAGCCTGCGCTACTTGGGGCACCTGAACAACCACTTCTCGACGATCGGCGTCAACGGGATGAACGAGATGATCCGCAACTTCACGGGCGATCGCTGCGACATCGCCGACGAGTGGGGCCACGCCTTCGCCCTGCGCGTGCTCGAGCGCGTCCGCGACCGCCTCGTCTCCTACCAGGAGGCGACGGGGAATCTGTACAACCTCGAAGCCACTCCGGCAGAGGGCACCACGTACCGTTTCGCGAAAGAAGACCGCAAGCGCTTTCCCGGCATTCTCCAGGCGGGGACGGACGCCCAGCCGTACTACACGAATTCCTCGCAGCTTCCCGTCGCCTACACGGAAGACGCCTTCGAGGCGCTTGAGATGCAGGCCGATCTTCAGTCGATGTACACGGGAGGGACGGTCCTGCACCTGTACATGAACGAGCGGATGAGCTCCGGCCAGGCGTGCAAGGAGCTCGTGCGCCGGGCGCTGACGAACTTCCACCTTCCGTACATCACGATCACCCCCACATTCTCGATCTGCCCGGTCCACGGCTACCTCGCCGGCGAGCACAAGCTCTGCGAACGCTGCGCCGCCGAAAACCCCGACGCCGAGCCGCAGGAATGCGAGGTGTGGACGCGCGTCATGGGCTACTTCCGCCCGGTGGCCTCCTTCAACATCGGGAAGAAAGGCGAGTACAACGAGCGCACGCCCTTCACCGAGAGGGCCTCGCGGCTGCCCAAGATCAGCGCCGACGTGCGCGGAAAGGTCGACGCCGAAGGCCTGATCGGCGCGGCGGGCCCGACGGTTGGCGTCGGAGCCTCGACCGACGCCGCGGCCGATGCGGAGCGCGTTGGCGGCGCTGTCGGCGCGGGGGCCTCGATCAGCGACGGCGGAGCGGCGAATGCCGCTGCGGCAGACGAGGCGAGCGCGCCCGGAGGAGCCGGGGCACCGCGGCCGTGACTGTGGCAGAGAAGCCGGCTGCGGGGGCGTCGGCGGGGGGCGTCACCCCCCCCGCCGACGCCCCAAACCACAAGCCCCCTGAAAGCGCTCGGAGGCCCGAAGCGCCGTCCGCCGCGTCCAAAACTGAGCCCTCCGCCGATTCTCTGGCGATCGCCGGGCTGGTTCCCCTCTCCACGGTGGACTGGCCCGGCAAGCTCGCCGCGGTGGTCTTCCTCCAGGGCTGCCCGTTGGCCTGCCCGTATTGCCAGAACGAGGCGATCCTCGACCCGAAAGTCCCCGGGGCCGTGCCGTGGTCCCAGGTGGAGGCGCTTCTGGCCCGACGGGCGGGGCTGCTCGACGGCGTCGTCCTGACAGGCGGCGAGGCGCTGCGCCAGGCGGGGGTCGTCGACGCGGCGAGGCGGGTGCGCGAGATGGGCTTCGGCGTCGGCCTGCACACGGCCGGGGCCTACCCGCGTGCGCTCGCGAAGATTTTGCCGCACACCGACTGGGTGGGCATCGACGTCAAGGCGATGCCGGATGACTACGCCGCGGCGACCGGCTTCGGGGCGGGGGCAAAGGCCTGGCAGTCGCTGGACGCCGTGCTCGAGGCGTCGGCCGAGCGCGCACGCCCAGCGCTCGCCGCTGAGGCTGCCGACGCCGATCGCGTGGATCAGCGCGCTGGCGCCGATTACATGGTTGAGCGCGCTGGCGTCGATCGCACGGTTGAGCGCGCTGGCGTCGATCGCACGGTTGAGCCCGCCGACGTCGATCGCACGGTTGAGCCCGCCGACGTCGGCCCTCCTCTCGACTATGAGGTCCGCACGACCGTCTACCCCGGTGCGCCCGCCACGGAACGTTTCGAGGAGCTGCTCGGAGAACTGCGCGCTCGCGGGGTGCGGAACTTCGCGCTGCAGGAAGCTCGAACCGACGGCACCCCTGTGGATTTCCGCGCTCAGGCGCTCGCCTGGGACAGGCGGGCCTGGGCGAAGCGCCTCGCCGAAATGGTCGATGCGGCAAGCCGGGCGGGCTTCGAAAGCTTCGAGGCGCGTTTGGCCTGATTGGCCGGGGGATACCCGGTGATGCTGACTGTATCTCGTCGAGTGGGCTCGGTGGGTGCGTTTGGCCCTGGTTGGTCGCAATTCCTTGTCTTTACGACGACGCTTAGATGTTGCCCTTGCATGCGAAGCGCAGACCGGGGCTCGTGTCGTCGCCGCTTTCCACGACATGCAATACGTGTGATCACCGTCACATTACATAGTGTCAGAAAAAGGTTGTGCACCCGTCCGGCCAGGAGTACTCTACTATTACGCAACCGATTCGGACGGAGGCGAAAGCCGGACGCCGGGGTGCAGTGACAACCGCATAACAATCACAACATTTCTCTACGTAAGACACCCTCAGGAGGTTCAGCCGGTGACCGTTTTTCATCTTAACACGGACAAGTTCAGTGCGCAGCTCGGGACGCTGCGTCAGGCGGGGGCGCATTTCCAGGAAGCCAAGGCCACATTTTACTCCCATGTGAAAGCCTCTATGGACGCCTGGTCCGACGTCGCCGAGCTCGGCCAATACGGACGGTTGCTGACTGGCACTCTGGCCGTGATCAGCGACGAGTTGGGCAACACCTCGGCGCGCTATACGCGCACCATCGTCAACCTTCAACAGGCCGTGGCTTCCTTCCAGTCTGTCAGCGAGGCCGACCGTCAACGATACTTGGACGTTTTGGCGGATCTGACCGACAGATTCTCCTACACCCCGCCGGCCGAGCTCGCCCAAGCCGCGGCCGCCCTCCACAACTTCGTCGACCCTGCGGGCAAGGATCCGTATGGAGGCTTGCCCGCAGGGGACGGGGTCAGCGACGCCGACAATTGCAACGGCGCCGCCACGGCCGGGGACGCCCGCGCCGACGCCGACCGGGCCCGTGCCCATGCGAATGCCGGGAGGAATCATGGCCACCCCTAATGTCGACCACCTGTTCGGCATCGAGCCGTGGGACCCGCGTGCCAACGACGCCACCACCGAGGCGGTAAAAACCATCGGGGACAAACTCCACCTGGTGGCCGACCTGACCGGGCGGGTTGCCGCTGACCTCGGCATGAACGGGGCCACGGCGGAGGCCGCCGCGGGCGAGCTCGATTCCCTGACCACCCGCGTGCGCCGCTCAGCCGAAGGGATGCACTCCATCGCCCAAAGCCGCACCACCGTCACAACCGCTGGACGCCACGCCCAAGACACCAGCAAACAACTCCAAAAACAACTCACGGAATCTAACGAGTACTATAATTTTCTCGAATCTACGGCAGGGTCCAATCCCGTAGCCACGGTTGCGCTTGCCCACGCTCGGGAAGTGCGTGACGCGAAGCATGCGGAGTTGGATGCCCACGCTTCGAAAGAGCTGGCAAATCTGGACCATGTCGCGGCCGCCGAGGGCAAGGGCCTGCCCTTCCAACCCGAAGAACAATCCTCCGCCAGCGGGCACGGTCAAGCCTCCGAGAGCACCTCCGGCACAGGAGGAGGCCGAGACCCCCGTTCTCCTCAAGGTTCTGCTTCTGGCGGAGCTGAGGGGCACGTGTCTTCAGGGCCGGGCCAGAATGCGGGCCTGCCGCGCTCGGCCACCGAGTGGAGGGCCACCGGCCTTGGTGAGACGGTCGGCTCGCCCGGACACGCCAACGAAACTTTCGTCCCGCAACGCTCGCCGAGTGCGGATCCAAGCATCGGTTTGCAAGGCTCGCATTACGCGCCACAGCATGTCGACGATCACGGCGGGGCCTTGCGCAGCGGGCCGGCGCGTCCGTCGGGCCTGGACTCGCCTGCCGTTCATAACCCTCTTGCTGTGGCGGCGACGATGACCGGCGGGGCCGTCGGCTACAAGGTCTTCCAAGCCATCCGCGCCGCAAAGGCAGCCCCTGCCGCACCGGTTTCGCCGAGAACGGCTGTTCAGTCGGGCGCCGCCACCCGCGCCGCACTCAGCCCCCGCGGGAGCGGAATTCTCCGCGGAGCGACCACCGCCGCTCGCACCCCCGTCTCGGGGACAAGCCCGTCCCCGTCTCGGGGCGGAGCCTCAGGCATCGCCCGCCCGGCCGCAGCCTCGGCCTCGGGTCGTTCATCGGGCATCCTGCGCGGGGCGACCACAGCTCCCAGAGCAACTGCCGCCTCGACAAGATCGTCTGCTTCACGCAGCGGGATTGTGCGTGGGGCGACCACCGCCTCTAGAGCCCGGACGAACGATCCCGCCGTCTCACGAACCAACGGGACAGGCTCCTACAACCGGACAGGCTCAACCGTCTCGGCCTCCAGGAACACCGCCAGAAGTCAGACAGCGAGCCGGACCACAAGCCAAACCCCAGAAAGAACTGCGAGCAGTTCCGGATCCAAGACCCGCACCGCAGGCGGAGCCTCAGCCACCCGAGTGGGACAGAACCGGGACGCGCGGAGCACGTCCGCCGGGCGCTCTCTCGACGCCCGGGCAGCCAGCCCGTCTCGAGGAACGGACTCGTCAAACCAGCGCGTGGCTTCCCGTCAAGCCCTTTCCGGCCTGACAGGCAAACACGCCCGCAGGTCGGACAAAAAGAAGGCTTCTTCCGGCTCCGACCTCCGCGAGGATAAGAACATCTCGGCCTACGAACCCGACAGGCGCATCACCTTCCTACCGGCAGGCCCCCACCCAACCGACAACAGCAGCCGGTAAACTCGAAAGCCGGGCGGGGACACGACTTGCATGTCCCCGCCCGGCTTTTTCCTTTCTGCGGTTTCGATGTCCCTATCGGTCCTGTATCCTGGCTGAAGCTGCCGGGCGGTTTACGTCCACAGGCATCTCCTCGGGTCGAAAACTCTAATACAGGTTGTTTTTGGCTTGTACAGCGCTGTGTTGTTTCCTTTTGCGTGCGGTTCGAAGGGCTGCTAGTCCTCCGAGGGTCAGTGCTGCCAGCGCTGCGCAGCCGACGCTGGTCCACACCCACAGCGATGAATCATCTCGCGCGACCCGACGGCCCGAAGATGCAGCAGTCGTTGTCGGAGTGTCGGCAGCCGGGCTGGCCGAACTGCCCTTGCGGGAAGTAATGGTAAAACCATCTGCTATGTAATCAATTCCGTTTATTTTGACTTTATTTCCAGAGACTGACCCTACATTTGCTTTTATTATTTTCCCAGGCATAATTATTGTTGTTTTAGCAGTTACTGTATCTAAATCTGGTTTTCTTACATTTGAAGCGGGCAGTGTAATTGTGTATGAATTGCTTCTTTCCTCAAACTTAACATTGTCAGGCGTTACTTTAGACGTGATTCTGCATGTCAAATTCCCATTGGGAGGCGTGATATCTTCTGTTTTCCCCTCCGCCAGAAACTTACGGGTCGCGGATGCAACAGTTCTTAGCTCATCGCAGTTTCCTTTGAGCTCCCGCATAGAACCGGTTTCGTCCTCAACGATGATCTCCGTCCTGACGCTCCCGTCGGCTTTGAACTCAAACGTCGAGTCCGTGCGACACCCGCCCAACAGCAGGGCCATGGAGGCAGCGAGAGCCGTCGCGAAACGCACGGCGACTTTACGGTGAAGGCGCATTTCCTCCGATTTTTCCCCGCAGGAACGATGGCCCGAGGCCTCCCTCGCCCCTTGCCTGCACGCGCTGGACACATCGTCATTTCTCGTGGCGCGGCCGATGCAAAATTGGTTGTCGGTCATTCCCGCCCCTTCTTGACCAGTCGGTACACCGATGCATAAGTTTCAGGTTCGTATACAGCCTAGCGCATTCGGCCCGGACGCCGACACCGAAGGGCGACCATGCCTGCCGCGCTGTGAGTCGGCCGATAATCTGGAGACGCACCCCTATATGAATCCTCCGGCCTAAAGCCGGCCACAATCGCGACCGAGCTCGTTGAGCTGCTATCGGGCGGACGACGTGTTGCCATCGCCCCTTGCTGCCTCGGGGCGGGGCTGGCGGTGATTTCGCGTATGGGGCTAAGCGCGTTTCCCGCGCGGTGCCTCTGCAAATCGGCTAAAAGAGGACAGATGGGTGGCCGTCGGCGTCGGTCGCGTTGTCACCTTGGCGAGTTGGGGCTGCCGGACGACGGTGGCGCTGAGACGGTCTCCGGCCTTGAGCTGTTTGCGGTTTGTGTGGTGTGTTGTTTCTTTTTGCGTGCGGTTCGGAAGGTTGTGAGTCCTCCGAGGGTCAGTGCGGCCAACGTTGTGCAGCTGACACCGGTCCACACCCACGGCGACGAGCCTGTGTGGGTGCCGTGGCGGTTGGTCGGCGCGGCCGCGCCTTTCGTTGATTTACTAGCAGTCGGCCCGGTATCTAGGCTGGTTGAGTTGTTTTTCTGGGAGGTGATGGTGAAGCAGGTGATGGGGTAGTCATAGCCGTTGATTATTACTTTGTTGCCGCGGACTTTGCCGATGCTGCTTTTAATGACTTTGCCCGGCATGGTGATTGTCGTCGTCATTGTCAGCCCATCGAGATCGGCGCCGTCTGGAAGCGAGGGCTTCATGGAGATCGACAACGTGTCCGCGTTGTCTTTGACTGTCACCTCGTCATGGGGCACGTTCGAGGTCGCCTTGCAGCGAATATGGCCACCCGGCGCGGTGACGTCTTCCATCTTCGCCGCAGCAGCGTATCTGGCAGTGGTGCCAAAGTATTCCCTAAGCTCTTCGCAGTTGCCTTTGAGGGTTCGCATTGAGTCGGTGGTGTCTTCGAATACGATTTCAGTGTACTGGCCCCCGTCGGCTTTGAATTCGACCTTCGCGTCGATCCGACACCCGGTCAAACACAGCAGGCACACGCCCAACGCCACAACTGTCCCGCGCAGACCCAGCCTCCCCTTGGCGTCCGAGGCACCCCGCCGTCGCCGCCCTGTGCCCGCACGCACCGACGAACTCCAACCGTGGAGCCTTCCAACACTCATGCCGAGCCTCCTACCCAACAACCAACACCGCAGCTTCAAGCTTTACCTCACAGCCTAGCCCAGCCTGCACAGGCGTCGAACGCGCAGCCGCCTTCTCGCCTCAGAAATGGCCGGGCGGGTTGGCTTGGGGATCTCGAGGGTGCCTCTTTCGAGCCGCAACAACGGCAAGGCCCGCCAAGGCCAAACCTAGCCCGCTCAAACCGGCAGCCCATGCCCACGGCGGAAAGCCTTGCCCATTGTCCGCGCCGGAAGGGCGCTTGCCCTTGAAGCTTCTAGATTGAGGATTGGAAGACGGGCCGCGGGACTCTTCCTTTTCTGAGGTGATATTCAGGCCGTCGACCAAATAATCGACCCCTGTGATCACAACTTTGTTCCCTCGACTGTCGCCGACGCTAGTCTTGACTACCTTCCCGGGCATGACGATCGTCGTCTTCGCAGTCAACCCCTCCATATCCTCTTTAGTCTCACTTGTAGGCTTAAGCGCAAGAGTGTAGGAATTGCCTTCAGTTGTGAACTTTGCTCTTTCGATTGGTGTGTTCGATGTGATTTTGCAAGTTAGGTGGCCGCCGGAAGGGGTGACGTCCTCCATTTTTCCATCAACAATGAACTGGCCCACTGGTCCGATATAGTTCTTTAACTGTTCGCAGTTTCCTTTGAGCGTTCGCATTGAGTCGGTGTCGTCTTCGAATACGATCTGCGTCCTGACGCTCCCGTCGGCTTTGAACTCGAACGTCGAGTCCGTGCGACAACCGCCCAACAGCAGCGTTGATATTGCTGCGCACAGCATCGCAAGGCCCCGTTGCTTCAGAGAACGCTGAGGTCCCCGTACGGAAAAGCGCCAACAGGCACGCCGCCTTCTTTCCATCCCCTTGCCCAAAAGTTGTCCACAAACCATGCCGAGCCTCCTGCCCAACGACCGACGCGGCAGTTCCGCACTTTACCGCCAAGTCTAGTTCAGCCGCACCCGCAGACGCAGGCTTTGAAATATCGCAGAAAAGACCTTAGAGGCTCAGGAGAAGCCCAGCCTCCAGAGGGAAGCGAGCGCGCAAGACTTGGCGCAAGCAAGAACGTCCAGAGGCAAAACCAGCCCCCACCGCAAAAAGACGTATGCCGCCGTTCGAGGTTCTCAGACCTTTCGACAGTTGAGAAGAGCGGTACAGCATATGCCCGTGCTTTCCAGGATGGCCTTGTTTTTCTGACCGAAGCCGCTGCCGGTTTTAGCCGAGGCCAGTGCGGGTTTTAATCGAAACCGGCGTCGACGCGATTGGAATCCGCGTTCTCTTTCCTCACGGAAAAGGCGCTAGCCCCAACAATTGCGGTCAGGGCTCCGGTGCCGATAAGGACCCACATCCACAAAGGCAGCCCTTTCTTCGCGCTGTCTGAGCGCGACGGCGAACTACTCGTGCCATTCGCTTCTGAGGTGATCTGAAAACCGTCTGTGAGATAGCCTATCCCGTCGATTACTACTTTGTTGCCGTGAATTGTCCCTGTATTCGTTTTAAGAACTTTTCCTGGCATGACAATCGTTGTCTGTGCAGTCTTAATTGGAATTCTTCTTCCTGTCTTTAAAGGCTCGTATGTAAGCGAATAAGAATTTCCTAATTTTCTTAAACTAATGCCGTATATGCTGTTTATGGGTGTGTTTGACGTCGCTTTGCAAGTAAAGACCCCTCCAGGTTTTGTAATATTATCGATCTTTGCCCCATCGAGGAATTCCAGGCTGACAGGTATAGCGATCTTTAAGTCGTCGCAGTTTCCTTTGGGCGTTCGCATTGAGTCGGTGTCGTCTTCGAATACGATCTCTGTTCTCACGCTTCCGTCGGCTTTGAACTCCAACGTCGAGTCTGCGCGGCATCCGCCCAGCAGCGCCGCAGACCCGGCGAGTGCGATCAGCGAACGCGCGGCCGCTTTGCGGCAGAGGCGCATCGTCTCGGTTGCTTTCCCGCTAGGACGCCGCCGCATGCCCGAGTCCCTCCCCGGCTCTTGACCGCACGCGCCGGAAACACCGTCATTTCCCGCTGCGCGGCTGACACGAAATCGGCTTTCGATCATTTCGTTCTCCTTGACCAAGTGGCTAATCGATGCATAAGTTTCATGATTGTACTCAGACTAGCGCGCAACTCGCCCGGGCTCAGCCTAGCGCATTCCGCCCAGACGCCAACACCGAAAAGCGACCATGCGAGCCGCGCAGCGGGTCGGCCGATAACCTGGAGTCATGACTCCACGTGAATCCGCCGGCCCGGGGCCGGCCACAATCGCGCCCGAGCTCGTTGAGCTGCTGTCGGGCAACGACGTCGTCGCGATCGCCCCCGCGCTGCTCGGGGCGAGGCTGGCGGTGGCGTCGCCGGAAGGAACCGTGGCCGTGCGGCTGGCGGAGGTCGAGGCGTATGCCGGCGAGATCGACCCCGGGTCGCATGCCTTCCGCGGCCGGACGGCCCGCAATTCCTCGATGTTCGAGGCGGCAGGCCGGGTGTACGTCTATTTCACGTACGGGATGCACCACTGCGTGAACGTCGTGTGCGGGGCGGAGGGCGTTTCGCGCGCGGTGCTTCTGCGCGCCGGCGAGGTTGTAGAGGGCGTCGACGTTGCACGCGGGCGGCGGCCCGCCGCTCGGAAGGACAGGGATTTGGCGCGCGGGCCGGCCAGACTGACGTCGGCGCTGGGGTTGACGCGCGAGGACGACGGCGAACTTCTGGGCGGTGCGGGTTCGCGAATCTGCCTTGAGCTGGCCGGGCCCGCCGACGCGGTTCCGGCGGAACTGGTGCGAAGCGGGCCGCGGGTCGGCGTTGCCGGGCCCGGCGGCGACGGCGAGGCTTTCCCTTGGCGTTTCTGGATCGACGGCGATCCGACCGTTTCGCCCTACAGGGCGGCGGCCAGGCGCAAATGAGCGTCTGAGCCAAGCCGACCTACGCACGCGCAGCAAGACTAAAGCGACGTTCGAGGCGGCTCTTGCAAGCCGGCCGCCATGCGCGAATGAGCGACCAAGCTAATTCTGCTTACTCTTCTCTTCTTACCTTGGTGACGTCGCCATGCGCGGATGAGCGGCTGGGGGCCAGATGTGGATAAGCGGCCGAATGCGGATGGACGGCTGGGGGCCAGATGTGGATAAGCGGCCGAATGCGGATGGGCGCCCGAGCCAGTCCCGCATACTCCTTTACTCGCGCCCTGGCGATTTCTCTTGCCTCGGCGATCCTGCTGCCTTGGCGATGTCGCCGGGTGCGGCCTGAACCGCCGCAGGACCATCGGTCTCAAGGGCGGCGTTGAGGGAAAGCAGCGATCCGATCGCCGCGCTTGCCGACCGCAAGGCGGCGTTGGACGAAGCGAATCCGTACGCCCGACGCCGCGTGGTTCTCGCGTGGCAGTCCGCAGAGCGTCATGCTCCCGGTGCCCAGCTCCATTCGACTCGTGTCGATCAGTGCGGAGCCTCGTCGCGCTCAAAGCCTCAATGCACCTTCTGGTGCTCAGTGCTTTTCGACGGCGATCGTGTTGTTCGGACACCTCCAGAGCATTTTTGGGTCTCAATGCACCTTCTGGTGCTCAGTGCTTTCCGACTCCTCAAAAAGGGAGAGTCGGCGGTCTTCACCGACTTGTCTCAATGCACCTTCTGGTGCTCAGTGCTTTCCGACTGGACGTGACGGCAACAGTGCTGCCGGTCTCCGCCATATTGAAAGTCTCAATGCACCTTCTGGTGCTCAGTGCTTTCCGACGTCTGAACCTTCGCGATCGCGCCCTCGACGCCGGACAGGTTTCAATGCACCTTCTGGTGCTCAGTGCTTTCCGACAGAGACATCGACATCTTTTCAACCGTTGACACGACGGTTTCAATGCACCTTCTGGTGCTCAGTGCTTTCCGACGTGGTGTTCAACCCCATGGACGTCCAGGCCGACGTGTTTCAATGCACCTTCTGGTGCTCAGTGCTTTCCGACGAAGATCGAGGGGGACCATCTCATTGTCCGCTACACACTGTTTCAATGCACCTTCTGGTGCTCAGTGCTTTCCGACGCGGCGTGGAAGAACGGGTGGTCTCGGGAGGATCGTTTCAATGCACCTTCTGGTGCTCAGTGCTTTCCGACAGCCACCGAATCGATCACTACCCCGCGAGCCCCAACCGCATAGTTTCAATGCACCTTCTGGTGCTCAGTGCTTTCCGACAAAAAGGAGAACTCTATGCACTACGAAGTCCAAGTTTCAATGCACCTTCTGGTGCTCAGTGCTTTCCGACGAGGATGGGTGGGTGGAGCAGGTACCGATCCTCGTGTTTCAATGCACCTTCTGGTGCTCAGTGCTTTCCGACACAACAAGGAGGTTGGTGAGAAGGTCCTGTTCGGGAGTTTCAATGCACCTTCTGGTGCTCAGTGCTTTCCGACCTTGTTGGATCGCGCCTTGGCATACCGGATAGCGTTTCAATGCACCTTCTGGTGCTCAGTGCTTTCCGACCTGCCCGACGGGGAGAGGTATCTTCCTAACGATATTAAGTTTCAATGCACCTTCTGGTGCTCAGTGCTTTCCGACTCCGCCCCCAGAAAACCGCGCCACAACGCCGCTTACCGGAACGAAATCGCCGCCGACCTGGAAAGCACCACATCGAATCGGCTCGCACCTGTCCAATTAAACCACACAACCGCGAAAAACCGCCACAAAACGACCCAGCGCCGCCGGCGGCCCCTACCAGCCAGTACGCCACCGACTTCCAACGAACCCAAGCCAAAAAACCGACCCCTCACGACTACGCCAGAGTTAACTTCGTCTTACTGGGCATCCAGAATCCTTTGCTGCAAAGTGATGCCTATTTTGCCAGCGGAATAACCGATACAGGTCTACACTGAAATCAAAATCACGCGAAAGCGCCAGATCGAAAATCAACAACACAGGATCGGAGATTGGGTGCTCCTCTGCGTCAACGACGCGGAAACATATACCAGACTTATTAAAGGCTAGAAAGCAATGGACGCTTCACTACATTCGCAAGCGCGCGGGTCCTTCCGGCGTCGTCCTATCCTTGCTGGATCGGGCTGCTTCGGAAAGGATCGCTACCCGCTTCGCATCCTTGAAATCGCAAGAACTTCCGAACGAGCCGAAGAGCCTCCGGAACTCCGCTTGGGCGCTCCCGGCCTCGACGGCGAGGCCCGCCCGCCAACGCCAGCCGGATCTGCCTTCCGGGGAGCTGCCGGGCTCGGGAGCGTCTTTGAGCGCTTAACGTCGTTCGAAGAACTGGCTGCCGCGTGGAACGTGGTGCTGGCCGAAGACATCCTTGACCAGCAGCTTCGACGCCAAGCGAAAGAGATAGGGGCCGATCTCGCCGTCTTTCTCGACAGACTCTCCGCCGAACTCCGAACCGGGCTGTACAAGCCGGGCCCGCTCTATCCGCTCAAGCGCGAAAGGCTCGGCCCGTTGCGCAGAGGCCTGGGGGCCGCCGCCGGAATAACGACATCCCCACAGGGCCCGGCCGTGCCGTCGCCGGTCCTGTGGGTTCCCTCGCTGCGGGACGGCATAGTGGAACGCGCTGTTGCGGCTGCCGTCGGCCCGGCGGCCGAGGCCCTGCAATCGTCGAGCTCTTTCGGGGCGCGCACCGGGCTCGGAATCGACGCCGTCGTCGGCCGCCTCACCCGCCTGCGAGGCGAAGGCTGCGCGAACGTCCTTCTCTTGGAGATCGAGGGGTGCGCATCCGGGGTCGACCTCGATGACGCTCTGGAAACGCTCCGCCGAGGCGTGCCTTGCGAGCGCACGCTAGACCTCCTCTGCCTGCTCGGCCTGCCGCGCTTCGAAGGCGTTCGGCTGGGCGCCGAGGACAGGCTGCGAGGGGTGCTCGAAGGCTCGTCGCTTCGCCCTCTTTTGGAGAATCTCGCTTTGACCGACGTCGACGACGCGATGTGCGACGCCGGATTCGCCTATCTCCGCCACGGCTCCAAAATTGCAATGTGCGCGCCGGGGCGCTCCGAGCTCGTGGACGGGCTCGCCCTTATATCCGAACTTGTCCGCTCTCGCGGGCTGAAGATCAACGAGGATGCAACTGCCATGACCAGCTTCGACGAAGGATTCTGCCATCTCGGCATCGACTATTCGCAGGACCGGCCGCTTGAGCCGTCCGCAGAGGCCGCCGCCCCCGTTCACGTCGTGTACGTCGGACGAGACGGCTCACGCGTGCACGTGGCCAAGGAACGGCTGATCGTGGACGCGCCCGACGGGCTGCCCCAAATGTCGATCCCGCGGCGAATGGTGAGCCGCATCGTGCTCACGGGAAACGTCGGCCTTTCGGCCGGGGCGCGTTCGTGGGCGCTGTACAACGACATCGACGTGCTCTGCCTTTCGCGCCGCGGCACCTACTTGGGCCAGCTTGCCGGGCCGCGATCGACGGCAAACGCCCAGCGCCTCCTGAGGCAGGCGGAGTTCGCGGCCGACGAAGAGGCGCGGCTCCCGCTCGCCCGGAGCATCGTGCGGGCCAAGCTCCGCAACCAGCTCCACGTCCTGCACAGGCTCGCGCGCAGGGAAAGGGAGGGGAGTGCGGGCGACGTCGAAAGCGCGGGCGCGGCCATGGGCGACGGGATGGAGGTGTGCGGTAATGCGGGCGTGGCCTCCGGCGGCGGCGCAAGCGCGGCTGCGGCTGCCGGAGTCGTTGGCGTTGCTAGTGCGGCTGCGGCTTCCGGCGTCGTCGGGCTGGAAGCGGCGTGCCGCGACATCCGCTGCATCATGGCGGACTTGCCCGACGCCGCGAGCATCGAGGAGATCATGGGCATGGAGGGCGCAGCCTCGAACGTCTACTTCGCGTGCGTGGCGGGCTTGCTTCCGCCGGAGGTCTCTTTTCCCTGCCGCAGCAGGCGTCCGCCGAAGGACATGGCGAACGCCGCCCTTTCCTATGCCTATTCGCTGCTTTTGGGCGAATGCACCGCCGCGCTGTTCGCCGCGGGGCTTGAGCCGTCGCTCGGAGTGCTGCACGCTTCGACCGACAAACGCCCCAGCCTTTCCCTCGACCTCATGGAGGAGTTCCGCCCCCTGCTCGTGGACCGCATGGTTTTCGGGCTTCTTCGGTCTCGGCGTTTGCGCCCCGAGCACGCGGGCCCGTCTGACGACGGCGCTGGCGTCTGGCTCACCAAAGACGGGAAGAAAGCGGTGGTCGACGGGTACGAGGCCACTCTTCAGCGCAGCGTCAAGGGCGCTCTGCCGGGGTTCGCCGGCCCGTGGCGCAGGCACATCCACCACAGCGCGCAGCTGCTCGGCCGCGCTATCTTGGAGCCCGGCTACGACTGGGTGGGCGTGTCATGGCGCTGACGGTGATCGTGGCCTACGACGTCGCAAACAACCGCCGCCGCACGCGCCTGGCCAACTATCTGCAAGGGTGGGGTTACCGGATGCAGGAGTCCGTGTTCCAGCTGCGGTTGAGCAACGAGGAGCTCTCGGAGGTTTGCGCGCGCATCGACAAGCTCATCAGCGAGACTGACGACGTCGTCCACGTCTACCCCCTGTGCGCGGCCTGCTGCGGGCGTGCCGAGGTGTTCGGAACGGCGCCGGCGCTGGACGACGTCGGCCTGTACAGCGGGGTGTGGTGAGCTGTATTCTCAAGGCAATCGTTCGGCCCGGCCCGACCTTTGCTGGTTGGGTGCGGGCCGAATTTCCCTTTCACGGGCGGTGGCCTTCATAGGCAGTTTATAGTGGAAATTCTCATGGGCACGGTCCGGCTCTCATGAGTGCTATGCGGCGGTAATCCTCATAGTCAGCGAGTCTGACCTTGCTTTCGGCCGCCGCGGGCTTTGCTGCCGTTGCGGGTGGAATTATTATTCCTACCTTCCCTTGAGCTATTAATGTCGCTTTTGTTTCCCCCTTGTCCGTTGCGATTCTTTCGATCGTTTTTCTTGGTAACTGAGATGCTTATTGGAGCAGGCCGATATGTTTCAAAATCCGGACCGGGAGAAAAGAGATCGGTTGGAGAAACACCGTGTTCTTCGTACGATCCGTCTTCGAGACGTGCACGCTTCGGATTCCCCTTTTTGTCTGTCTGGTTGTTCGCCTTGTTCTCGTCGAGGGACATGTATCGAACCTCAACGCCATCGTCGTAACCATAGGCTGCGCGCTGCATGGCTTGGACCCAGGGCTGCTCATCAAGTTTGTAATCGTCAAGAGCCGAAGAGAAGTCCGCGATGCCGGGCGACGGGCTTTCGGGCCCTGTCGGCATGCAACCGAGGCATCCGTCCAGTGACTCATATCTTTCCGCGAGGTCCTCGCCTTTGTGCACCGTCATGCTTGTGGCTCTCGCCTCGATCGCCCCTAGTCCGAACGGCTTGCCCAGGCCCATGCGCAGGTATCCGATCGGCGGCTCGATTGCAGAGGGCTGTGCCTTGTTTCCTTCGCCTTCGGCATGAGCGTACTTGTTGCGCTCGCTCTGTGGCACGAGGTTCTCCGGCGTGAGAACCCACAGGAGGGCTGCGAGTTCCTCCTGTGCGAGGCCTGTGAAACTGATCTGGCAACGCAGTACCGAACCTGCCCGTATGAAAGAGTCAACGGCAAGAGAAACCTTGACGTTCTCTTCAGTCTCCTTTCCATTGGCAAGGACTTGCCCGCCTGCCGAGGGAAGCTCGTTCCGCCCCAAACGGCACCGGTGCACGGGGTACGCGGCGATTCCCAAGAATTGCCCGCGTGAGAAACACTCGCTGCGCGCAATCGCCTGACGGCTCGAATTTGGAGCATTTGCCTTGGCCGAGGTACTCCCGGAGGCCGCCGCGCTTCCCGGTGTTGACGCACTGCCCGATGGCGGGGCGCCCGCAGCAAACGGTGTTTTGCCCTCTTCATCCGTAATGAACCTTCGGGCTGAAGACGGTTTGGGCTCTAGAAGCGGCGGCAGGGGATGAGGTTTGCCTAGCCTTTTTATGGCGCTCTCAGCGGGTTCCTGCGGGTTAGGTCTGGGTCCTAGGATCTTGACGGGGCTGAAGATTATGCGTCCTCGAAGCGCGGTTCCGGACGGTGCACTTTCGGGGTCAGTTTCTTCGGGATTGCCGCGTTCATTGTTCTCTTGAACTACGTAACCGAAAAGTCTGTCAGCTGCCGATGCTTTCTTGGACTTAGACAGAGGAAGAGCCCATTGGTCTTTGGCGAGTTCCCACGGGCTTTTCTTGTAGGTTTCCTTCGAGCGGCCGGCCCTGTAGGTCAAACGGGTTCGATGGTCGGTGCCTGCATCAGGAGACCGAGATCCGAATACCCGAAAACGTGAGGCCGTCAGGGTTTCGTAGGCTCGCGAGATCATGCCTTTGACCATCGTTGGGCTCATGAAAGGCAGTTCCTTTTGGGACACATTCTCAATGTCCGTCGCCGAATCTCCGGAACAATCGGTTGGTGTTTGCCCGTACACTGCTAGATAAGTTGGAACCCGTATCGGGGACTTTCGCTTGTGATCGTTGCCGTTCTGACGATCCTCGTCTTTCCGATTTTTCTGGCTGCGCTGGTCCCGAGGAGCATCGTCTTCCCCATTATCGTCCTGACCGCCGTACACGAGCGGGGTGTGAACCGTCATCTCCACGTCGATCGAGCCCGACCATCTATCGGGTTTCAAGAGGTCGTGACCCTCGGCCACACCGTCGTGGAAGATGGTTTTGGCGAATGGGCCGACGGCGTTGCGGGCAACGGTTCTTTCGCGTTCGAGGCCGGTCTGCTCCCGCGTCAGCTGACCACGAGTACGATGCTTCTGCTTTAGGTTCCACACCTTGTTTCCGAGAGATTTCGCCTTCTTTCGAAGCAGCGGTATCCGATTGACGGCCGAATGGAATGGTTGGAAATCTTTCGGGGCATGGCTGGTAGCGCGAGACTCGTCGGTGTTTTTCTCACTCATAATGGGTTTCCAGATGTGTCAGTCCGTCGAAATTCTCATTGGGGATGGGCGGTATGTTTTGATGCTCGGAGAAGAGCCGCAGAGGTCAGTGGGCGACAAGCCGCGGCCTTCCTGCGGTTCGCCGGTTTTGCTGTTCGTCTGGTTGTTCGCCTTGTTTTCGGCCAGGGACATATAGCGCACTTCGACGCCGTCGTCATAGCCGTAGGCCGCACGCTGCATCGCCTGGATCCATGGCAGGCGGTCGAGGTCCAAGCGGCGATCGGGAGTGACCTTGCGCATGAGCTTCTTCAAGGAGAACTTCGACGGCTTGCGCGTCTTCGCCCCGAACCCGAGACATGCCTCCAGCGATTCGTAGGATTTTGCGAGGCTGCGCCCGCGCCAGGCTTTCAAGCCGCCTTCGGCTATGCGCACTTCCACGGCGCCCAAACCGAGCGGTTTGCCCAAGCCCATGCGCAGGAATCCGACGGGTTTGGCCGGTCCTTCGCCGTCCCCTTTGCCGGCTTCGCTTTTGGCCTTCTCTTCAGCGTTCTTAGTTCGATTTCGCGCCTCCAACGGGACGAGGTTTTCCGGAGTGAGCACCCACACAAGGGATGCCAGCTCAAATTTGCTGAGATTCTCAAAGCGCAACGTGCACTTGAGCGAGCTTCCGGTTTCGATCCACGTTTTGGCGGTGATCCGGACGTCGTCATTGCCCTGCTCGAGGTCGAGCTGGGGAAGCTCGGTTGCGCTTCTGAGGAAGCCGGTTTCGTCGACTTGCGGTTTACGGTGAACGGGGTAGGCTGCTGCGCCGAGAAGCTGACCTGGCCCGAAATATTCTCTCCGGGCAAGGAGACGCCATTCTTCTTTTTCTTCTTTGACGCCGACTTCTTGTTTTCTGTCATTTGGAGCGATGCCGGCGCTCTCATTGTCTTTTTTGATCCGACGAGTGGCCCCGCCGGAGTCGGTCAGAAAGCGTCGGGCGGAAGAGACTTTTGGTTCGAGCAGCGGCGCCAGCTTCTTCTCCTTGCGGCACACTTTCACGCCGGACGAGTCGACCTGTCCAAAGGAGACGCGCCCGCGATAGGCGACGTCGCCGCCCTTTACATTCTCCATCGTTTCCGGCACGACGTAGCCGAAGAGCCTGTCGGCCGGAGAGGCCTCGTCGCGATTCTTCGGGGGAGCGACCAGCTGATTCTCGGCGAGCTCCCGCGGGCTTTTTTGATACGCTCGCCGTCCGACCATCGTGGGCAGAACTTCGCATACGGCGACGCTCTTGAGCATTTTGCCGTAGCAGTCGGGCACCTCGTCAGTGTCGAGGCGGACGAAGACGAGGTCGCCCTCCGTGAGGATCGGCGCCGGAGCGCTGTCGGCCAATGCAGGTGCGCTGCCGGTTGGCTCCGATGCGCTGTCGGCCGATGTCGGCGCGTTGTTGGCCAATGCAGGCGTTCCGTCAGTTGGCGTCAGCGCGTCGTCGGTCGGTTCGAATGTGCCGCCGGCTGACACTGGTGCGTCGTCGGCCTGTGCGGAAGCGTCGTTTGCGGCTCGATTCTCGCGCTTTTGCGACGCGCGATTGAGCAGATGGGGCTCGGGCCCCTTGTACTCGTCCGACGCTTTGCGATAGCTCTCGATAATCAGCCCGTAGTCGCGAATGTTCGTTTCAGTGAGCTGCAGAACCGTTCCCGAGATGTCTTTCCCTGAGGAGTCGATCTTGAAGAAGAACCTCTCGCACTTCTTGTTCTCGAACAGGTCGCTTGCAAACTTGCCTTCGGGTGCTGTGCGACAGGCGTACCCCTCAACCTCAATGGGTCTGGCACTCCGATAGCCCTTTCGCGTAACACGGAAGAACTCTTCGAGTTTGCCGGTGTCCTTGCGCCGCACATGCGTAACCACAGGCGTGCCGTCTTTGAGGCGAGTCAAACCGACACGAACCGGATCCCCGTGGGGAGTTAGCGAACGAAACCTCTTGAGTACTTGCTCTACAGGCGGAAGCAGTCCGGCTCCGGGCACTCGCGGACGCTGAGGCGCTTTCGCGTTCGGGGCAGGCTGCGTGTGGCCTTCGCGAACGACCTCGATGCTTTTGATGTTCAGGGAGTCGACCAGAAGCGCCATCTCGTTCTTTTCGCCTTTCCCGTTGAGGATTTCGACGGCGAGGTCGCCGGCCTCGTCGCGGCAGACCCTCGCGGGAAAGAGCCGATTCGCCTGCGACGGGTCCACCCGATAGGTGAGTGGGGCGCGGTGCTCGCCGAACACTCGGAAGCGGGATGCTGTCAGGGTTTCGTATGCGCGCGAGACCATTCCCTTGACCATCGTCGGGCTGATGAACGGCCGCCCTGAGACGTCCATCGGCACTTCGATGACGTTCCTCGAGCCGGGAATCTTCTTTAGGCCCTCGGATTCCTCCACTCTGCGGCCTTCGGCGTCTTCCTTATACTGGTCTCCGAAAACAAGCGGGGTACGGACCGTCATCTCGAGGTCGATCGTCCCCGACCACCCCTCGTTCGCCAGTCGGTCATGGCCAGGAGCCGCATGGTCGCCGAAGATATCTTTTGGCAGCATTCCCTCGGAGACGAGGTTATGCACACTTTGGCGAGGGACAGGAATCCGATTGACCGCTGAATGGAATGTACCCACGTCAGTTTTCCCTCCCTGTTGCCGCGAGCCGCTGCGCGGCGGCCGACGTTCCGATCATTTCTCTGCCCACTTTCTTACGCCCACCTTCCGGTCATGAGCTCGTCGGCGAACACCGTGTTGCCGAACTTCGGCTCCTCTTTGCTGAACTCCAGCTCTTCATCGCCGAACTTTGACTCCTCGACAAAGACTTCTATGCTGCGCATGATGTCGGTTTCGTCAAGCTCTTTCTTGCCGGAGATGTCCGCGCCATGTTGAAGGTACTCGTTCACTCGGTACCAGCACCCTTGGCGGAGCTTTTTCGCCCCGTTGTCTTTGTTCGTCCCGTCATCTTCCGCTTTTTCACGCACGGTTGGGTCGTGATCCTCGCCTTCTCGAAGCCGTTCGACGACGATCTCCGCGCAGCCGCTCCCATTGAGCCAGCGGATCTCGCGGGCGAGGACGCCGCCGTTCGAATCGCGCCTATTGGCGCTCTTGCTCGCATCGGAATTGTTCGCTGCCTGGCTCGAATTGGAAACATTTGCTGTTTCAGCCGATTCGCGTTTGCTCGCAGATCCATTCGGTTGGGTGTCATTCGGCACTTGACCTGACTGAGGGCATTCCGAGGAGCTTTCCAGGGCAATCACCTGCCACAGGCGGAGTTCGTACACAGTGTTGAGGGGGACGCGTTCATGCGACGAATCGACGAGCGGCGATGGGACGTTCCCGACGGCGGGGGCCGGGTCGCCGTCGTCGGAAGCGGTGATGCAACCATCAGAAATGGTGCCAGACTCAGAGGACCGGGTGGCCTCACGGGAATCCAAATCGTCGATCCGGACGATCGCCTTCGCGCCCGATGTCGTGTAGGCGATCCCTTGGAAAATCCGGGATTGGAAATTCTGGGATGGGCTTTCAGATTCGCCGTCCTGCCCGGAGGCCTCCTGCACAGATGCGAGCTGCTGTGTCAGTTCCGTTGCGACTGCTCGCGCGCGCTCCAATGCGGCGCTTAGCGTTGCGTTCGGGATGAAGACGCGATGCCACTTTGCGTCACAAAGCGGGGTGAAAAGGTCTTTCGTGTCAGCGGACCCCGCGTTCTTGTGCGACCTGCCGCTGTTCGGTTGTGTTGTGGGGTTATTCTGACTCATCGTTATGCCTTCTTGTCTTTCTCGTTAAGAAAGTCCGTCCAAGTGAGGCGCGGGCCGTCAGCCGTTCCTTCTTGAATCTTCTTGTTGACGCGTTGGAGCTGGGCGAGAAGTTTCTCCGCTACGGATTCGCCGTCGTCGTCGCGAATGTCCCACTCTTGTGCAGGCGGAGGCAGGATGTCTTCAGGTCCTTTTATGGTTAAGCGGTTGACCTTCACTTCGCCCATTCCGCGGGTTCCGCGGCTGCCCAGTGGGAGCGTCCCGGTTGCAAGTTCAGCGAGGGTCAAACCTAGGAGGCAGATTGCGGCCTGTTGGCGGCGAAGCGCGGTTTTGTCGCGTCGGTTGTCTGCGCCGGGAGCGCCCTGCGATCCGCTGTCGTGGTGAGGCCCGGCGTCGGCTTTCGATCCGGCGTTGGCCTTCGGCCCGGCGTCGTCTTGAGGCCCATCGTCGCTTTGCGAAGGTCCGACGATTCGTTCGGGGTCGACCTCGATGCGAAGCACATTCCACTTAGGGACCGGGTATTTTTCCTCGTAGAGGCCGCCGTCGATCACTCCTCCCGTCCATCGGTCTCCGGCGTTATGGGTGACGGTACGCAGCTTTTCGGCCTCGCCGGCTGCGCTCGGAATGGAAAGCGTGTCGAGGACGGTCACCGCCCCGCGCCGCTCCGTCGTTCCAAACAGCGCACGGACAAGCGTCGGATCGTTGGCGAGCTGGTCGTGCACGGGCACATTGGACCAATCCGGCGTCTCGTCTTCCCGCTTCCGATAGAGAATCGTCCGGGCGATCCTTGAAGCGCGCGTGCGCAGGGCGCCTCGGACCGAGCTTCCGGGAAGCACCAGAGGGGCTTTCTGCTCGCCGTCGGCCGTTTTGTACGCCCGCAGCGGGTGCGCCACGTTCAGTTTCTCCTTGGCGCTCTTTTGTCCGTCGGCACTCTCGGCTTCGCCTTGGGGCCCTTCGGACGCCCCTGGTTTCGCGGCGTCCTTTTGCTTCTCTTCGTCAGTTTCGGCGACGAGAATCCCCGTTGGACTTTCCCATTCGATGTCGATCGTGATTCGGTTGCCGTTGCGGAGCGTTGCCGGTTCGATGCCGCCAGTCTCACTAATAGGCTTCCCTTTCAGCCAGGCCTTGAGTCCTTCGACGTCGTCGAGGCGTGCCTTCGCGAGCGAGTAGCAAGATTTAGTCTTGCCGTCCTTAGTTTTGTGCTTGGCGATCTTCACGCGTCCCCAGCCCGCGCCCTTGCGCTTTCCGAAGGCGACGCGGCCCGAATCGAGGAGGCCTAGAATGACGGAGAAGAGCCGCTCTACGTCCGCCTCGAGCTCTTCGATCGTGGGCTTATCTTCTTTCGCGAACCGGCACGGGTCGACTTCGGCGGTGATCCCCAGATGGAGCTTCTGGCCTTCGGGCGCCACTTCGTGGAAGAAGAGCGCGCCGTCGCCCACCGATCCCCAGTAGCGATCGATGGCGATGCCCGGGCGGTGCATGAACGAATCCGCCTTCATGATGCCTTCGTTCGCCTTCTTGACGCCTCCGAGGGACGCCGTTTCGAAGGTCAGCGCCGACGCCCAGCTGGAAGGAGCGTCGTCTTTGCCACTTGCCTTTTCGTTATCTTGTTTTTCATCCTGTGGGCCCTTTCCCCACAGAGCCTTCAACCGGTCCTTGAGCCTTTGGCTGTTTGAGATTTCCGGGTCTTCGACAAGATTGCGGTCGAGCGCCTCGAAGAATGCAGCCCGCAGCGCACCTTTGACCGAGCGCCCTGTCAGCACGGGCGTTCCGCTGGCGTTGCGCGCGAATTGTTGCGGAACGGCCTTTCGATCGTCGTTGCCGATCGCTTTTGACCTTCTGTCGACTTCCTCCTCCGGCCCGCCGGAGTGAATGGGCGACGTCGTCACCAAAACGACGTCGAGCCTGTATCGCGTAAGACTCATCGGTTCTCCTCCTTGGCGGTTTCTTTGGATGGCGAGGCTGGATTTTCTTTGGACGGCGACGTCGGATCCGCGTTAAGCAGCATCGCTACGCTGGCGTTGAGCCGTGCTGTCACGCTGGCGTTGAGCCGTGCTGTCGAGGTGGCGCTGTGCGACGTCGGATTGGCGCTGGTTAGTGTTGTTGGGTTGGCGACGTGCGACGTCGCCAGATTGTGGCCGATTTGCATTCTCAGATTGGCGACGTGTGACGTCGCCAAATTCGTGATAGATCGCTGGTGAGTTAAGGTTATAGATTTCATTTTTCGTCCGAAAGAAAGTCGTTGCTGTGCAGGAGCTTGACGTGGAACCCCTTGCCGTCGTTGTCTCTGATGCTCAGCAGGGGATCGCCGACGACGAACCTGCCGAATCCCTGAGCACGCAATTCGCCGATGCCCACGGTTTCCAGCTCGCGCAATGCTGCGAGGGCTTTTCGCCGCTGTTCGGCGTTGTCTCCGAGGCAGACCTTGAGGACCGAGCCGGCCTGGACGGCAAGGCGGGTCGCGCGAGGCTGTCCCTCGGCGGCCGACCAAGAATCGACCCGGCGGTATCTCAATCCCGCTCGATACCGATGGTCGCCTTCGCAGCCGCTGGCGTCTTGCTTGGGCAGTGTGCCGTCGTCGCATTTGGAGGACGATGTGCCGTCGTCGCGCTTGGAGGAGGATGTACCGGCGTCTTGCTTCGGCGGTGTTATGCCGTTGCTGGCGTCTTGCTTGGACGCCGCAGTGCCCTCTTTGCCCGCCTTTTCTGCGGAGAAAAGTCTGATGCGCGCATCCGCGCTGTTGAAGGCGTCGGAGCGATTGAACGCATCGATGATGTCGCTTGAGCTGCCTGCCGCGCCGAGCGACCGCGAGCGCAGAAGAAGGTCGGAGGTGAACCAGATGGTCGTGGCGCCTTCGCTGTCCCATGCATCGGCGTTGCCCGTGTTTGCATTGTCGTCCGAGTTTGCGTGGACGTGGACATCTGTGACTGCGTCGTTCCCCGCAGCCGCGTTGCCGCCTGCGGGTGCGCCGTCGCCGCCTACATCTGCGCCACCGCCATCACGCGCGGCTGCGCCGTCGGATGCGTATTTCTCCGTCGTTTTGCACTCGGCGAGGCCGAACGTTCCGGCGAGTCTGCGCGATCCGAGGCGGGCCTGTCCGCGCAGGATCTCGGGCAGCATCTCGCCGAGAGTGCGTTGGCTGACCTGCTGTGTCTCGTTTTGCTGCGCTCCTGGCCGGTGTTCGTACAGATTATTGGCGGCCGCTTTCTTGGTGACCGTTGGCCGGTGCTTATACAGGCTCTCGGTGATCGTGACCTCGGATTGCAATGTGAGGCCCGCCGCGAGCGCCCGCACCAGGAAGAGCTGGCCGTCTTTCGCGGTTCCCCGAACGGCGTCGTGCGCGGTGGACTGGCGTCCGGTCACCGGGGGCGCGCCCGTGCCGTACCTCGGCTTGCCGGGCTCGCCGTCCCCGAAGTCGAAGATATAGCCCGACCGGACCGGAACGTGCACATCCTTCGGTTCCTTCGAGACGAGGCGGTTCCACAGTTCCCGCGTTGACTGGTCGGGGCGGCCGTCGGACTTGCTGGGGACGACCTTCGGATAGGAGAAGACCATGGGGACGGGCCTCCCGCGGACCCCTGCGACGCACGCCGTCGCGTCCGAAACGAACAGTTCGCCGTTGACCACTGCATTGCGAATTGTCTCGTCCGCAGGGAATTTGGCGCGCAGGCGGGAATGCACCCACGCCAACACCACAGTTCCACGCAGGAAATCGAGCGAGCGCACCTCATTGGACATCGGTACCTCGTAGGAGACCACCGGCGTTTTCAGCTCGATGTTCAAATCAAACGAGCGGTACGACGGCGAATCGGCCCGGCCGTCCGCTTGACGGCCATCCGCTTGCCCTTTCGGCTCGGCGTGCCCTTTCGGCTCGGCTTGCCCTTGCTGATCGGCTTGCCCTTTCGGCTCCGCTTGCTTCGACGGATCCGCTTTCTCCGCACAGCCGATGCAGGGAGATTCGCCTGATGCGCTCACCCGAACTGCGTCGGGCGCCTTGGAGGGGCTCCCCGTCTCCTCGAGCTCCTTCAGTTTCTCCTGAAGCCACTCTTTACATGCGGCGTGGGCGGCTTTGGCGTGTATTTCGACGGGACTGAGGGATCGGTCTGCGTCCTCGTCGGAGCACGCCGAATCGTCCTCGCCGGAGCACGCCGAATCGCCCTCGCCGGAGTCCGCTGAGCCACCCGCCTCAGAGTCCCCGAATTCGCCGTTCTTCACGGCCAGCGAGTCGCCGCCGTCGTCGCCCCGGGCCGAGAGGCCGACGTCGTCCAAGAAGTCGCCGACGGTGATCTCGCATCGCCCGTCGCCGTTCGTCTTCTCTGATCCGATCGCCGGCACGAGCGTCCCGGCCAGAGCCAACACGAACTTTGCGGCATCAATCTGATTGGCGGTCTTGTCTTGACTTTCGTTCCAGATCTCTGGATCGACGAAGTCCACGCGGCCCTTGAGCACGCAGGCCGGAGCCCGTTCGATGATTCGGAAATGGTCGGGTTTTGCGGTGCCTGTCTTCTCGTCGATTGAGACGCTCACGACTTCCGTCACTTTTGCCGTATCGTCATCCCGCGAGACACCCGAGTTTTCGCCGGGGTTCCCGTCGCCGGCGATTTTCGCGTCTGCTTTGGTGTTCGCCTCGGCGCCTTCGGACGCTTTCGCTTCTTCGCAGATGTGTGCGTCGGAGAAGACGATTGCCCGCGGGACCGTCTGGTCGGTGGATGCCCTTGGTTTGTCGCTTTGGCCTGTTGGATCGTCACGGTCACGATCCTCGTCGGCGTCTCCGAAGTTCGGCGCGCCTCCGAAAAGCGAGCCGATGAAATCGTGCCACTTTCCTGATCGCCCGCCGTCGAGGGCCCGAGCCACGGTGAGCGCCTGCTCGCGAATCACTCCGGTGACGGCGGTTCCGCGCACCACGGGCCGGTTGTTTTCGTCGACTTCGACGACGGAGTCGACGCCGCCCGCGTAGCCGGCGCCGGTGCCTACGCCCCAGTCGGAGGTGAATCTGATCGTCACGGGGATGCTGTTCATTTCCTTGCCTCCTGGGAAGCGGCCGCGAGGCCGTTTCCGCTCGTCGAATCGCTGTTTCCTCTGTCTGCCCTGCTTGTTTGGCTGGTGACGCCTTTTTGAACTGTGTCGTTTTGTTGGTCTGTCGCGCTCTTGTGGCCTGCTGCGCCTCCTTGGCCCGTTTCTTTTCTTGCCAGTTCCTCCAGATAGCTATGCGGCAACAGGTCGGCCAACTCGATCAGATCGAAGACGAGATCTGGCCCGCCGATCGCGTCCAGCAGATTGCTTAGCTCGCCGCTGGAGTCCTTGGCGGCTTGCCACTCGGCGTTGATTTTCTCGTCTGACTTCTGCTTCTTGGCTTGGGCCTGCTCGGCACTTGAAGCGATCTCCTCCCTGGCCGCGTCAGACTGGAGCTTCCTGATTCGCGCCGCCCTGGTTTTCGGGAAGGCCAGGGGCTCTTCGTTTCCGCCGGCCGGCTTCAATCCTTTGAAAAGCGCGGTGCGCTCGCACATCTCTTTCCATGCGGGGTGTTCGCGCAGAGCGGGGTGTTCGCGCAGAGCGGGGTGTTCATGCGGGTCCTCCGCTGCTTCCTCGGATGTGTCGGATTGGCGTTTCTTCGCCCTGCCCTCGGTGTCACGTTCGGCAATCACTTTGAACGGCCGCCGAGTGAAAGACTTATAGGAGCGCAACAGCTCGTCGGGGTCCAAAACGGTTGAATCGAACAGCACGTGAAAGTTAAGAGTGGAGCATTCTTTTTCGGGCTCTTTGCCGAGGGCCTTCGCGCTCTTGATGAGCCTTTCCGCGAGGTCATAGGCGATGTGGAAAGGGAACTTCCTGGGGACGATCGCGACGCCCGCCGCGGCCGTCATTGGGCCTCCTTGCTTTTCACTCGCGCTCTCTGCATTCTTGCTGTCTCTTTCCGCGTTTTCGCCGTTGTTGCCTGCGCCTTCGCCCGCGCCGTCTGCGCTTTTGTCTTTCCCTATGCTTTTGGCGGTTCCACCTGCGCTTTCAGCTTTTTCATCTTCACCGGTGCTTTCTGTGCATCCTCCTGTGCCTTGCCTGCTTTTGGGGCCCAGATACTTGAGCAGTGCATCTTTGCCGGTCTCTTCTTCGAACGCGGTGAGGAACTTTTCCGTGAAAGGCAAAGCGTAAGTCGCATCGGTGATGACGGTAGCGTCGTCTCCGCCGAGGATCACCGGCACGACGGGGATCGCTGCGATGTCTTTGACGTCTTTCTGGGCCAGGGAGGCGACCCTCGCCCAAGCGGTGAGGAAGGAAATCCGCATCGCCTTTTCAAGGCGTCTGTTGATTTCGAGGAGGAAGCGGCGGAGGGCGTCCGGGGACTTGTGCGGGTCGTCCGTTGGGCCCGCACTGGCGGATTCTCCCGCGACGCCTGAGCTGCTCTGCTCAGCAAGAACTTCTGAACGGAAGACGCCGTCGGGGATGGTCTCAAGCGACTTCTGAAGGTTGCGCATGATCTCGCCGACGCCGTTGCCGTCAATGTGAATGACCGCCACCTTCGAGAGGCGCTCGTCCTCCGTGCGATCCCTGCCGTCGACTGTCTCGGAGCTAATCGACCTTGCAAGCTTTTCTTCGAGCATAGTCGGGTCACTGGTCAGAAGATCTTCGCGCCCCAACAGATCGTGACGCCTTCCTAGCTCTTCTAGATCCTTCTGTTCGACGGCTAGTTCGATGAAACTGAGGCGCGCAGCGATGGCGTGATGTCTGCAAACCCTGCTTGAAAGCGAAAGGGCGGTCGCCTTGTCGTCCCGCGCCTCATCGCAGACGCCCAATCGCGACGACGCCGGAAGCGCCGAGTCTCGTCCGCGCTGAAGGAAAGGCATCTGCGAGAATCTCGCCTGCGCGGGAGGACGATTGAGCGCATACTCGACGGCTGTCTTGTGCACTTTCCTGAGATCGGAATCGCTGACGTGGGGATGTTCGACGTCGCCGGAATCGTTGAGGTCGACGAAGACCCCGGAGACGTCCAAGCCGGGTGCGGCGGAAAAGGCTTTGCGGGTGACTTCGCCGATGAGCTTGCGTGCATCGTCTTCGGTTGCGACGGTCAGGATGACCTTGCCGGACGACTTCGAGACCCAGCCGAACTTGTCGATGCACTTGGCGGCTTGCTCGGTCCAGTCGGCAAGCTGCGTGATGAGGTAGGAGGCCCCTACGTTTTCGCGCAAACGCGGGGAAGAGAAGACAAACCGCTGATTTCCGTTGGTCTCCAGCATGATGAGTTTCATTCAAGCCCTCCTTTGGGCTACTGAGGTGTACACGAGAAGCCTAGTACTTTTCGGCCGAGTTTTCACGACTTTTTCTTCGGAAAATTTTGGAATGGTATGGACGCTTCCGAGGCGGTAAGACTAGGCTTGCTCCGGGGGCTGGTTGCGGCCCCGTTCACTCAAAGAGGAGGCGGCGATGACGCTCATCATTCACGCAGTAGGCGACGGCGATCTGGGAAGTGACATCCTAGGGCTCGATAAAAATCAAAAAAGCTCCAAAAGAAAAGAACATCAAAGGCAACTCGAATCGCTGATTAAAAAAGCAAACTCTGGCGGCGTCGACAATCTCATCGGAGCCCTCTTTGAGAACGAGTACCCAGATTCTCCTTCTCAAGAATCTACGAGATTTACGCGCTCTCCGATCGCATTGGAACTGAAAGCCCTTCACGAAAAGAGAGAGGCAAAGTGCGTTAAATTCATCCTGGTGGCTACGGAGATGGGCGACGAAAACACTGACACCGCAAAAACGGCCAAGCTGGTAAAAAAGGCATTGGAAAACAAGAAAGTTAAGGATTATGTTGAAAGAAAGTATGGGATAACTGTTGATGAGGTAATTGTAGAAATTGGGGATCTTCGAGAGCGGGAGAGCTTGAATATCCTTAGGGGCCGTCTTGAATGTGAGTTCAAAGCCGGCAATTCGTCAGGACGGGCGCTGGTAAATGCTTTTTCAGGTTCCACGATGGTGGTTTGCGCGCTAATGGGCTTGGTGGATCAAATAGGCTTCGATTGGGAGATTGCTACTCCTTCCTTATCGGAATCTGGGGATTTCAGCGCCTGTCTTCGGAAGCTCCAGATGCAAGAAATCGGTGTCTTCTACTGGCTCCGGTCGCTCGGTTATCTGGAACAGGCAAAGGGGTGGGCCGAGACGGAAGGTCCGGAAGAACTGATCGATGCCGAGTACAGAGAAGGCTCTAAGTACGACAAGCTCCTCGCCAGCTTAGAAGTTTTGAAGAGCAAGCAAAATAAGGTGACTTCGCAGGCGTTGGCCGTGGGTGCGGCTATCAGCATGCTCAGGGGAGACAACGGCGCAGGCTTGTTGCTGAGATCTTGGTTGGAGAAGGCGTACGAAGAGAAGCTGGAAGAAGAGAACAGCAAACTTCCAGACGGATGCAAGTACGTATCAGTTTTTCGTGAAGGGCGTGAGTTAGGGCCTATTCTAGATAAGGTGGGAAAGCGCCTGACGGAGGGAAAAGCTTCGAGGTCGGACAAGTGGCTGTTAGAGCACGAGTGGATGAATGATGCAGGAAAAGCCGCTGTCCACGATGCCGCCGCGCCAACGATCAGCCAGATTGCTTCCATGCGAAAAGAGTCAGAGCTGAGCGCCGCAGTTCCAGAATGGATGCCATGGCCGTTCCAGAGGCCGATCCTCTACATATTCGCGATGGGAACGGCGTGTCAACACCCGACGATTCCCGAGAGAATATTGCGAGAGCCGTTGAAGAACAGATCGGCTAAAAAAGGACAATCACCTGGGGAGCGGATACTGATGAGGCTTCGTCGGGCTTACCCGGGGGCTCTATTGTCGGATTCTCCCGGTTTACCTGTTGAGTTCCTTATCCTGCACTCTTCTGATCCCGGTTCAAAACAAGCTGCCATGGAAGCCGCGACGTCGGTCTTGACCGCCGCTGCAACGAATGCCTGGGAAAACAGACGACGTCCGCCCATTGACATCGCTGAATATGGCCCTGGAGACGCCAACGACTTGATTGCTACGTCGCTAGTTTCCGAGGCCGTTGCTGCCCAAGTGAAAATGACGCTCGAAAACAAGAGGCCTGCGGCAGTCGTCGTAGTGGGAACGGGGCAAAAAGGCGCCGTCATCGGAGCTTTGGAAGCCGCGCAGAAATGGTGCGGTAAGAATGCGGTTCCGCTGTTCCTCCAAACATTTGTCGACAAAAGCCGTGGCATTGAGGATCCGGAGTCGCAGTTCCACCGCGTCGCTCTTCACCGCAGCGCCAAGAAGGCGTTGCTCAAGGCAGCCTTGACGAGCCTGCGCAATATGAACCTCTTGAGCGCGGTGAGGGTTCTTGGCGCCGGCGACGGTGAGATGAACGAACTCGCCGACAGGTGCGACGATTTGAAGCGTGAATACGTTGAGGCGGTCAATTCGAAGGACCCCGACGCAGATGCGGCGACGATCCTCGACGTGCTAAGAGTGGTGCGATGGCTGTGGGAAGACCCGCTCGAAAGCGACTGCAACGGGGCCGCTGCACAAGAGATGGCAACGGACTGGGAGACTCGATCCAAGCTCGCAGTGATTGCCGCTGAAATCACGAGCTTCAAGCATGGAAAACGCAAGCTCATGGTTCGCAATACCAGCCTGAAGGCCGGCGATTTGCTGAGCATTGTTGATTTGCCTGCCACAGGGGATGCTCGTCAATCAGGGAGCGGAAAGGCAAACAAAAAACCTAGAAGCGCCAATCGTAAAGACTTACTTGAGCTTCTTTACCGTGTACGCAGTAGCCTTGTTGTTCTTCATGGTGAAACGGCACCCGACGAAGCACTTGATGAGGTCCTCGAAGAACTCGCGTACGCCCCTAACGATGGAAACTGCGGAATGCTCGATATAGCGGTTCCTGATGGTTTTTCTTACCCCTGTCTCATCGACGAGGTGTGCAAGAGCATCACAAAAGTCGCTGGAACAGGTGAATATCCCGCTCTGGGGGACTCAGGTTGGGAAGAGCGGTACAGGGAGCTATTCCGAAATATTTGCGAGGAGCTGCGAAGGATGGAGTCGGAATGAATGCCTGCGCCGCTTTTCATGTGTAGGCACACTTGGCTCAATCGTTTCGGCCTGCTTACCGCCGTGACGGTCGGCTGGGCCGACAATCGGAAAGATGCTTGCGGTGCGGCGGCTGGGCAGGCGCTCGCGAAGAGGTGCGCGGAAATCAGAAAGGCGTTCGCGAAGAGACTCCCGGCGCTCGGACAGACGCTTGTGACACCACGGCGGAAACGCGTCGACGCCGGGCAGGCGCTCGCGGCAATCCGGGCGGTGAAGCGGCGCTTCGCGGGCGCAAGCAGCGCCGGGAGGGGAATGCTCGGCGGCCAAAGACTCTCGCCGCAGTAGCGGGCGCAGGCGGCGACGCGTCACGCCGTCGGCTCGACCCTGAGCACACCCATGCCGAACCCGGTGTGAGAGCCGACGTTGGTGAATCGCGCCAGAGCCATGAGGCGCGAAAACAGCCGCACCTGGGATTCGTCGGCGTCGTCGCGCGCGCGAATCCGGAGGCTCCCCTCGGAGGCCTCGATTCGTCTCGCGGACAGACGTCCGCGGCCGCCGCCGGAAGGCATGCCGAGGCCGATGCGGACGATATGGGTGCGGTCTTCGACGGCGAAGGCATCGGCGACGGCGGCCCGGTCGACGCGGTCGGGGGCCGTCGCGCGGCCCCATGCCCACCAGCGGTTTTGAAGGCTGGTGGCCAGCGACGCCGCTGTGATCTCGGGGACGTGCCGCCCCTTCGACGTGAAGACGACCGGCGTGAGGATGTGCACGTCCCACGCTGTGGCGGCGTCGGCGGCGGCAATGTCCTCCCAACTGACGCGTTCGAGCACCTGGGCTTCGAGCGCGGCAAGCGCGGCCGTCGACTCGCCTCCGTTTCCTATGTAGAGCACGCCGCCCCAGGCGAGCCAGGCGTCGAGCGGGTCGAGCAGCCTGTCGTCCAGCAAACGCAGTTCGACGCCGAATTTTCCTGGCACCTGCGTCATGTCGCCGAGCGAATACGGCTTTGGACCGCCGACGTCGTGCGCAGGCCGCGCGGCGAGGGAGGGAATGCGGCGGGCGCGCTCGGCGGAAATCCCGGGCGGAAGGTCGAAGATGTGCCCGACGGCGGCGTGCAGTCGACGTGGCGTGGCATGGACTGCCCCCGGGGAGTCGAACTGGATGAACACTGTGCTCGGCATGCTTCTGTTCTACCCGGTATGCCGGCCTATGTTCTACCCGGTCCACCGTGGCTGCGCCAAGGGCGGCTGACGGTTGACATGAAAACGGCGGACGGTCGGAGCGCGGCGGTCAGCGGGAAGCGGTCCGTCGTGTCTGCGCAGGGACAATTGTCGGTGGCCTTGGTTGCGGTGTTTACCGCGGCGTAGTTGTGAGGGGTCGGTTTTTTGGCTTGGGTTCGTTGGAAGTCGGTGGCGTACTGGCTGGTAGGGGCCGCCGGCGGCGCTGGGTCGTTTTGTGGCGGTTTTTCGCGGTTGTGTGGTTTAATTGGACAGGTGCGAGCCGATTCGATGTGGTGCTTTCCAGGTCGGCGGCGATTTCGTTCCGGTAAGCGGCGTTGTGGCGCGGTTTTCTGGGGGCGGAGTCGGAAAGCACTGAGCACCAGAAGGTGCATTGAGACCGGCGCGGCAAGAAAGAGCTTCGACGATGAAGGCCTTCGCGTCGGAAAGCACTGAGCACCAGAAGGTGCATTGAGACCTGAGCATTGTCGTAAGAAAACACCTTGCCGTCCTGTCGGAAAGCACTGAGCACCAGAAGGTGCATTGAGACGTCGTAAGGCGCGAAGCGTACGACGGGCTCATTTCCGTCGGAAAGCACTGAGCACCAGAAGGTGCATTGAGACCGCCCAAGACTCCTCGATCTCGCGGTGGACGCGTTGCGGTCGGAAAGCACTGAGCACCAGAAGGTGCATTGAGACCCCCTTCCGCACAACCAGAGCGATCCCAGCCCGGCAAGTCGGAAAGCACTGAGCACCAGAAGGTGCATTGAGACGGAGGCTTTCAGGGAGCGGTTGTAGCGTCCGGCTTCGGGTCGGAAAGCACTGAGCACCAGAAGGTGCATTGAGACATCGTGACCTTGATCTTGTTGCGCCAGTCCTTACGTCGGAAAGCACTGAGCACCAGAAGGTGCATTGAGACAATTCTTGCTTTTAAGCTCGAGCACGCTCTTTTCGGTCGGAAAGCACTGAGCACCAGAAGGTGCATTGAGACCTCGACCTTCTTGCCGGACGAGTTGAGCAGATTCGTGTCGGAAAGCACTGAGCACCAGAAGGTGCATTGAGACCATTCGCCGCGCCGGCGTCGATATAGTCGCGAAGCTCCTTGTCGGAAGGCACTGAGCACCAGAAGGTGCATTGAGACCGCAAGCGAAGGGGTCCCTTCACTCACCCACCACGATCCTGTCGGAAGGCACTGAGCACCAGAAGGTGCATTGAGACATCAAGACGCGCTTGCTCAGGTCGTTCCACGCCATGCGTCGGAAAGTACTGAGCACCAGAAGGTGCATTGAGACCTGCTCGATCTCGAACTTGGCGAACTGGCTTTTACGTCGGAAAGCACTGAGCACCAGAAGGTGCATTGAGACCCGGTGGGATAGACGGTGAGGGTCTGGCCGATATCCAGGTCGGAAAGCGCGGAGCTCCAGACGGTGTATTGGCCTCCGCCCGACGGAACGCGAGCGGACTTCTGCGACGTCGGACAAAAAAGACTTCTGCGACGTCGGACAAAAAAGAGGTGCGCCTCAAAGACTCGAGGCGCACCCTCTTTGATTGAGAGAACGCGGAGTTCCCGTCGCCCGAAGGCCCAGCCTATTTCCGCGTGGACTCTAGTGCTTCGCGCACCGCCTGCTTTTGGCGGGCCGAGGTCTGCACGCTCGGGCGCCGCGCATCCCAGTAGGAAATCGCGAGGGCCACGCTGATGAACGCCGCGAGCAGGGCGCACCCGGCGACCATCGCCGTGATGTAGCTTTGCCCGGCAAGGCTGTAGAACAGGCCCGTGCACGCCGCGGTCCCGATCGCCGTGGCGATGCGCTGACCCGTCTGCATGATTCCCGACGCCGTCCCGCCGCTTTCCACCGGCACGTCGCGCAGCGAAAGCGCCTGATTGGGCGAAGTCACCCAGCCGATGCCGAAACCGACGATCGCCGCGCCGATCGCAAACCACCACACGCTCGCCCCGCGGCTTACGAACACCGCGGCCGCAGCGATCGCCGCAAGGCCCACCACGTTCAGGAAGATGCCGACGATCACGATCCTGCGGCCCCACCGCCACACGAGCCGCCCCGCCAGAGGCGCCGAAATCACCTGCGCCGCCGCCGTCGGAAGGGCCAGCATGCCCGAAACCAAAGCGGTTTCGCCCATCCCGCGCTGCACGAAGTCGGCGAGGATCACGCTCATCGACGTCGAACCCGCGAAGAATACCGTGATTGTGGCTGTGCCCAAGGTGAATGTGCGAATTCGCAGAAGCCGCGGGTCCACCATCGGCTCCCCGCCGCGCACATGCAGCCTGTGCTCCCACATCCACCACAGGCCCACCAAGGCAAAGCCGACTGGCAGAAGCCACCACGTCCACGGCATCGTCGCCGCTGTCACGAACGGCAGCATGATCCCCACGATCGCGACCGAGAGCAAAACCGCGCCGACCGGGTCGAGCCTGCGCCACAGACGGCCGCGGCTTGCGGCGTCAATCGGCTCGCGGGGAATCCACTTGAGTGCCAGCAGGAACACGGTCGCGGCCACCGGCACGTTGAATCCGAGGGTCGCCCGCCAGCCGATCGACGCCGGCAGCAGTTCCAGGAACACCCCGCCCACGGTTGGCCCGATCGCCACCGCGACGCCCACCGTGGCCCCGAAGATCCCGAAAGCCTTCGCCCTCTCCTTGCCGCGATAATGCTGCTGGATCAAGCCCCCCGTCTGCGGCGTGTAAATCCCCGCGCCGAAGCCCATGACGGCGCGTGCGACGTCAAGCATAAGGGCGTTCACAGCCAAGGCCGCCGCCGTCGACGCGATCGCGAAAATCAGCACCCCCGCTGCGAAAAGGCGGCCGCGCCCCAGAATGTCGCCCGCGCGCCCCGCCGCGACCAGGACGACGCCGATGGCCAGCGAGTACCCCGAAAGAGCCCACTGCATCTGGCTGGGCGAGGCGTCCAGCGCCGTTTTGATGGACGGCAGGGCGACGTTGATGATGCTCACCGTGATGAGCGAGAGAAACAATCCGCTGATGAGGACAAAAAGGAGGCGCGCGCGGGCACGCCCATGTAAAATAAGGGGCTCTGAAGGCATGATGTATAAGCATATGCCCGTTCGACGGCGGTGCATGCCCCTCTGGGGTGGGAACTTGGTCACCGGGGCTTGCGCGGGCCGCTGCCGAATCCGCTGGCTGTCGAGCCCGTTAACTGCCGATCCGCTGACTGCCGCGGCCTCGTCGCCGGCGCGCCGTTTCGCGCGTTCGCGGGCGTCCGGTTCGCCCTCGCACAACTATCGGAGGGCTCGCATACGCTTGATGCATGGATGCCGATGCCGTCGGCGCCCCCGCCTTCGACGGGGCCGCCGCGCCCCTCGAGGGGGCCGATGCCGCGCCCCTTGACGTCGCCGCGACTCTGCGGAAAGACCTGCGCGCGTACACCCTCGCGGCGGTCGAGCAGCTGCTCGGCCCCGAGGCTCTCGCCGCCGTGCGCCGCGAACAGCGCGTTCCCGCATTGGCTCGGGCGCGGGCGATCGCGGAAGGAGGGAGGCCCGCCGGCGCCGTCGGCTTTGAAGGTCGGAAGGCTGACGACATCGCTGGTTCTGAAGGTCGGGCGGCTGTCGACATCGCTGGTTCTGAAGGCCGGAACGCCGTCAATGCGGACGACGTCCGGCTCGCCAATCTCACGAGGCTTTTCATGCTCGGCGACCGGCTGGGCGAGGGGGAAATTGCGGCGGCCCTTCCCGCGACTTGGGCGCGCGGGCGCGTGGGCGCGGTCGTCAAAGACGGGCGCGCTCTCTTTCAGATCGTTCCCGCGCCGATTCCCGGGCATCTGCAAGTCTTTAGATCTGCGGCGGAATCTGGGTCGGCACCCGAATCTTCGTCCGCGCCGGAGCCAGTTTCGCCGCCTTCGCTCGGCCGTACGCCTGCGCAGGAGTCTGTTTCGGCTTCTTCGCTTGGCCGTACGCCTGCGCCTGATTGCGTTTCGCCGCCTTCGCTTCATCGCGCGGCTGCTGTGGACGCTCGGCGACGCGACGACGTCCTCATCGCCTCCGACTGGGGCGAGCTGGTGGGCGCGATTCCGGGCCCGGACCACGTCATGCCCGTCGGGGGAGCCACGCGGACGCTCGCGGCGCTGGCTGCCTACGGCGCAGGCGAGCGGGTGCTCGACGTCGGAACCGGCTGCGGATACCACGCCATTCTCGCCGCCCTGTGCGGCGCGCGGGTGACGGCCACCGACGTTTCCGCCCGCGCGCTCGGCTACGCGCGATTCAACGCGGCCCTCGCGGGGGCGGAGATCGACTTCCGGCGCGGTTCGCTGCTGGAGCCCGTGCGCGATTCGAGGTCTGACCTTGCGGATGCCGTGGATTCCGTGGATTCTTGGAGCGCCGCGCGCGAGCGGTACGACGTCGTCGTCTCGAATCCGCCGTTCGTCATCACGCCGGAAGCCGCCCGTGCGGACGGCGTTCGCACGTATCGCGACGGCGGACGCGAAGGCGACTCGCTGCTTGCGGAACTCGTCGGCGAGCTCGGCGGCGTGCTGGCACCCGGAGGCCGAGCGTGGATGCTGGGCAACTGGGAGATCAAGGCGTCCGATGCGGCTCCGGATCGGCCGTTTGACGCCGTTTCCGATTGGGCTCGTGGCCCGGCGGCCTGGATTCCCGATGACCTTGACGCTTGGGTGATCCAGCGCGAGGTCCTCGCGCCGCCCGACTATGCGGAAATGTGGCTGCGCGACGGCGGCCAGACGCCGCGCGACCGCGGCTACGAGGAGGCCTACGCCGCCTGGCTTGACGACTTCGAGCGCAGGGGCGTGATCGGCGTCGGCATGGGATACATTTCCGTGCGTGCGCCGGAGGGAGACGCGGGGGATTCGAACGCGGGGGATTCGAACGCGGGGGATTGGGACGCGGCTGGTTCGAACGCTGCCGGTTCGAACGCTGAGGATTCGGCGAAACGCCGTCCGTGGCGGCGCTTCGAAGAGCTCTCCGGCCCCGCGCCGATCGACCTGCACGGGTACGTCGAGGGCGTCTGGGCGCACCGCGACCTGCTGCGCGCCGGCGACTCCGCGCTCCTCGCCGCCCGCCTCGCCTGCCGCGGCGTCGAACACCGCCTCCACGCGCCGGGGCAGCCCGAGCCGTTCATGCTCAAACTCGCCCAAGTGGCCGGATTCGCGGCCGAGGTTCAAGTGACGAGCGCGGTTGCCGGCGTCGTCGGCGCGTGCGACGGCGAACTGACTCTCGGCGCCCTGTGCGACGCCGTCGCCCAACTCCTCGGCGAACCCGCCGAAGACGTGCGCACCGAGGTGCTCCCCGCCGTCCGCGAGCTCGTCGGCCTCGGAATCTTGGTTTCCGGAGAGCCTTTGACGGCCCAGAGATAGGGCCTTCGACAGCGCAGAGATAGGGCCTCCGACAGCCCCGGGATCCTGAGCTTGACGGGATCTTGATTTCCGGAAGGCCTTCGACGGTCGCATGGTCTAGAGCTCGACGTCGCAATCCCGGAATCGCAGTCTCGACTTCGTGGCTTCTAAATCGTCATGTCTGCGGCGATTCCCGCTGCGCAGCTGTCACGCAAGGGCCTTGTCCGAGCCGCGCAGCCGTCACACAAGGGCATCGCCCAAGCCGCGCAGCCATCACGCAGGGGCCTCACCAGAATCGCACTGCGTTCACATGAAGGGCCCCGCCTAAACCGCACGGCGCTCACTCGAAGGGCCGCAGCGCCCCGCGCAGCTCGGCCAGGATGGCCGCGCCGGCGTCGGCGTCGGGGCATCCGATCCGGCGGAAAGTCTGGCCTCCGGCCTTGTAGAAGGCGTCGGCGTTGAGGACGTCCATCTCGTAGATCGTCTCCAGGCAGTCGGCCATGAAGCCCGGATTGGCGACGATCACGTGGCGCACGCCCTCGCGCGGGAGGCGGGCCATCGTGTCGATAGTCGCGGGCCGCAGCCAGCGGTCGGGTCCGAACTTCGACTGGAAAGTCGAGCGCCACGGGACGTTCACGCCGAGGTCCGCGAGGCGCGCCGCGATCGCGCGGGCCGTGGCCTCGCATTCGGCGGCGTATCGGGCGGGCTGGTGGGGGCGCCTGTCAGGCAGCCCGTGCCAGGAGAAGACGAGCATGTCGGCGTCGCCCTCCTCCAAGGCGTTCGCTATGCGCGTGACGTGCCAGTCGACGTACCCGGGCAGCTCCGGCCACGACCTCGCCGCGCGAACCCGCGGCACGCGCCCGAAACGCTCGCGGGAAACCCTCAGCGCGGCGTCGAGCCTGTCCGCCACTGACCCCACCGTGGCCGGCGCGAACTGCGGATACGTGGGAAGCACCGTGATCTCGTCCAGGCGCGAGGCCATCTCGGCGAGCGTCTCGACGAAGCTAGGATTGCCGTACTGGTATCCCACGCGCACCTCGCAATCGGGCAGAAGCTCGGCGAGCCTCGCGACCTGCCCCTCCGTGATCACGCGCAGGGGAGAGCCGTCCGCCCAGATGTCTTCATACTGTTCCAGCACCTTGCCCGGGCGGCGTTTGAGAATCGGGCCGCGCAGCACCGGCTGCCACAGGAAGTCCGGCAGGTCCACAACGCGCTTGTCCGAAAGGAACTCGCCCAAGAACTCGGCGATCGCACGGGTGCTCGCCTCTGTGGGAGTCCCCAAGGCGACGACGATCACGCCTTCGCGTGTTACGCCGGATTTCGGCGAGTTTTCGCGCATATGAGAGAACTCTCCTCGTGTGTGTCCCAAACCGCTGCAACAGTGTATCCCGTCATTGACGGCGTGGCACAAATGGCGGGGTGTCGGCAAATGGGGTTATGGTGGCGCCAGCAACCCCTCCGTCGTCCTGAAGGAAACAGCGTGAGCAAACTTGTGATCGTGGAGTCTCCAGCGAAGGCTCGCACCATCAGCGGCTATCTCGGATCGGACTACTCCGTAGAGGCCTCCGTCGGCCATATTCGCGACCTCCCCCAGCCCTCCGAGCTGCCCGCGTCGATGAAAAAGGGCCCCTACGCGAAGTTCTCCGTGGACATCGAAGCGGGCTTCGAGCCCTACTACGTGATCGACCCCGACAAGAAGAAGAAGGTCGCCGAGCTGAAAAAGCTGCTCAAAGAGGCCGACGAACTGCTGCTCGCAACCGACGAGGACCGCGAAGGCGAGGCCATCGCCTGGCATCTGAACGAGGTGCTCAAGCCGAAGGTCCCGGTCAAGCGCATGGTGTTCCACGAGATCACGCCGGAGGCCATCGCCAGGGCGCTCGACAATCCCCGCCAGCTCGATGCGCAGCTGGTGGACGCCCAGGAATCGCGCCGCATCCTCGACCGCCTCGTGGGCTACGAGGTCTCGCCCCTCCTGTGGCGCAAGGTCTCGCCCGGGCTCTCGGCCGGGCGAGTGCAGTCGGTGGCCACGCGGCTGGTCGTCTCGCGCGAACGCGAGCGCATGGCCTTCGTCGCCGCCTCCTACTGGGACGTGACGGCGGTTTTCGCCAAGGAGAAGCAGGACTTTTCGGCCAAGCTCGCAGCCCTCGACTCCGTGCGCGTCGCCGCGGGCAGGGACTTCGACGACGCCGGAAAACTCACCGCCAAGGCCGCCAAGGAAGGCGTGCGGGCCCTCGGCAAGGACGACGCCGAACAGCTCGCCGCGGCCCTCGAAGGCGCGGACGCTACGGTCGCCTCCGTCGAGACGAAGCCGTACACCCGCCGGCCGGCCGCGCCTTTCACGACGTCGACCCTCCAGCAGGAGGCCTCCCGCAAGCTCCGCATGAGCTCGCGCGACGCCATGCGCACGGCCCAGTCGCTCTACGAAAACGGCTACATCACGTACATGCGAACCGACTCGACCAACCTTTCCGAACAGGCGGTTTCAGCCGCTAGAAGCCAGATTCGGGAGATGTACGGACAGGAGTCGCTGCCGGACAAGCCAAGGCTGTACGCGACGAAGTCCAAGGGCGCGCAGGAGGCCCACGAGGCGATCCGGCCCGCCGGCGACCATTTCCGCACGCCCGCCCAGGTCAAGGGCGATCTGACGGCCAGCCAGTTCGCGCTCTACGAGCTCATCTGGAAACGCACGGTGGCCTCGCAGATGGCCGACGCCCGCGGCCAGACCGCCTCCGTCCGCGTCAACGTCGGCGTCGCCGGGGCCGCCGGAGCACGCGAGGCGACGTTTGCGGCGTCGGGAACGATCATCACCTTCCCCGGCTTCATGGCCGTTTACCAGGAGTCGGCCGACGCGAAGCGGTACGAGGACCGCGAGAACGCGCGCCTGCCGGAGGTCAAGGAGGGGGAGGCCCTGCGCACGCTCGAGGCGGCCGCGGACGGCCACGAGACCCTGCCGCCGCCGCGCTACACCGAGGCCTCGCTCGTCAAGCGCATGGAGGAGCTTGGGATCGGGCGCCCGTCCACATACGCCGCCACGATCTCGACCATCACCGACCGCGGGTACGTCGACCGCCGCGGCCAGGCGCTCGTGCCCACGTGGACGGCCTTTTCGGTTGTGCGCCTGCTGGAGGAGAACCTTCCCGAGCTGGTCGATTACGACTTCACGGCCGACATGGAGACCGAGCTCGACCGCATCGCATCCGGCGAAGAGCGGCGGATCGAATACCTCACGCGCTTTTGGAAGGGCCAGGAGGGGCGGCTCGGCCTCGAAGGGCAGGTCGAGAGCCTGGGGGACATCGACGCGAAGGCCGTCAACTCGATCGACCTCGGCGAGGGCGTGGTTCTGCGCGTGGGCCGCTACGGGCCATACGTCCAGGAGGAGCGCGAGGGCGCGGAAGCCCGCAACGCCTCCGTCCCCGATTCCATCGCCCCCGACGAGCTGACCCTGGCCAAGGCCCGCGAGCTGCTCGACAAAAGCAGCTTCGACGGGCGCGAACTGGGGGTGGACCCCGAAACCGGGCGCAAGGTGCTGGCCAAAGCGGGGCGTTTCGGCCCGTACGTCACCGACGTGCCGAAAGAGGGCGAAGTGGCGCTCACGCCCACCGGCCGCCCGTCGAAGAAGCCGCCCAAACCGCGCACGGCCTCCCTTTTCTCCTCGATGGCGCTCGAATCGGTCACGCTCGAGGACGCGCTCAAGCTGCTTTCGCTTCCGCGCGTCGTGGGCGACGACGGCGACGAGACGATCCTGGCCCACAACGGCCGCTACGGGCCGTACCTGACCCGCGGCAAGGATTCGCGGTCGCTGGCCAGCGAGGACGAGATCTTCACGGTCACCCTCGACCAGGCCAAAGAGCTCTTTGCCCAGCCCAAGCAGCGGCGCGGCGCCACAGCGAAGGAGCCCCTGCGCGAGCTGGGAACCGACCCCGTCGCGGGCGTCACGGTTCTGCTCAAGGACGGCCGCTTCGGCCCGTACGTCACCGACGGCACGACGAACGCCTCCCTTCGCCGCGAGGACGACCCGCTGACGATCACGCCCGAGCGCGCCTACGAGCTGCTCGCCGACCGGCGAGCCAAGGGCCCGGCGAAGAAGCCTGCCAGAAAAAAGGCCTCGGCCAAGACCTCGTCGAAAACCGCGTCAAAGTCGGCGTCGAAAACCGCGTCAAAGTCGGCGTCGAAGTCCGCCTCCGGCAAGGCCTCTTCGAGCAAAGCGGCCTCCAAGGCTGCCTCGGGCACAACCGCCTCGGGCAAGGCGGCGAGCGCAGGGAAGGCTTCGACGAAGTCTGCGGGCGCGAAGGCATCCGCTTCGAAGTCCGCCGCCGCGAAAACAGCCTCCTCGAAAGCCGCTGCCAAAAAAACCGCAGCCAGGTCGTCTGCGGCGACCGCCGCCAAGAGCGAGAAGTAGCCGATGTTCATCACTTTCGAGGGCGGCGACGGATCGGGCAAAACCACCCAGATGCAGTTGCTCGCCGAATGGCTGCGCGGGCGCGGCTTCGACGTCGTCACAACCAGAGACCCCGGCGGAACCGAGCTCGGGCGCCATATCCGCAAGCTGCTCCTGCACGGCGGCGACGTCTCTCCGAGGGCAGAGGCCTTGCTGTACGCGGCGGACAGGGCGCACAACGTCGCGACGGTCGTGCGCCCGGCCCTGGATCGGGGCGCGATCGTTCTCGCCGACAGGTACATCGATTCCTCCGCCGCCTACCAGGGCGCCGGGAGGACGCTCGGCGAGGACGAGGTGCGCGGCCTGTCGCTGTGGGGCACGGAAGGGCTCATGCCCGACCTGACCGTTTTCCTCGACCTTCCCGCCGAGGCGCTCGCCTCCCGTCTCGGCGGCTCGTTCGACAGGATCGAGGCGGCGGGCGCGCGGTTCCACGAGGACGTCCGCAGGGCATACCTCCGATTCGCCGCGGCCGAACCCGAGCGCTGGTTCACCGTGGACGCGACGGAGCCGCGTGAGCGGATCGCCGAAACGGTCCGCGCACGCGTGGCCGAGGCGTTGGAAGCCGAAGGCCGCCGGCCCGGGGGCGGCGAGCCGTGAGCGTCTTCGACGAGCTGGTGGGGCAGCGGGCCGTGCGCGCCCAGCTTGAAAAAGCCGCCGCGGCCGCTCGCGAGCTGGCCGGGAAGACCGCCGCCGGGGCCGATTCGGCCATGGCCCAAGCCTGGCTCGTCACAGGGCCGCCGGGTTCGGGCAGGTCGGTCGCGGCCAGGGCATTTGCCGCGGCCCTCGAATGCACCGGACCGGAACCCGGGTGCGGCCAATGCCACGCCTGCCACACGGTAATGGAAGGCAAGCACCCCGACGTCGAATCGGTGGCGACCCGCGGAGTCTTCATCACCGTCGAGCGCACGCGCGAGCTTGTCGGCAGGTCGTATGTCTCCCCGGGAAGCGGTCCGTGGCGCGTCGTCGTCATCGAAGACGCCGACAGGATGCTCGAGCGCACCACGAACGTGCTGCTCAAAGCGATCGAGGAGCCTCCTCCGTTCACCGTGTGGATGCTGTGCACGCCCTCGCCCGAAGACGTCATGACGACGATCCGCTCGCGCTGCCGCGAAGTCAGCCTGGCCGTTCCAAGCCCGCAGGACGTCGCCGATCTGCTCGTTCGCCGCGACGGCGTTCCCCCGGAACGGGCGCTCGACGCTGCGCTCGCAGCTCAATCGCACGTCGGCCGCGCGAGAGCCCTCGCCACCGACGCACAGGCCGCCCGCGAACGCGCCTACATTCTCACCGAGACGCTCTCGATCCGAGGCGCGGGCGACGCCGTGCTGGCCGCTCACCGCATTCTCAACTACAGCCCAGAGGCCGCCGAGGCCCTCCTCGGCCCCGCCGCGAGTTTCGACGCGGGGCCGCGCGCCGGAGAGGCGGGGCCGCAGGCCGATCACGGCGGCGAATCCGGCGGACGCGACGGAATCGGTTCGGGCAGTCGCGGCGGCGGGCGCGGCCGGAACTCCGCCTCGACCGCGAAATCGGGAAAAAAGCCCGCCAAAAAGAAGTCCGGGGCCAAAGCCGTCAGCGACGCCCTGGCCGCCCAGTTCGCCGAGGAGGAGGCCGAGCTGCGCCGATCCCTCGGCGTCGAAGAAGGGGGGCGCGTCCCTCCCGCCGTGTCCGCGCAGATAACCGCCCTGCGCGAGGACCAAAAGCGCCGCGCCACCCGCGCCCAGCGCGACAGGCTCGACCGCGCCCTCGTCGACCTTCTCTCGCTCTACAGGGACGTCCTCACGGTCCAGCTGGGGGCCGACGTCGCCCTCGTCAACCGCGACTTCGCCGACCGGATCGCCGAGGTCGCCGCGAGCACCTCGGCCGAGCAGTCGATTCGCCGGATGGACGCGATCTCGCAGGCTCGCACGCGCTTGGCGGGAAACGTCGCGCCGCTGCTCGCGCTCGAGGCGATGATGGTCGGCCTCCGCCCGCAGGGCTGACACCCGCCGATTCCCGCAGGCCTGACGGGCCGACGCCCGCGACCGCCCGCAGGGCTGACACTCGTCACGGTCTGCAGGGACGTCGACTGCCGCCGGATTCGGGACCGACGCCCGCCTCGGCGTGAACTTCAACCCATCCGGCCGGCTTCCCGCGGCTGCGGCTGGGGCGCCATGCCCCCGCAAGCGGACTGCGTTTCGCAAGACGATCAGGTAGTTTAGGAGAATGAACCTTCGCAAGCCTATGGCGTCCTTCTTCGCCGCAGCCATGCTGCTCGCTGGCTGTTCCCTCGACCTCGGCGCCTCGAATGACAACGGCTCCGCCGGCGGCGCATCGCTGAGAGGGAACCAATCGCCGAGCGCAACCGCGTTTGACAAGCTAGGGGACTTTTACAACCAGAAGGTCGCATGGTCGAAGTGCAAGGCGCATCCGGCCAACGAATGCGCGGACGTGAAGGTTCCGCTGGATTACAAGAAGCCCGGCGGCAAGACGATCACCATCGCCATGATGAAGGTTCCCGCCAAAAGCGGCAAGCCGATCGGGACTCTGTTCGTCAACCCCGGCGGCCCCGGAGGCTCGGGAATCGATTTGGCGGCCAACGCTTCCGAGTCCTTCAGCGCCTCCGTTCGGAGCAAATACGACATTGTGGGTTTCGATCCGCGCGGGGTCGGCTCCTCGACCGCGGTCGATTGCGTGAGCGACGCCGAGCTGGCCAAGATCGCCGACACCGACGTCGACCTCTCCACCCCGGAAGGGCGGCAGACGGACAAAGCCATCACCGAGCAGGAGGCGAAGGGATGCCAGGAGAAGTCGGGCAACTTGCTTCCGTACCTCGGCACGGAGTCGGCTGCGCGGGACCTTGACGTTTTGCGCGGCCTCGTGGGCGACAAGAAACTCAATTACTTCGGCTTCTCCTATGGCACCTCCCTGGGCGGCATGTACGCCAACCTCTTCCCGAAGAAGACAGGCAGGCTGGTGCTCGACGGCGCCCTCGACCCACAGCTCGGCAACGCGCGCATGGGGTACGAGCAAGTAGTCGGCTTCGAAACCGCCTTCCAACATTACGCGCAGCACTGCGTGGACACCGGCCGATGCCCGCTCGGAGGCTCTGTGGACGAGGCCAGGGCAAAGATGAAGGCGCTTTTCGACCAGGCGCTGAAGAGCCCCTTCCCGACGGCCAATCCCAAGCGACCCCTCAATAGAGCCGCGCTATACTCTACCGTAATAAGCATGATGTACCGCGAATTATATTGGACCTACCTGGATCAGGGGCTCTCCCAGCTGGTTGAGCAGAACAACGGTTCGATCATCCTAGGGTACTACGACCTGTTTGAGGAGCGCCAGGGAAACAAGTTTAAGAACAATGCCAAGGAAGCCTTCTGGGCGATCAACTGCGCCGACTATGTGCCTTCGCCGAGCGCCGAGTATCAACAGTACGCCGATAAGCTGCGGACGGAGGCGCCCGTTTTCGGCTCGTTGATGATGGAGGGAACCGATATATGCTCGCTCTGGCCCTACCATCCGAAGGCCAACCCCGGACCGTACGAGGCTAAGGGCTCGGCTCCGATCGTCGTGATCGGCACGAAGTACGATCCGGCGACGCCGTATCAGTGGGCGCAGACTTTGCACAAGACGCTGAGCAACTCGGTGCTGCTGACGTGGGAGGGCGACGGACACACAGCCTACGGAAAAGCGGGCTCCTGCCTGAACGACCCGGTAGACAAATATCTTCTCACCGGAAAGGTCCCGCAGGACGGCCTCGTCTGCCCTGCCTCCTCAAAGCTGGGAAACTGAGTCGCAGCGCGCAGGGCGAGCGCCGCATGAGCCTCTTGGGCCACGCGGCGCCCGCCCTGTTTTATGCGGGTGTCTTTGTCGCGCATCCTGCGCTACGTTTCGTCTGCATTTTCACCGGTCCTACGCAATATTTTGTTTGTATTTTGTACGTCGTTTCGCCCGTGTTTTGCACCGGTCCTGCGCAAAATTCTAATTTCGTTTTGAACCTGCCTTGTTTTAGGTGTTCCCTTTATCTGTATTTTTCTTCATCCCACTAGATGGAACTTGATTTATTTCCCGCAGTTTCCCTGCGGGCCATCTTATTTTTCTTCTGCCGTTGTCCTTTCGCGAGATGCTTACCCTGTCCATTCTTCTACCTTGCCCTTCCTTCGGTCGTAAATAATTTCTTCCATGTCTTTATCGTTCTTTCCGCCCCTTATCGTCTCTTCCCCTCTTCTCGTCTCTCCTGCTCTTATCGCCTCTTCCGTCTTTCAGAGCCACTTTCGTCTCTTGTCGCCACTGCCTCCCCTTCTACCTCAAGGGAAGGAGTGGAAAACCCGCAGTTCGCAACCGTTCGATCCTGTAGGCTGAATCTTTAGAGAGATGCAGCGACAAAGACGGTGCATGGGCCGAAGCTGTTCAACGCACCGGTCTCTCGGCCCGCGCCGAGCGTCTTGGCGGTGAGTGTGGCATTCGTGAATATCCCGAGAATTGGCGTGGGTTTCGGTTTTCTACCCGTTTGGGAGGGAAGATGAAAAAGAAAATGACGCGATTGTTGCAGCCTTTGGCTGCATTTTCGGCATTGGCTCTGACGGCCGTCGTTCAGCCGGTGGCGGCTCAAGCGGCGTCGGCTCACGTCGGCGCCGGGCGGGCTCCTGCGGCGAAGTCGACTGCGAGCCCGTCCGCGGATGCGTCGTCGGGCAAACCGAACGAAGCTCCAGCCGGGGACGTTCCGAAGGGGCTTGAAAAGTTCTACAAGCAGAAGCTGGCTTGGGCGCCGTGCAAGGACAAGCCCCAGATGCAGTGCGCGGATGTGAAGGTCCCGTTGGATTACAAGAAGCCCGGCGACAAGACGATCACCGTGGCCATGGCGAAGGTTCCCGCGGCAAACGGCAAGCCGATCGGGAGTCTGTTTGTCAACCCCGGCGGTCCCGGAGAATCGGGAATCGACCTCGTTTCAGGTGCGGACAAGATCTTCAGCAAGGCTCTCCGGGACCAATACGACATTGTGGGCTTCGATCCGCGCGGGGTCGGTTCCTCGACTGCGGTCGATTGCGTGAGCGACGCCGAGCTGGGGAAGTACCTTGACTCTGAATTCGACCTGTCCACCCCGGAGGGAAAGAAGGCGGAGAAGGCTCAAGCGGAGAAGTTCGCCAAGGGTTGCAAGGACAAGTCGGGTGACTTGCTTGCGCACGTCGGCACGGAGTCGGCTGCGCGGGACCTTGACGTTTTGCGCGGCCTCGTGGGCGACAAGAAACTCAATTACTTCGGCTTCTCCTATGGCACCTCCCTGGGCGGCATGTACGCCAACCTCTTCCCGAAGAAGACAGGCAGGCTGGTCCTCGACGGCGCCCTCGACCCACAGTTTGGCGGTGCGCGCATGGGGTACGAGCAGACGATCTGCTTCGAGAAGGCCTTCGAGCGTTACGCGGAGTATTGCGTGAAGGGCGGGAACTGTCCGTTGGGGTCTTCTGTGGATGCGGCGAAGAAGAAGATGCGAGCCCTGTTCGATCAGGCGTTCAAGAAGCCGTTCCCGACGGCCGATCCCAAGAGGCCCCTCAATCGGAACATGCTCAAGTATGGCGTCATGCTTGCGATGTACAGCACCGCATATCGTCCCTATCTGGATACAGGGCTCAGTCAGTTGATCAAAAACAATGACGGATCCTTCCTTTTGGGGTGGTATGACCTTGCAAGCGGGCGCCAGGGCGGAAAGTTCAAGAACAACAGCAACGAGGCCAGGACTGCGATCAACTGCGCGGATTATCCGGCTTCCTCGCCGTCCGTAACTAAAAAGTATCAAGAGAAACTGAAGAAGGAGGCCCCCCTCTTCGGCGCGGGCAGCGATGGAGAAGGGACTGACCTTTGCAGCCTTCTGCCGTATCATCCGAAGTCGAATCCCGGGCCGTACACTGCGAAGGGGTCGGCTCCGATCGTGGTGATCGGCACGAGGCACGATCCGGCGACGCCGTATCACTGGGCGCAGGCTTTGCATAAGACGCTTGAGAACTCGGTGTTGCTGACCTGGGAGGGCGAGGGCCATACGGCCTATGCGACGGCTGGATCTTGCATCCAGAGTCCGGTCGACAAGTATCTGCTGACCGGCGAGGTTCCCAAGGACG
>ERZ772993.43-NODE-43-length-72306-cov-9.292536_pt1 | contig 72306 bp, 58 predicted proteins | sample MGYA00580670_ERZ772993 | MGnify/ENA primary metagenome ERZ772993 (study PRJEB29015, sample SAMEA2737936) | human oral metagenome | biome: human oral; feature: human-associated habitat; material: dental | place: China | collected 2136 ... | reverse complement strand
CCCGGGCGACGGTCCTCACCAGCTCGTCGAAAAGGGGCTCCGCCTCCTCCTCCACCTTCTTGCGGAACTCCTGGCCGCGCTCACTGAGGAGATCCTCGAAGCGGTCCGGGTCCTGGACTGCGGCAACAACCGCACGACCATCGGAGGCGACCTGCTCAAGGAGGGCCGCGACCTCGGTCGCCGCGCCTGGCAACAACTCAACATCGAGGCCCTGCTCGGTGTACCTGCGCCTGGCATCCTTAACCGCGGCTTCCAGGCGGGCGGCGATTTCCGTGCCAAGGGCGTCGGTAGCCTTGCTGCCCCGCTTCCCCAGTGCGGCGATGTCCTGCCACCACTCGTAGACACCCTTGCCCAGTGCGATCATGCCGCCGAACGAGGGCATGGTCACCACGGCCGCACCCTCGACGAGGAGCTCGGCCAGGCGGAAACCGAGCGGGGTCAAGTCGGAAGGGGCAACCATACGGGGAGTCTATCGCAGCTGTCGCGGGCGGATCGGCGAACGGAGGCCGTTCTGACTGCCGGGGGTATCCGCGATGACCCTGCCCCTGTCGACGTCGGCCGCCTCTCCCGGCCATGAGTGCACGTGGCCTTGAAACCTACGATGAACAGGGGAGACTCGTCCTTTCCGGCGGACTCGCTTGACATACGTAGAGCCTCACGTATAATTCTACGTAAGAGTTCACGTACATAGGAGGCGATCGTGGCACTGGATCCCATTGTTCCGCAGCCCGGCAACGACCGGAACCCGGCGCACTTCGTTGGGCGCGTCAAGACCACGGCGCGAGCGCGTGACCGCCTCAAGGCCGGTGCGAACTTGCTGCTCTCTGATCCCAGGCGCATGGGCAAGACTTTCTGGATGACCACTTTCGCAGCCCGGGAGAAGGGTTTTCACTGTTACTCCATCAATTACGAAGGAGTGTTCACGGTCAACGACTTCCTGATCGGCACTGCTAAGCAACTGATTAAAGGGGGAAAGCTCTCCCAAAAGGTGCTAGCAAAGCTCCGTACCATCTTCAATAACTGCGATATCGGGCTCGCTGGCCCCATCACGATCAAAAGCTACCACCGCCAAACATCTCCCCATGTTCTGCTCACCGACATCCTTGGCGCCCTGGATGGGGATTCCGGCGACGACATTCCGCTGGTCATGATGGATGAGGTCCCCATGGCGGTTGATAACATTGTCCGACGCGAGGGGGCCGATGCTGCTGCGGAGGTCCTTCAAACCTTGAGGGCTCTTCGTCAACGGACCGCAACGGTCCGTTGGATCGTCACCGGCTCCATTGGCTTCCACCACGTGCTGCGGCAAGCCGGCATGACTCAGGGAGTATTGGGCGATCTTGAACCGTTGTCGCTGGGTCCCCTGCCCAATGATGAGGCCGAAGAGCTCGCAACCCGCCTTGTTCTGGGTGTCGAGCAGCATCCCACCGATGCTGTTGTCGAAGAGCTCATCAAGGTGAGTGGTGGAATACCGTTCATTCTCCACACGCTAGTGGGAACACTCGCCCAACGGTACCGCAGCGTATTCAGGCCGGCTGATGTCCGTGAGTGCTTCGAAGAATTCATCGATGATACGGAACTCTTCTGTGAGCTCGAACACCACCATGCTCGGGTTCCCCTTCTTTACGGGGACCAAACTAATCTCGCTAGGAAGTTGCTCTCGGAAACTCTTTCGGAAGCCAATGACTGGATTTCTGTGGATAAACTGCTCTCAGACGACGAAGCTGCCGATGTCCTCGAGGACCTCATCAAAGACCACTACCTGGAGCGCCGCGGCCAGTCGATTCGCTGGCGCTATCCCGTCCTCCAGTACATCTGGGCGCGCAAGAAGGCGGGGTGGGACCGCCGATGAGCACCGTCTCCATCTCGCGTTTCACCCCTTCGACCATGCCGGAGGACCTGCTCGAGCGCCTGTTCGTGGTGCGCAAGCCGGTCCTGGAATCGCTTATGAAGCGAGTCAGTGATCTGGGGGCCACGCCCAGCCCCCACCACACGCTCCTCGTCGGCCCGCGCGGCGCGGGCAAGACGCACCTCATTTCCTTGGTCTACCACCGTGCCAAGCAGCTTGCTGACGCGCGCAAGAACGCCCGACTGCGCATCGCGTGGCTGCCCGAGGACCCGTGGACGATCGTGTCCTACGCGCGGTTGCTCGCCGCGATTCTAGAACGGGTGGCACCGGATACCGGGGTGAAGAGCGCCGACGAGGCCGAACTCGACGCGCGGCTCCGGTCCACAAGCCGCAAGGACGGTCCCGTCCTGGTGCTCATGGAGAACGTCGACCAGATCCTTGACGCCCTCGGGGAGGTGGGGCAGCAGAAACTGCGCAACCTCCTTCAGACCGAGTCGGGAGTCCTCATCATCGGCAGCACCACTCGCCTGGACCGCAGCCTCTCCTCCCATGCGGCGCCATTCTTCGGCTTCTTCAACACGATCCGCCTCGAACCCTTCTCCCCCGAAGAGGCGCGCGAGATGCTCAAGGCTCTGGCGCGGGAAGTCGGCAACGCGGAACTGGCGGAGCGCCTTTCCAGCAGTGGCGCGCTCGCGCGCATCCACACGATCGCCCACTTGGCCGGTGGGCAGCCTCGCCTGTGGGCGCTGCTCGGCAGTGCGCTCACAGTCGAGGGCCTGCGCGACCTCGCCGCTTTGCTCCTGAGCCGCTTCGACGACCTCACCCCGTACTACCAGGAGCAATTGGCGCGCCTGTCGCCCCTGCAGCGCCTCGTCGTCGCAGAGCTCGCCGCAGCGGATCGGCCATTGCCGGTCAAGGACATCGCCGAACGGGTCGGCTCCGACCAGCGCAGCGTGGCCAAAGCCGTCGGCGATCTGGCTGAGCGCGGCTGGCTCAAACCGGTCTCGACCATTTTCACCGAGCTCCTCGACCGGCGCCGGACCTACTACGACCTGGCGGAGCCGCTCGCCCGGCTCGCGTTCCAGATCAAAGAATCGCGGGGGGAGCCCCTGCCCCTGGTGGTCGACTTCCTAGTCAACTGGTTCGACGCCGACCAGCTCCGCTCTTCCGATGGGAGCGACTATGGCCGGGTCGCATTGATGAGGATGGAGCAGGATGAAGTGGGTGGTCTGGCCCGGCGACTGACGAGCCTGCCCGAGTCTCGGATCCCCTCCCTCGACTTGCTAGGGCAGGTGGAGGACGCCCTCGCGGCGTTCTCGACGGGTGACGCGGAGCCGGTCATGGCATTGCGGAGCACACTGCGCCAGGCCATCGAACTCAGAGCCCACGACGAAGGGGGCATTGTCTCCGTACGTTTGGAGCTCCTCGAAGACGCCTTGCGGGAAGTCGGCGATGTTCCCCGTGGAAACGACGATTCCGTATGGCTCGCGCGCGCGGAGCGGCTGGACGCCGAAGCCCAGTCCCCGCAGAGCCGGCTTATGCTGGTGCGCTGGCTGGCGGCGTCGTGGCGTTTCGATGAGGCGGAGGCCGCGTTGGGCACGATCTCCTCGGAACAGGCGGCACTGGAAGGCGCGAACGATATCGCGCGGGCTTACGAGTCGGCGGGGCGTCTGACCGATGCTATCGTATTGTATGAGCAGACCCTCGACGACAGCCTGCGGATTCTGGGACCTGACCACCTCCACGCTCTAGCGTTCCGTAACAACCTTGCAGGTGCCTACCGGGGTGCGGGGCGCTTTGACGAGTCGATCCGCTTGTACGAGCAGAACAGAGATGACAGCCTGCGTGTCCTGGGGGCTGATGACCCCCACACCCTCGCTTCCCGGAACAATCTTGCAGGTGCCTACGAGTCGGTGGGCCGTCTTGACGAGGCCATTGCCATGTTCGAGGAGAACCTCGCCGACCGCCTGCGCATTCTTGGTGCTGACCATCCTGACACTTTTACCTCCCGTAGCAACCTCGCAGGTGCTTACCATGCTGTGGGGCGACTTGATGAGGCAATTACTCTTTTCGAGGAGGTTCTCACCGATCGTGTGCGGATCCTTGGCCCCGACCACCCCGACACGCTGACCTCTCGCAACAATCTCGCATACGCCTACGAGTCCGTGAACCGCCTTGACGAGGCCATCGCCATGCTTGAGGGGGTGTTGGCCGACAGCCTGCGCGTCCTGGGGCCCGACCACCCTGGCACGTTTATCGTCCGCAACAACCTCGCATACGCCTACGATTCCGCGGGTCGCCTCGACGAGGCTACTACCGTGTACGAGCAAAACTATGACGGCCGCCTGCGTGTCTTAGGGCCTGACCACCCTGGCACGCTCACCTCCCGGAACAACCTCGCATACGCTTACGATTCGGCGGGCCGTGTCGGCGAGGCCATTACCCTGTTCGAGGAGGTCCTCGCCGACCGTCTGCGTGTCTTGGGAGCCAACCACCCTGATACTCTCAGCTCCAGCAATAGTCTCGCATACGCCCTCCAGGGGGCGGACAGACTCGACGACGCCATCGCTCTGTACGAGGAGGTCCTCGCCGACAGCACGCGCGTCCTGGGACCGAATCACCCCGACACCGTTCTTTACCGGAAGAACCTTGAACACGCCCGCGAGGAACGGCAGCGCCAATAGCCTGGTTCCTCACCGCGAGCGCCGGGAGCGCAGCGGGCTGGTGGCACACTGGTGGCATGGACGACCTGCGCATCCCGCCCGGCCCCGGCTGCCCCCGGGGTCTGGTCGTGCCCGCGGGCGAGCTGGGGGAGCGTTTCTCCCACGCCTCGGGCCCCGGCGGCCAGGGCGTGAACACCGCGGACTCGCGCGTGCAACTCAGCCTGGACCTGGCCACGACGACCGCCCTCGACCAGGAGCAGCGCGAAAGGGCGCTGGCCCGCCTGGGCGAGCGCCTGTCGGGCACCGTCCTGACGGTCGTGGCCTCCGAGCACCGCTCCCAGCGGCGCAACCGCGCGGCCGCCCGTGAGCGCCTGGCCGCGCTGCTGCGCGCGTTACTGGTCCCGCCGCGCCCGCGGCGCGCCACCAAGCCGACCCGCGGATCCAAGCTCCGCCGCCTGGCGGACAAGAGGAAGCGCTCCGAGGTCAAAGCGCGCCGACGCCGCCCCAGCGCCGAATGAGCCGGGCCGCCGCCCCTCCTGCGCCCGCCCAGGTCGCCGCGGCAGCCCCGTGAGGTCCGGCCGCCCCGCCTCGTCCCGCGGCGCTGCCGCGCCTACTCCCACTCGCTCCCGTCCGTGCGCCAGCCGATGAACGTCCAGGTCACCGGCAGCGTGTAGTCCAGCGTCCAATGCCCCGAGCGCTCCCCAGTGGGGTTCGGGCGCGGAACGCACGTGAAATGCTCCGAGGCGTAGGCGTCGAAGAGCTTCTGCTCCCCCGGGGTGAAGGGCTCGGGGCCCGCCAGGCGCCGCAAGTCGGCCCGCGCCTCGTCGAAGGAGGCGAAGCGCATCGGGCGGAACGTCGTCGTGCTCGCGCAGAACGGGACCCGGCCCATGCCCGACAGCGCCCGCTTGACGTCCTGGACGGCGTGGGGCCGCTTCGCGACCCGCCCCAGGTGGGTGAGCAGCCGGGGCTCGTAGGAGGGCAGGGGGCTGGCGGACACGGTGACCGCCGCCTTCGTGCGGGCCGCCGAGTCCAGTTTGCCGATGTGGGCGCGCACGCCGTCGGCCACCAGGGACCGCGAGGCGAAGGCGACGTCCACGCTGTCCGCGCCCAGGCCCGCCGCCTCCCAGTCGTCCTCCCACGCCAGCAGGTGCGCGGTGATGGGGAGCCTGTCCCGGGCGGCGCGCTTGCTGAGGATCGCCAGCATCGCCTCGGCGAAGTCGCAGGCGTGCACGTGGTGCCCCCGTTTCGCCAGGGGGACGGCCAGTGTGCCGGTCGCGCAGCCCATGTCCAGCACCGTGTCCGATGGGTCGAGCGCGAGGAGTTTCATGAGCCAGTGCTCGTAGGCCCTGGTGGCCGTGCGGGTGAACGTTGCGGCCCGTTTGTTCCAGTACTCCCTGGAATCGCGGTCGAACACGATTCCTCGGCCGCTGCTTCGTTTCGGCATTGTTCGATGCCCCTTGGCTATTGTCTTCCGAGGCCGGGCAGCGCCGCCCGGCTCCCACCATGATAGCCGTTCGCCGCCGGGCCCCGGGCGGAACGGGGCCCGCGCCGCGTCCGGAGTGGCCCGCCCCGTGCGCGCCGATCCGGGCCCTACCCGTGGGCCGCGTCCGCATCCGGGGCCCGCCCCGTGCGCGTACCGCCGCTTGGGGGCCGGTCGGGGGCAGGGGCCCCCGGGATCCCCTCCGAGCGGCGCGGCCCTTGACCGGCCCCCGCACAGTCGACTACCGCCCGGTCCGCGTTGTGAACAGGATTAACCGCGAACCCGCACCCGGGGCGCCGCGCGTTCGCGTATCCTTGAGCGGTACGGCGGAAGGTTCCCGGGTTCGGGCCCGCCACCACCGGCCCCGCGGCCAGGGCCGACGCCCAGGCGCGGCGCGGGACGGCCAGGACTGAATCGAGGAACTTGATCCCATGACACGATATGACCTCAAGGGGCGCATCGCGGTGGTCACCGGCGCCACCGGCGCCATCGGCTCCGCGGTGGTGCGCGCCCTGGTCGAGGGCGGCGCGGGCGTCGCCGTCATCGCGAGGGGCCGCCGCCGCCTCGAGCGCCTGCGGGGCAGGCTCCCCGACGACGCGCGGGTGGTCGTGTGCCCCGCCGACGTGACCAGCGCCTACGAGCTGGTGGAGGCCAGGGAGCGCGTGCACCGGGAACTGGGCGCCCCCGACCTGGTGGTGACCGCCGCCGGGGTGCGCCGCGCCGCCCTCTTCGAGGACGCCGTCCCCGCCGACTGGAACCTCATGCTCAACACCAATGTGCGCGGGACTCTGCAGGCCGTTCAGATCTTCGCCCACGACGTCCTGGCCGCGGGCGAGGCGGGGGACCGCGCCGACATCGTCACCTTCGCCACCGCGCCCGCCCACGAGCGCCAGCAGGCGTACTCGGTGTTCTCCTCCTTCGGCGCCGCCCTGTCGCAGTTCTCCAAGCACCTGCGCGCCGAGTACGGCCCCCGGGGAGTGCGCGTGCACCACATCGAGTCCCTGTACACGGCGGGCAGCTTCTTCACCCACGGCAACCTGGGCGCGGACCGGTCCACCAGCGCCCACCACGACGTCCTGCCCGACGACACCGAGTACATCGAGCCGATCGGCACGCAGCACCTGGCCAGCGAGGTCGCCTTCATGGTGTCGCTGCCCGCGCACGTCAACTTCGCCAACGCGGTGGTCCAGCCGACGAGGAGCCACTGAATGAGGCTGATCAGCACAGTCCGCGGCGCCCTCAAGGCGTTCGCGGCGCGCGAGGCCTCCGGGGCGCTGCTGCTGCTCGCGGCCACCGCCGTCTCCCTGGTCTGGGCGAACGCGGGCGCCCTGGGCTACGAGGCCTTCTGGAACGCCCGCCTGTCGGTCCACTTGGGCCCCTGGGGCATCGACATGCCGTTGCGGCACTGGATCAACGACGGCCTGATGATGATGTTCTTCCTGCTGGTCAGCCTGCAGGTCAAACACGACTTCGTGATGGGCGGGCTGCGGGAATGGCGCCGCGCCTGCGTGCCCGTGCTTGCGGCGGCCTGCGGCCTGGTCGTCCCCGCCGTCGTGTTCGGGGTCATCAACGCCGGCGGCCCCCACGCGGGCGCCTGGGGCATCGTGATCCCCACGGACACCGCCTTCGTGGTGGGGATCCTGGCGGCGTTCGGCAAACGGCTCCCCGTGCAGCTGCGCTCCTTCCTGGTGACGCTGGCGGTCGTCGACGACGTGGGCGCGCTCGCGGTCATCGCGACCGCGTACACCGGTACCATCCGCCTGCTCCCCTTGGTGGGCGTCCTCCTGGCCGCCTCCGCGCTCTACGCCGTCCAGAGGGCCCGCGTGCGCCGCGCCTCCGTGTACATCGTCTTCGGGGCGCTGCTGTGGCTGCTGTTCCTGGCCTCAGGGGTGCACGCGGCCATCGCGGGCGTCGTCCTGGGCCTGCTCATGCCCGTCTTCCCGCCCGAGCGCTCCGCGCTGCTCACGGCGGAGGAGCTCACCCAGCGGTTCCGCCGCGCCCCCACCGCCCTGACCGGAAAGAACGCGGTGTACGGGATCCTGCGGGCGGTCTCCATCAACGAGCGCCACCAGTTGAGCATGGCCCCCATCGTCAACCTCTTCGTGGTCCCGGTGTTCGCGCTGTCGAACGCGGGGGTCGCCCTCTCGGGGGACGCGCTGGCCCACGCCCTCCACTCGCCGCTGACGTGGGGCATCGTCGCCGGCCTGGTCGCGGGCAAGTACGTCGGAGCCTTCGGGGCGTCGGTCCTGGCCTCCAAGACCCGGATCGGCGAACTCGCCCCCGGCCTGGGCCTGCGCCACATCAACGGCGGCGCGATGCTCACGGGCATCGGCTTCACGATCTCGCTGTTCATCATCGACCTGGCCATCGAGGACGGCGCGGCGCAGGCGGACGCCCGCATCGGGGTGCTCGCCGCCTGCCTCCTGGCGGCCCTCCTCGGCGCCCTCGTGCTCGCCCTCACCGCCTTCCTCGGCGCCCGCCGGGCGCCCGCCCGGCCGCGCCTCACAAGGCCGGTTGACCCCCGGCGCGACCACATCGCCGGGAACCCCGCCTCGGCCCTCACCCTGGTCCAGTACGGGCAACTGGGCTGCCTCGAGGACGGCGCCACCGTCAAGCTGCTCCGCGAGGTGCGCGACCACTTCGACAACGACCTGCGCCTGGTCTTCCGCCACAACCCCCTGGGCGACCCGGGGGCCGAGCAGGCCGCCGAGATGCTCGAGGCGGTGGCCGCCCAGAGCCCCGACCTCTTCGAACCGGTGCGCGTGGAGGTGGCTCGCCTGTGCGACGAGGCGGACCTCGACCGGGACGTGCTGCGCCGGGCAGCGGTGGAGATGGGCGCGGACCTGGCGCGCCTCGACGCGCAGATGCTGCAGCGCCCGCACATCGGGCGCGTCCACGACGACGCCGACGACGCCGCGAGCATGGGCCTGACCCGCGCGCCCGCCTTCTTCATCGGCGAGGAGCTCTACCAGGGCGAGCACACGCCCGAGGCACTGATCGAGGCCCTCGAAGCGGCCAGGGCCGCGCTCGATCCCAGAACACCAGCGCGTACCGCAGGGGAGCATGACTGATGAGCAAGAGAACGATCGTGATCGCCGGAGGGGCGCACGGCATCGGCCTGGCCGTCGCACGCGCGGCCGCCGCGCAGGGCGACGAGGCGATCATCGTCGACCGGGTCCCCCCGTCGGGCACCGTCGACGCCCGATTCGTCCGCGTCGACCTGTCCAGCGCCCGCCAGGCCGACGAGGCCCTGGGCTCGCTCGTCAAGTCCGAGGACCGCATCGACGCGCTCGTGGTGGCCGCGGGCCGCGCCGCCAACGGCGCCCTGGGGGACAGGCCGGCCCACGAGTGGAGCGAGCACCTGTCCAACGACGTGCTCTCCGTGGTGGTGCCCGCCAGGGTGCTGCTGCCCGCCCTCATCCAGACGGGGCGGGACTACGGGGTCGCCGACATCGTGGTCGTCGGCTCGATCGCCGGCGACACGGCCTTCAAGAACGCCGTCGTGTACGGGGCCGGGTCGGCGGCCCGCAACAGTTTCGGCGAGCAGCTGCGCGTGGAGCTGCGCCATGAGAACGTGCGGGTGCGCTCCATCCACCTGGGTTACGTGCGGACCCGGGCGATCGAGGCGATCAAGCCCACGGTCCTGGAGAGCCCCTTCGCGGACACCCCGCTGACGCCCGAGGACGTGTCGGTGGTGATCATGCACGAGCTCGACCAGCCCGCCCACGTCAGCACCCACGACATCGTCCTGGTGCCCACGCGGCAGGGCTGGGCGTAGCCCCGCCGCCACGCGTCCCGCTTGGGGGCCGCGCGGGGCCGGCCGGAGCCCTGGCGCGGATTGATAGCGGGATGGCGCGTTCTGCCCGCAATGGGGCGCCCCGCGCCGTCTAGGCTGAGAACACGAGCGCGGAAGGGGCCGGACCGGTCCCGCGGACGTGAACGGAGGCCAACGTGGAACCCCGAGTCATCCTCATCACCGGTGCGTCGTCCGGAATAGGGCGCGCCGCCGCCCGCACCCTGGCGCGCAACGGCCACATCGTCTACGGAGCCGCCCGCCGGGTGGGGATGATCGAGGCGCTCGTGGCGGACGGGGTGCGGCCCGTGGAACTCGACGTCACCGACGAGGACGCCTGCCGCGCCGCCGTCGGCCGCGTCCTCGCCGAGCAGGGGCGCGTCGACGTGCTCGTCAACAACGCCGGATACGGCTCCTACGGCGCGGTCGAGGACGTCGCGCTGGCCGAGGCGCGCCGGCAGTTCGAGGTGAACGTGTTCGGGGCCGCCGCCCTCGTGAAGGCGGTCGCCCCCGGCATGCGCGAGCGCCGCTCGGGCACGATCATCAACGTCTCCTCGATGGGCGGCCGCCTCGTCGTCTCCCGCATGGGGGCGTGGTACCACGCCACCAAGTACGCCCTGGAGGCCCTCTCGGACGCGCTGCGCGTGGAACTGGCGGACTTCGGCATCCGCGTCGTCCTCATCGAGCCGGGCGCCATCAGGACGCAGTGGGGCGCCATCGCCGCCGACCACCTCGAAGAATCGTCGAAAGGCGGCGCTTACGAGGCCCGGGCCGCCAGGACCGCCGCCGTCATGCGCCGCCTCTACTCCTCCCCGGTGCTCTCGGCCCCGCACGTGGTCGTCCGCGCGATGGAGAGGGCGATCAGCGCGCCCAGGCCCAGGACGCGCTACCTCATCGGATTCGGCGCCAAACCCGTGGTGGCGCTGCGGGCGCTCCTGCCAGCGCGCGCCTTCGACTGGATCGTGAAGCGCACCAGCTAGGGCGGCGATGGACTACGTGCTCGACGGGCAGTACGCCCGCCTCCTGCGCAACGCGGGTATCGACCCGTCGCGCCTGCTCCGGGCGGCGGGCCTGCCCGGCGACGCCCTCGCCGGCCCCAGGCCGGTGCTCGCGCCCGCCCAGCACAACGCCCTCGTCGAAGCGCTCAGCCGCCTCGCCGGCGGCGCGAAAGGCGCGATAGCGCTGGCGACGGGGGAGGGGGTCGAACGCTTCTCACCGCCGGTCCTCGCGGCCTACTGCGCCGAGGACGCGCTGCAGTGCCTTGAGCGGCTGGCCCGGTACAAACCGCTCATCGGCCCGGTGCGGTTCACGGTGGAGCGGGACGCGTCGGCAGTGGGCGTCGTCATAACGGCGGAGGGGGAGGCATCCCCGGTGCCCGCCTTCCAGGTGCTCGTCGAGACCGCCTTCCTGCTGGGAATCATCCGCTCGGCGACCGGGGAGCCGGTCAACGCGCTGGCCGCCACGATGGTGGAGCCCCCTCAAGGCGAGGACCTGGCGGAAATGGAGGAGTACCTCGGATGCCCCCTCCGGGCCGGGGCCGTCGACCGCCTGGTGCTGCGCGCGGCCGACGCCGCCCTCCCCTTCACCACCTCCCACCGGAGCATGTGGGAGTACCTCGAACCCGAACTCAGCCGCCGCCTCGCCGACTTGCGCGCGGGCGCGTCGATGGCGCAGAGGGTCCGCGCCTGCCTCGTCGAGCTGCTGCCCTCGGGCAGGTGCGCCGCTGGCGACGCCGCCCGCCGCCTCGGCGTCAGCCGCCGCACCCTGCAGCGCCGACTCGGCCAGGAGGGAACCACCTTCTCGAAGGAACTTGCCTCGCTCCGCCACGACCTCGCGCTCGGCTACCTCTCGCACGCGGAGATGGGGGTCCGGGAGGTCGCGTACCTGCTGGGGTACCTGGAGACGAACTCCTTCCTCCGTGCTTTCCGGACGTGGACGGGCACCGGTGTGGGGCAATGGCGGGCCGCGCACGGCAGCGGGGGCGGGGCTCCCGCGTGATGGGCGGCGCCGCGCGGCCGCCGCCGGAACTGTAGGCTTGGGGCAACGCCGCTGAAAGGGGAACGCCATGGGTCTGGACGCCGTGGTTCCGTGCCGGTGCTTCGAGGACGGGCTGCTCGCGGACCCGCCCGCCGGGATCGGCGAACTGGTGCGCACCCCCTACGGCGAGCTCGCCGTCAAGGCTTTCGAGGAGGAGGGGCTGAACGACCAGACCGCCGCCTCCTTCAGCCCCGGCGCCCAGGACGCGCTCCGCCGCTTCAACGAGTGGGCGAAGGCGCCGTGCGCCCACAAGTGGGGGTACGCGTGGGCCGAGCAGATCGGCAACTGGGCATCAGTGAGGGAGTTCCGCTCGCTGGTGGGCCTGCTGGGCGGGCGCGCCCGGTACCCGCACCTGGATCCGCTGCTGCCGTTGGACAACGAGGGGTTCCTGGCCGTCGACCGGATGCCCGCGGTGAGGGCGGAACTGGAGGACTTCTGCGCGCGGGTGATGGAGGCGCAGGCATGGGCGCTCGTGGCCGACGGGTACGACGAGCCCCTGTTCTACTGCGTAGACGCCGACATCTCCTGGTGGCGCTCCTACTACCCCCCGGGGGGCGTGGAGGTGGAAGTCCTGATGGACTCCGACGCCGTCGTCTTCATCGAGGACGGGGGAACGGGGATCGCGACCCGCCGCTTCGTCCAGGTCTGGGAAGACCCGTCCGACCAGTCGGACAAGCGCCCCGTGCGCATCGAGTTCCTCGACCGGCGCGGCACCGTCCACCTGCCCTCGCCGCTCATCCACGGCCAGCGGGACCGCGTCGAGTGCCGCGTCGAGGCCCGCACCGCCCCCTTCCTGGACGACGGCGAGTACTGGGCCGGGAAGCGCCTCATGGAGGGGATCGACGCCGCCCTGGCGGTCGGCCAGCCGATGTACTGGCGGTGAGGGGCACTGCGGATGTGACGTGTCCTACCTAACAGTGTTGCCGTGATGATGTTATAATTTGAGGGATGCAGACGGAAAGGGGCAAACGATGGCACAGCGTGTGGAGGCGCGCCTGACGTTCAAAGCGTCTGAGGCCTTCTCGCTTTTTGTTTCCTTCCGGAGGAATTTGCACCAGTTGAAGGGGCGTGATTATTTTTCCGCGCGCGGAGTCCGGAACGTCGCCGCGTACATCATGGATGACCCGCTTGAGGCGTGGGCCGGTTTCCGGCGCGTGGATGTGTTCGTGGAGCTTGAGTGCGATTCGTGGGGTGAAGCTGAAAAGGTCGCGCGTGAGCTCCTCGAGAAAGCTGCAGAGCTGTCCCGCGTCACCCTGACGGAGGATGGCGACTACCTCGTCAACCTCAGCCAATCTGAGCTCGCGGAGAATTCTTCCATGTTCACAGGTGCGTGACGGCTGTGCGGTACCAGCACATCGTGGATGGTATCGCACAAGCCGTTCGCAGGAAGGGGCACTACATTCCTGAAGGTCTCAACGCGCTGAGCGCTTTTCTGATCGGCGCGTCGGGCTTCTCGGGTGGAAACTGGCGATGGGGCCTCCTGTTGGTGGGAGTCGCCGTTCTCCTCTTCGGGACCGTTCTTGGTGTGAAGCGGGGGCGTGAAAATGACCGCGACAGTGAGGCGTATCGGGCGATGATGGGTCGGCTTGAGGCTGATATTTTAGCGGAACAGGAAACAGTAGCGCGACTTGAGGCAGACAATCAGCGTGAGCGGAATGCGATACGTGCAGTTCTCGGACGCCTGGCGCAGGAGCTTTGTCATGAGTTGTCGTTGTGGGATGAGTGGACGCGTATCACAGTGTACGGCCATATTGACGATGGGACTGCTTCTGGTTTCCTGCCGTTGGCCAGATGTTCGCGTAATCCAAGGTTTGAGAGGCTTGGAAGAAGTTTCTACAAGGACTCTGAGGTCGGATACCTCGGAGTCGCTTGGGAAGAGGGGGTCGTGCAGCGCAGTTTCCGCTTGATAAACGGCGCGCGCGAGGACCTATGGAGATCAAGCACCGACATAGCCGGACACACGCGGAAGGCCGCGCTCAGCCGGGAAGAGGCCGAAGCACTCGAACTGACGATGGAGCCCCGCAGCGTTATCGGTATACGGCTTGATGAGGACCGGGGAGCGGTGAAACATGGCGTCATTCTCTTCGAGTCCATGATTCTGGAGAAGCTCAGTAATCAACAGTTGAACGATCTGTTGACTGCACCCCAAGTGCGCTCGTTGCGAATCGTCATGATCGCGGTGTCCGAGCTGTTCCGCTCCATCACAGTTGCACAAGCCGCCAAGGAGGCGGCAGAGTAGGAGAGTGTTTACGCCTCGTTGAGCTCCCCGAAGGGGATGTGGACGCTGGGCGTCGAGCGTGAGGCCGTGTCCACGTGGCGGCGCTGGTCGTCGAAGAAGATGTGCGGCTGCAGGACCCCCAAGACCGGTCCCTTGTCGATTCCTCCCAGGAAGAAGGCGTCGTTGACGCGCAGCCCCCACTGGTGGATCGAGTTGATCGCGCGCTCGTGGGCGGGAGCGCTGCGCGCCGTGACGACGGCGACGCGGACCCTGCGCTCGTAGCCGCCCGGATCGGCGTCGTGCTTGGCGTCCTCGATCCGCTGGATGTGGTTGATCTTCTCCAGGAACGCCGCCAGCGGCCCCTTGGGGAGGGGCACGTCGGCCAGGGCGCTCTCGTTCGCCTGGTACGCCTCCAGCGTCCCCTCCTGGTAGATCCTCTCGGAGGAGTCGTCGGCCAGAACGCCGTCGAAGTCGAAGGCGATGCGCAGATCGGCGCCCCCGTCGTCGTCCGCTGTGCGCCCCACGACGCGTCCCGCCGCGAAACCCATCCTGATCGCCTCGCGCACGTCGGCCCCATTGGCCGACAGGAACAGGGACATGCGCAGCGGCTCCATGAAACGGTACGGGGAGCGGCCCTGCATGAAGATCGCGCGCGTGATGTCCAAGCCGTGGTGCTCGACCGAGCGCATGACGCGCAGTCCTGTCTCCGGGTCGTTGCGGGAGAGGACGACGACCTCGACCAGGCGCTCGTCCCCGGACAGGTCGTTGAGGGCCAGGAGGCGCCGGATGAAGGGGAAGGCCACCCCCGGTGCCAGCGCGTCACCGAGGTGGTCGCGCTGGTACTCGCGGTACTTCTGCTCGCCGTCCCGGCGGAACACCGCGTCCGAGGCATCCAAGTCGAAGAGCGCGCTGGAGGCGACTCCGACGACGAGGGCGCGCTCCAGAACCAGTTTCCCGGGCATCGTGCCTCCTTACTCTCACTGCGGGCCCGTGTCCTTGGGGACAAGGGTAGCGGTGCTGGTGCGCGCCTGCGCCGCCTCGCCTCCCCGCCGTGCGAGCATGGGGGCATGACGAACCAAGCGGAAATGTTCTCAACGCTCGCCGCCTCGCGCCACTCCGTCCGTGCGTTCAAGCCCGACCCCGTCCCCTCCGATGCCCTGGACGCGATCCTGGCCGACGCCTCGGCCGCGCCAAGCTGGTCGAACACGCGCCCCTTCGCCCTCGCCCTGGCCACCGGTGAGCGGGCCGACCGGCTCCGCGCCGCCTACACGGAGGAGTTCGACCGGACCCTGGACGTCCAGCACCGCAAACCCCTCGCCGCAGCGAAACTCTTCCTCTCCGGCCACGCCCCCGACGGCGACTACAAGGTGTGGAAGCCCTACCCCGAGGACCTGCGCCCCCACCAGGTCGAAGTGGCGCGCCTGCTGTACGGCGCCTACGGGGTGGAGCGCCACGACCACGAGGGCCGCGACCGCGCCAACCGGCGCAATGCGGCCGCCTTCGACGCCCCCGTCATCGGTTTCGCCTTCGTCCACAAGGGCCTGATGCCCTTCTCCGCGCTGGACGCGGGCATCATGCTGCAGACCCTGTGGCTGTCCGCCAAGGCCCACGGCGTGGACTCGTGCCCCCTGGGGATCCTGGCTGCGTGGCGGCGCCCCGTCGACGCCGAGTTCGACGTGCCCCGCGACTACGCGCTCATCACCGGTTTCGCCCTGGGCTACGCCGATCCCGACGCGCCCGTCAACGCCTTCCGCGCCCCGCGCCGCCCGGTTTCCCTGATCCAAGGGCGCTGACGCCGCAGGAAAACGCCCGTCCCACCACCGGGCCCGGGCCGTCGCCCCCCGTCCCAGTGGACAGCGGTCACTGATCGCCGGGGCGGGGGCGGCGCCGACCGCCAGGCGCTTCGCCCCGGTGCCACGCGACGGCGATCTGCACCCGGTCGCGCAGGCCCGTCTTGGCGAGGATCCTGCTCACGTACCTGCGCGCGCTCGCGGTCTCGATCACGAGGCGCCCGGCGATCTCCGCGTTCGACATGCCGTCGGCGACCAGGGCGGCCACTTGGCGCTCCCGGGGGGTGAGCGCGCTGAACAGGGCGTCCGCCTCCGTCCCCCCGGAGCTTCCTGTGAAGAGCGGGGAGGCCGCGGCGCGGCGGATGAGCTCGCGCGTGATGCGGGGGGTGAGCACGGCGTCGCCGTGGGCGACCGCGTGCACAGCATCGCAGAGTTGGCGGGCGGTCGCGTCTTTGAGGAGGAACCCCGAGGCCCCCGCCGCCAGGGCCCCGAACGCGTAGTCGTCCTGGTCGTACGTCGTCAGCACGAGCACCCGGATCCCAGGGTAGCGCGCGGTCACCAGGCGCGTCGCGCCTATCCCGTCCAGCCGTGGCATCCGCGCGTCCATGAGGACCACGTCCGGCATGGGCCCGCGGCGCAGGGACAGGGTGTCGAGCGTGTCCACAGCCTCCTGCCCGTCCTGCGCCTCGGCCACCAGCTCCGCGTCCGGGTCGTGCCTGAGCATGAGGGCGATGCCGAGCCGGGTGAGGCGCTGGTCGTCGACGACCATCACCCGGATCACCGTCCGGCCCCCGTTCCAGCCTCGGCGTCCATTCCTGCTTCCGCGCCCGGTCCGGCCTCAGCGTCCGTTCTGACCGTGGTGCCGACTCGATTCCCAGCACTCGTTCCGGCACTCGTTCCCGGTTCTGCATCCGGGCGCGATTCTGCCGCGGTTCCTGCTGCGGCGCCTGTTCCCGCGTCCGCCTCCGCCGCATTCCCGTAGCCGTCCCCCCGTGCCCCCGGCCCCGGCGGGATGCGTGCGTGGAGCGCCCAGCCCGACCCGGACCACCCCGCCTCGCAGGCGCCGCCCGCCTCCACGACCCGGGACCGGACCATCGACAGCCCCGAGTGGGGCGGCGCGATGGGAAGGGGCGGGCCCCCGCTGTTGCCCTCGTCGCGGACGGACGCCCCCTTCCGTCCGTTGCTGCCGGTTGCTTCGTTCTGTCCGTCGTCGCCGCGCGCCCCCTTCCGTCCGCCGCCGCCGGGTGCTTCGTTCTGTCCGTTGCCGCCGGGCGCGCGCCCGTCGGCTCCGAAGTCAGGCGCCCCCTTCCGTCCGTCGTCGCGGACGGACGCCTCCACCCAGCCGTCGTCCCGGTGCACCCACGACACGGTGACCACGGAGGCGCCCCGCGCGTGCCTGAGGGCGTTCGTGATCCCCTCGCGCGCCACGGCGAAAGCGAGATCCGCCTGGCCCTCATCCTGCGGACGGCGCCCGCTCTCGTGGAAGGCCACCGCCATTCCCGTGCTCCGGGCGCTGGCGATCACGGAATGGACGTCGTCCCACGTGTGCCGCCCAGGGCTGGCGGCTGCGCCCCCTCCCCGGCCGAGCGCCCGCACCGCCTCCCGGGTCTGCTCCAGGCACTCGCGGGCGGCGGCGTTGATGCCCGCCAGCGCCTCGTCGACCTCGGCGTCGCCCGTCGCCCCGGTCAGCCCCTCCGACAGGACGATGATCGTGGTCAGCCCGTGGCCCACGGAGTCGTGGAGCTCGGCGGCCACGCGGGACCGGGCGAGCGCCAGGTTCCGCTCCTGCTCCAGGGAAGCGGCCCGCAGCGCCGCCTCCCTGCTGCGCCGCTGGGTCTTTCGGGCGCGCTCGCGGGCGCGGAGCACCATGCCGCAGCAGCAGACCAGCGCGAAGGTGGTGAACGAGGCGAGCGCCTCCGCCCCCCTGCTCCCGGAGGCCCCCGCGGCCCCGCCGAGGCCAGTGGCCGCGGCGCACACCGCGCCGACCGGCGCCGCCGCCCGCGAGGGGGCGTGGCGGCCGAGCGAGTAGAGGCAGATCACCGCGGGGAGCACCAGGAGCGCGCCGGCCCCGTGCGCCGTGGAGGCCGCGTACGAGCCCACTGCGATCAGGGCCGCCGTCGCCGGGCGCGCCCGGCGCACCGCCACGCAGGCCAGGCCCCCCACCGACACCGCTGCGGCCAGGGCCGTGGCCGCGGCGCCCAGCCCCTGCGGCACCGCGGGGCCGGCGGGGAACCCCGGGACGAGCACCGAGGCGAGAACGGCCGCCCCGTAGCACGCGCAGACCGCCGCTGGGACCCAGTCCCAGCGGCCCCGCCCACTGCGGCCGCCACCATCCATCAGCTCCTTCTCCTCCTTCCCTCCGCCGACCTGGCGCCCCTGGTGTCCCCGCGCAGCGCGGGCCACCGCCCGAGCCACCCGGCCAGCCGCCACCGCAGGATCGACACTACCGCCAGGAAGGACGCCACGGCGAATACGGCGCACAGATCCACCGGCGGGCAGAAGGCCGGGACACCGAAGAGGCGCAGGGAGAGGAACAGCCCGATGCCCGCTGCGGCCAGGGCGAGGACCAGGGAGAGCAGCCCGGTGGCCGCCGCCAGGAGGGCCGCCTGCCAGACCAGCATGCGCGAGGCCTGCGCCCGCGGCACGCCCAGGGCGCGCAGGGCCGTGATCCCGGGCCCCTGGTCGTCCGAGCCGAGCGCGGTCACCGCTGCGGCCGTCGCCAGGGAGAAAAGGGCCACGAGGCCCACCAGCACGGTGGTGTCCGTGTAGTTGAAGGCCGTCTGGACGCCCATTGCCCGCATGACGCGCTCGAAAGTGCGGACCATGCACAGCAGCAGCGATCCGCCCCCTGCGGCGACCACGAGGGGGATTGTGGCGACGGCGCTGCGCCCGGCCCGCGCGCGCAAGGCCTTGCCCGCGAGCACTCCCGTCGTCGAGCCGGCCAGGGCGGGGACCGCCGCCGCGCAGGCGATGGCCGCCTCCACGCCCCGCGCGCCCCACAGGGCGACCGCGACCAGCAGGAGGGCGCCCGGCCACACCATGAGCGAGCTCAGCGCCCCGCCCGCGCCCGTTCCGCCCACCGCAGGATCCCAGGTCCCGGCGACCGGCAGGAGGAGCGCGAGGGCAGCCACTGCGGCCGCAGCCACCGGATGGCCGGACGCGGCCCCGGCTCCGGCGCTCGTGGAGCGGAGGGCCTCGACGGGCCTCATACGGGCCGCGCGCAGCGAGGGGCCCAGCGAGCCCAGCATGCACGTGAGCCACGACAGGACCAGCGACGCCGCCCACGCCCCGGGCGATGCCGCGAAAGGCGGGTCGAAGCCCCCGGTTCCGCCGGGGAAGCCCTGCGCGGCGAGCCCGTTGAACCAGGGGACCAGGGCGAAGGAGGCGGGCACCGAGGCCAGGGAGCCCACCAGGGCCCCGGCGCCGCACGCCACCGCCGTCATGGCGAGCGCGGTGGCCCCCACCTGCGCGGGCGTGGCCCCCAGCAGCCGCCAGCGGCTGAAGTCCGGGGCGCAGCGCACCACGGTGGCCGATCCGACCACCGTCAGCGAGAAGGCGGCGACCAGCGCGACGCAGCAGTAGACCGACACCGAGACGACGTGGAACTCCTCCGCGCGCAGGCCGGCCGCCCGCGTGGCCGCCAGGAACTCCGGAGAGTGCGTCCACGCGAACTGGTTGGCGCACACGCCCACCAGGGCCGTCGTGAGCGACATGACGGCGACCAGGGGGATCCAGGCGCCCCAGTCGTTGGCCAGGATCCTCAGCGCGCGCCTAGGCACCTGGCGCCTCCCCGCACTGCTGGCCCATCCCCTCGAGGACCTCCCCGGCGGACAGAGCGGTCGCGACGCGCATGATCCGGCCGTCGCGCATGAACGCCACGCGGTCGGCCGACGAGGCGATCGCCGGGTCGTGGGTGACGATGACGACCGTCGTCCCCTCCTCGCCCATCGCGCGCAGCGCCCCGAGCACGACCCGCGAGTTGCCCGAGTCCAGCGCCCCGGTGGGCTCGTCCGCGAAGAGGATCTTCGGGGCGCTGAGGAGCGCGCGGATGACCGCGCAGCGCTGCGCCTCGCCCCCCGAGGCGGCCTCCGCCCTGGTGCGCCGCCTCCCCGCCAGGGAGAAACGGGAGAAGAGGCGGCCCACCCGCGCGGGGTCCGCCCTGCGCCCGGCGAGCTCGAGCGGGAGGACGGCGTTCTCCTCGAGGGTGAGGTAGGGGACGAGGTTCGCGTCCTGGAACACGAAGCCGATGCGCTCGCGCATGAACCGGGTGCGCCGCGCCTCGTTGAGGGCGCCCAGGTCCTGGCCGTCCACCACGACCGCGCCGCGGGTCGGGGCGTCCAATCCCGACATGATGTGGAGCAAGGAGGTCTTCCCCGCCCCCGAGCGGCCGACCAGGGCGGTCACCCCGGGACCGGCGTCGAGGGAGCAGCCGCGCAGGACTGTGAGCGGCCCGCCCCCTCGGGCGACCTCCTTCCACACGCCGCGCGCCGAAACCACGCATCCCATCGGGCCCTCCTCCATCCGTCTGCGGGGCGCCCGGCCCCGGGGGAGGGTGGTCCTCCCACCTCCCATGGAACAGCGGCGGGCGGCCCGGGCGCCAGGGGCGGCGCGCGATCGCCATCTCCAGTGGACAACCGCGCCGGGGCCTGCTGCGGGAGTGGTTACTGCGGGCCGTCGGCGGCGGGCGCGGGGGCGTCGAGCGCGCGGACGGAGGGGGCGGCGCACATGAACGCCCCGAGCGCGCCGAAGACCAGGCCCGCGGCGGTGAAGAGCGCGGGCACGCCCGTCCGCTCCGCGATGGCGCCCCCCAGGGCGACGCCGACGGGAACCGCCAGTCCGATCATCATCTGGAAGAAGCCCAGCGCGCGTCCGACCTTGTCCTCTTCGATGTGCCTTTGGATGAGCGTCATCAGGGGCGCGTGGAACCACGCCAGGAACACGCAGGCGAATCCCATGAGGGCCACGAGCGCCCAGAACCCGCCCGGGGGCAGGAGCCCGATGGCCACAATCGGGGGCGCGACGATCATGGTCGCGCAGCCCATCAGCAGCACGAGCCGTTTCCCCCCTCCCCAGGCCATCATGATGAGCGCGCCGGCCAGCATGCACGAGCCCGTGATCGCCTCGGCGACGGACACCATGCCCCCGTCGGCGCCGAAGTGCTGTTTCGCCATGAGCGGGTACACCGCCTGGATGGCGGCGAAAACCATCATCCCGACGGTGAGTGCGGCGATGAGGACCACCAGGCCCCGGTTGCTGCTGAGCGCCCTCCACCCCTGGCGGATCTGCCCCATGACGGTCGGGGGCATCTCCGCCTCGACCGAGGGGATCGCGGCCAGCGCCAGGCCGGCCACCGCCAGGAGCGCGCCCGTGAACTCCAGCCCCAGTGTGAAGGGCAGTCCGAAGGCGGAGTAGAGGGCGATGCCGATCGCCGGTGCGCCGATGCTCGACATGGCGCTGATCGCCTGGTCGAGCGTGTTGATGCGCATGAGGTGCTTCTCGGGGACCAGCATCGGCATCGCCGCGCTCATCGCCGGGAAGTGGAACGCCTGGAAGCAGCTGCGCAGCGCCGCGAAAACGCATATGAGGGCGAAGCCGCCGTGCCCGAACCACGCCAGGACGGCCAGCGCCAGCGACATCGACCCCGCGCCAAGGTCGGAGACGATCATGACGGCACGGCGGTTGTACCGGTCCGCCGCCAGGCCCCCCAAGGGGGCCAGCAGCCCCAGGGGCAACTGGGAGAGGGCCATGACGAGGGCGAGTTTGAGGGCCGAGCCCTCGGTGGTGGTGACGTGCCAGATGATCGCCCACCCTGACGCCCCGCTGGTGATGACGGAGAACGCCTGGCCGCTCCAGATCGTGGCGACCACCCACCACCAGTTCGGCGCCAGCGGGCGCCCGGAGGCGCTCACCGGCGCGGGGGCGGAGGATGTGTCCTGCGTCATTTGAACGAGGATAGCGTGGCGCTTCTCACTGGTCAATGGGGACGGGGCGTCCAGGACCGACCATGCGGTGCGGTTCTCGATCAAATCCGTATTTCATTTTCATAAAAACCTTGCAAAGCACGTGGCGTGAGCTGCCTCCCCTTCGGGCGCCGCGGCCCGGCCCGTCGCGTACGGTGGTTCGCGTCCCAACCGCCGAGAACGGCGGGAAACGAACTGAAAGGCGATCATGCCGAAGAAGAACCTCTCCGTCGCGATGGCATACGTCGGGGTCGTCGCGGGCGCCGGACTCGCCTCGGGACAGGACCTGCTCCAGTACTTCCTCAGCTTCGGGGTGATGGGAGTGCTCGGCATCGCCGTCATGGGCGGCCTCAACGTGGTCTTCGGATCGCTCGCCCTGCAGCTGGGGTCCTACTTCCGCTCCGACCACCACGACGAGGTGTTCGGGCGGATCGCCCACCCCGTCGTCAACCGCCTCATCGACATCGTCCTGGTGGCCTCCAGCTTCATCATGGGTTTCGTCATGCTGGCCGGGGCGGGGGCGAACCTGCAGCAGGCCTTCGGCCTGCCGACCATGTGGGGCGCCGTCGTCTGCGGCCTCCTGGTGGTGGTCACCGCCTTCCTCGACATCGACCGCATCACCCGGGTCATCGGCGTGTTCACCCCGGTGATCGTCGTCCTGATCCTGGTCCTCACCGCCCACACCCTCACCCAGTCCCATCCACCAATCGAACAGCTCGACGCGGCCGCCCGCTCCGTCGTCCCGGCGTTGCCGGACGTGTGGCTGTCCGCCCTCAACTACTGCGCGCTGTGCGTCCTGGGCGGGGTCGCGATGGCCTTCGTGCTCGGCGGCTCCGTGCTCCGCATCGACGTGGCGCGCAGCGCCGGGCGCATCGGGGGCGCCGTCCTGGCCGGGGTGGTCGTCCTCACCGGCATCACCCTGTTCCTCAACGTCGGAACCGTCAAGGACGTCGACGTGCCGATGCAGGAGATCGCCCGTTCCATCCACCCCGCCTTCGCGTTCGTCTACACCCTCGCCATCTTCGCCCTCATCTACAACACCGTGTTCTCGCTGTTCTACTCGGTCGCGCGGCGCTTCTCGGGCGGCAGCGAGGCCAGGATGCGCCTCATCCTCATCGGGGTCGTCGTCGCGGGCCTTGCCGCCTCGATGGCGGGCTTCAAATCGTTGGTCGGCATTATGTACCCGATCCTGGGCTACCTGGGCATGGCCCTCATGGTGGTCGTCGCCATGGGCTGGTGGCGCGAGCGCCACAACATCGGCCGCGAGGAGAACCTGCGCCGCAAAATGGTCCGGCTCCTGCTGCGCAAGCACACGCCCCGCGCCCCCTACACCACCGAGCACCGGCGCGACGTGCGCGCGCTGGCCGAGGCCTCGGTGGCCGACGCCTCCCAGCTGCGCTCCGACGCCGACGAGCTCGCCGGGCAGATCGTGGCCAACGAGGACGACGTGCGCGCCTTCGCCCACGCGAACCTGCCGGTGGACGAGGACAAGGTCGCCGAGCTGGTGGGGCCCCGAAGCGCCTGACCCCGGCCCGGGGGAGTCCCGCGCGGCTCACGCCCCGTCGACGTCGCCGAAGAGGCCGGCGACCACCCTGCCCGACTCCAGTGCGAGCAGCCACTCCTTGCGGTCCACGCCCCCTGCGTAACCGGACACGCCCCCCGACGCGCTCAGGACCCGGTGGCACGGCACGAACAGGGAAATGGGATTGCGCCCCACCGCCCAGCCCACCACCCGCGGCGAGACGGGCCTGGAGGGGGCCGCCGCGCGGCGCGCGCGCTTGCCCGCGTTGCCCGACTGCGCGGCGGCGCCCTGCGGGCGCTGCGACTCCTGGGTGAGCGCCTCGGCGAGCTTGCCGTAACTGGTCGTCGTCCCGTAGGGGACCCGCAGCAGGGCGTCCCACACGCGGAGCTGGAAGTCGTTCCCGTACGCGCGCAGCGGGAAGTCCAGCGGGGGGTTGGAGCCGGCGTAGTAGGCGTCCAGCCACGCGTCCGCCGCGCGCAGCGCAGGGTCCTCGGCGTCGCGCGCGAAGCCGACCACCGCCTCGTCCACACCGTAGGGCGCGCCGAAGAAGCGCTGCCGGTAGAACCACGCCCCCACCAGAGTGCCCCCGTGAGCTGCGAGCGTCATCGGGCCCAACGGGCCGCGGTGGATGGCGATAGCGAGATCGTCGCTGGTGGGGAACGTCTTCGTGCGCATAATCCCGGGCGGTCGCGGCCACTGCCGGGGCGTGTGCCGACGTCCTGGTCCGGGGCCTCACGACCGGGCCGGGACGCCGGGGGAACCGGGGGGTTCCGCTTCAGCAGTCGGCGCCGCTCCTTTCTATGGACTCTAAGGATACGTCCTCTGTGGGCCGGGGCACAGAGGTTTGGAGGACCTGATTCCCGCGCGCCCGTGCCCCGGGGGAGGGGCCTCCGACATCGCCGAGAAGGTGCTGCTGAACGACCTGATTCCCGCGCCCCGGGGGAGGGACCCGCAGGCGGGGGCGCGGACCGCTGGCGAGGGGCCGCCGACTACACTGGAGGGGTGGAACCGCTGCCCATCGTCCTCATCGGAATGCTCATCATCGTCGCCTGCCAGTTCGCCGCGCCCCGCGTCGGAGTGGCGTCGCCGCTGATCCTGCTCGGCGTGGGCCTGGCGATCGGTTTCCTGCCCGTGGTCGCCCCCGTCAGGATCGACCCCCACATCGTTCTGGAGATGGTCCTGCCCCCGCTGCTGTTCTCCGCCGCGGTGCGGATGCCGACCATGGACTTCCGGCGCGAGCTGTCCGCCGTCGCCATGCTGGCCATCCCCCTGGTCGTCATCAGCGCCGCCGCCATCGGCTTCCTGGTCAGCTGGATGGTCCCGCAGATCTCGTTGCCCTGGGCCATCGCCCTGGGCGCCGTCATCTCGCCGACCGACGCGGTCGCCGTCTCCATCGCCAAGCGCAGCGGGGTTGCCCACCGGATCATCACGGTGCTGGAGGGCGAGGGGCTGTTCAACGACGCCACCGCCCTCGTCCTCCTCGCGGCGGCGACCAGCGCGGGCGTGGCCGCCAGTGAGAACGCGCTCAACCCCGGCGCCCTGGCCTCCGCCTTCCTGATCGCGCTCGTGGTCGCGATCGGGGTGGGCTGGGCCGTCGGCGAACTCGGCGTGCGGGTGCGCGCCCGCCTGAAGGATCCCACCTCCGACACGGTCTTCTCCTTCGTCATGCCCTTCCTGGCTTCCATCCCCGCCGAGCACCTGGGAGGGTCCGGCCTGGTGGCCGCCGTCGTGGCGGGCCTGGTCGTGTCCATCCGCCGCGTCGGCCTGATCTCGGCGAACAACCGGCGCTTCGCCACGCAGAACTGGTCGACCGTCACCGTGGTGCTCGAGAGCGGGGTCTTCCTCATGATGGGCCTGCAGGCCTACGGGATCGTCACCGACGAGGCGACCGGCACCGGCTACGAGGGGCTCGGGCGCGCCGCCCTGGTGGCGGTGGTCGCGGGGGGCGCCACCGTCGCGGTCCGGGCGGGGTTCGTCAGTGCCCTGCTGGTGTGGCTGGACCACAGGCGCAAGCACTCCAAACGGCGCCACGAGCGCGACGAGGCCCGGATCGGGGTCTTCGAGGAGCGCCTCGCCGACGCGTGCACGGTGGACGAGGAGGTTCTCCAGGCCCGCAACCTCTCCGAGGAGGAGTGGTACGCCGCCCTGAACAGGTGGCACCGCCGCCTCGACCGCGTCCAACGGCGCCAAACGCGCCGCGGCTCGGACCTGGAGTACTTCGCGAACGAGCCCCTGGGGCCGCGCGAGGGCGCCGTCGTAGTGTGGGCCGGGATGCGCGGGGCGATCACCCTGGCAGCGTCGCAGACGATCGCCCAGGACGTGCCGATGCGCGGGTTCCTGCTGCTGGTCGCGCTCCTGGTCGCAGCGGGGTCGCTCATCATCCAGGGGCTGACACTGCCCGCCGTCATCCGCTTGGTGAGGCCCCAGATGGCGTCGGGCGAGGTCGATGACGAGGAGCGCAGGCTCCTCGCGAAGGTCATGGGTTCGGCGCTCGTGGACACCGCGCTGGCGCAGGCCATCCAGGAGATGGACGGCAAGGAGGTGGTGCGGGCGGGCCTGTCGCGCACGCTCGTGCGCATCGAGCACGCCCAGAGCGGCGGCTCCGCGCCCCCGCGCACCGCCGAGCGCGTCATAGACGGCCTCCGGGCGGGTCTGGCGGACGCCCCCGCTGGCGCCGGGGCCGGAGGCGCTGGCCCCGCGGAGGGGTCCGACGACGCCGACGAGGTCGCCCGCGCCTTCACCCGCTCCCAGATCCGCGAGCTCGCCCTCGAGGCGATCCATGCCCAGCGCGAGGCGCTGCTGGACGCGCGCGGCGAGGGGCTCTTCTCCTCCGTCGCCCTCGACGGGGCCCTCGCCCGCCTCGACAACGAGGAGATCCTCCTGGTCTCGGGCTCCCACGGCCTGGACCACTAGGGCGCGTCGCCCCAAGGCGCCCTCAGTCGGTCGTCACGCGGGTGCGCACGAGCCCCGCCCCGAAGGCGTTGAGCTCTCCCTCCAGGCGCTCCGCGCTGATGGCGCCGGCGCCCGGGCCCCTGTGGAGGACCCGGAAGGTCTGGCCGGCCTCGTGCGTGAGCATATTCGACACGGTGAAGCCGTTGCGCTGGTAGAACGCGAGGCGGCGCAGGCGCTGGGCGTAGTTGCCGGCGGACTCGTCGATGGGCTCGATCTCCAGGAACAACGGCAGATCCGGGTGCTCGTCGGCGAACCACTCCAGGATCCTCCTCCCGTAGCCCGCCGAGCGCAGCCGGTCGTCCACCGCCAGGAAAGCCAGGTAGACGAGGTCCTTCGACACGAAGGAGTAGGTGAAGGCGACCACTTCCGCGTCGTGCGCCGACGGGTCGGACAGCTCCGGGTCCACCCACGCCGTGAAGGAAATGGCGCGCCGCCGCATCGCGCTCGCGTGGAGCAGGGGCAGGGGGACCCGCTCCTCGGGCGGGAACGCCCGGCGGTAGAGAGCGTGCACCTGCGAGGCGATGGGCCCGCGCAGGGGGACGCGGACAGGTGCCAGTGGAGCGCTCGTCATGTGCCGTAGTCTACGGGATGGCGGAAATCAGGGGAGAACCAGGGGGGGCCGGGGCGCTCTCCGAGCCCGGGTGGCGCTAGGGTGGAGGGGAACCCGTGCTGGAGGAGGAGGGCTGTCCGTGCTGGAGCTCCGCGAGATCACCAAGGCCTACAGGACCGCGAACCTGGTCCAAGTCGCCCTCGACCGCGTGTCGGTGGCCTTCCGGGACAACGAGTTCGTCGCGGTCCTGGGGCAGTCGGGGTCGGGCAAGACCACCATGCTCAACGTCATCGGCGGGCTCGACCGCTTCCAGGAGGGCGACCTCGTCATCGACGGCGTCTCCACGAAGCACTACAGGGCCCGCGACTGGGACGCCTACCGCAACAACCGCATCGGCTTCGTCTTCCAGTCCTACAACCTCATCCCCCATCAGAGCGTGCTGGCCAACGTCGAGCTCGCCCTCACCCTGTCCGGCGTGTCCCGGGGCGAGCGGCGCAAGCGCGCCCTCGACGCCCTCGACCGCGTGGGGCTGTCCGAGCACGTCCGCAAACTGCCCTCCCAGATGTCCGGCGGGCAGATGCAGCGCGTCGCCATCGCCCGCGCCCTCATCAACGACCCGGAGATCCTCCTGGCCGACGAGCCGACCGGAGCCCTGGACTCGAAGACGAGCGTGCAAGTCATGGACCTGCTGCGCGAGGTCGCCAAGGACCGCCTGGTCATCATGGTCACCCACAACCCGGAACTCGCCCACCAGTACGCCACCCGCATCGTGGAGCTGGCCGACGGGCGGATCGTCGCCGACTCCGAGCCGTTCATCCCCGGAACGGAGGAGGTCCGCGAGGCGAAACCGGCCAGGCGCACCTCGATGGGGTTCCTCACCGCCCTGGCGCTGTCCTTCAACAACCTCATGACCAAGAAGGGCCGCACCCTGATGACCTCCTTCGCGGGGTCGATCGGCATCATCGGCATCGCGGCCATCCTGGCGCTGGCCAACGGGGCCAACGCGTACATCCAGCGCACTGAGGAGGACGCGCTCAGCTCCTACCCCCTGACCATCCAGAAGCAGGGGTTCTCCATGGAGTCGATGATGAGCAGCGCCGTCCTGGGGGGCTCGTCCACGGAGGGCGACCCCGGGGGAGTGAGGGTCTCGTCGCGGCGGTCCCTGACCGGCATGATCCAGAACGCGAAGACCAACGACCTCAAGTCCCTGAAGGTCTACCTGGACAACAACGGCGGCGGCATCAAAGCCCACGCCTCGTCCGTCGAATACGGCTACGGGATCACCCCCCTCATCTTCCAGCAGGACACCAGCAAGGGCCTCAACCAGGTGAGCCCGGAGCCGGCGTTCTCACCGATCGCCTCCGCCAGGGGCGGCAGCGCGAACCCCATGTCCTCCACCTCCTTGTCCACCGACGCCTTCTACCAGATGCCCACCGACCAGTCCCTGTACGCGGACGCCTACGACGTGCTCGCCGGGACGTGGCCCACCGGCGCCGACGACCTGGTCCTGGTCCTGGACGCGCAGGGGCAGATCTCCGACGTCTTCGAGTACACCCTGGGGCTCAAGGACCACAAGGACCTCCAGTCCCTCATGCGCTCGTACTACTCCGGGCAGATGGGCCGCGGCGCCGGGTCGCCCCAGTCGGGCGCCCAGTCGGGCGCAGGGGATGCCCCGTCCGCGGTGTACGACTACTCGCAGATCCTGGGCACGGCGTTCTCCCGCGTCAACGCCCCGGACCAGTACACCTACGATTCCACGTACCGGGTGTGGACCGACCACTCCGCCGACACCGACTACATGAAGGACCTGGTCTCCAAGGGCCAGCGCCTCACCATCACGGGCATCGTCAAACCCAAGTCCTCCAGCCGCACCCCCTTGCGCCAGGGGATCGGCTACACCGCCGACCTCACCCACCGGGTCATCGACGAGGCGGGGGCCAGCCAGATCGTCAAGGACCAGATCGCCTCGCCCACCATCGACGTGTTCACCGGCAAGACCTTCAAGGAGCTCGCCGACGGCCAGAAGGACAAGGCGTCGGGCTTCGACATGTCCTCCCTGTTCAGCGTGGACGAGGGCAAACTGGGGGCGGCGTTCCAGATCGACCCATCGAAGCTTCAGATGGACATGTCCGCCCTGGACTTCTCCGGCCTGGACTTCTCGGGCCTGGACTTCTCGAAGCTCGACATGTCCGGCATGGACCTGAGCGGGCTCGACCCGTCCGCGCTGGTGCCCCAGGGCGCGCAGTCGGGCGCCCAGTCCGGCCTGCTGCCCGGCATGGACCTGGGGGAGCTCACGAAGCAGTTCCCCCAGTTGGCGGACATCGATTTCGCGGGGATCATCTCCGCTGCCCTCAAGGACGGCGCCGTGAAGGAGGGCGCGGGCGAGTACCTGGCGTCCCGCGCCTCGCAGATCGCCCAGGACTTCATCGCCTACGCGCGCGAGCAGGCGGCGAAGGCCCCCGACCTGGACGGGGACGGCATCCCCGACATCGACCTAGTGGGACTGGTCAGCGACTACATGACGTCCGCCGACGTCGTCCGGCAGCTGACCGACGCCGTCACCTCCGACCAGGTCATCGACTCGGGCGAACTCATCGCCAACCTCACCAAGGCGCTGGGGGACGACCCGGCGATCGCCCAGATCGCGCAGGCCGTGTCCCAGCAGATCGCTGACGCGATCTCCGCCCAGATCGCCAGTCAGCTCTCCGGACTCCTCGGCCAAGGACTGGGCGCGTCCCTCAGCCAGATGATGAGCGACACGATGGGGCAGGCCATGGGCCAGATGATGGAGGGGTTCGCCGAGCAGATCGGCGCGCGGATCTCCTCCGCGATGGACGACTTCGCCGAGGCCATGAGCTCGGCCGTGTCCATCGACCCCGGCGCCTTCGCCGACGCGTTCTCCATGAACTTCGACGAGAAGTCCCTGGCGGCCCTCATGGCCACCATGATGAGCACGAGCGTGCCGGACTACGACACGAACCTGAAGGGCCTGGGGTGGGCGGCCATCGACACGCCGACCACGATCAGCATCTACCCGAAGAGCTTCGCGGACAAGGACGAGGTGAAGAAGATCCTCGACGCCTACAGCGCCGACCAGGTCAACGCGGGAGCCCCGGACAAGGCGATCACCTACACCGACCTCATGGGCACCCTCATGAGCTCGGTCACCAGCATCATCGACGTCATCTCCTGGCTGCTCATCGCCTTCGTGTCCATCTCCCTGGTGGTCTCCTCCATCATGATCGCGATCATCACCTACATCTCCGTGCTGGAGAGGCGCAAGGAGATCGGCATCCTGCGGTCGATAGGCGCCTCCAAGGGCGACGTGTCCCGCGTGTTCAACGCCGAGACCGTGATCGAGGGGTTCCTGGCGGGCGTCATGGGGGTGGGGGTCACCTACGGCCTGTGCGCCCTCGTCAACGCCGTCGTCTCCTCGGCGTTCGACGTGCACGACATCGCGCAGCTGTCGCTCCTGGCGGCTCTGGCGCTCATCGCCGTGTCGGTGGGGCTCACCGTTTTCGCCGGCCTCGTCCCGGCCACGAGGGCCGCCCGCCAGGATCCGGTGGAGGCCCTGCGCTCGGAGTAGGCGGGCGGGACCGGGGCGGGCGCTGCCAGGAGCCAGCGGAGGCCCCGCGCTCGGAGCATGTGCGGCGGGGCCCGTGCCCGGATCGGGCCCCGACCGTCATTTACCGGACAATCGTGGGTGCGGTGCGAAGTGGCGTAGCCTGGTCGCGCAACCACCCGTCCCGCCCAGCGAAGGAGCCGCCATGCCGACACCCCCACAGCTCGCCACCGACAAGAAGGCCGCCGTCCTGCTCGCCGCCGGATGCGAGGAGGTGGAGGCCCTGGCCGTCGTGGACGCCCTCTTCCGCGCCGGGATCCGCGCCGACCTCGTCTCGGTCTCGCAGTCCCTCGAGGTCGTCAGCTCCCACCGGGTCCGCATCATCGCGGACGCGCTGATCGCCGATGTGGAACTGGCGGACTACGACCTGCTCTACCTGCCCGGCGGCATGCCCGGAACCCTGCACCTCAAGGCGTGCCCCGCCGTCCCCGTGGAGGTCCTGCGCCGCGCCGACGCGGGGGAGCCGATCGCCGCGATCTGCGCCGCGCCGTCCATCCTGGCCGAACTGGGGGTCCTGGACCGCCGCCGCGCCACCGCGAACCCCGCGTTCATGGAGGCCATCGCGCAGGGCGGCGCCACCGCCGAGGAGGAACCCGTCGTCGTGGACGGCGCCATCACGACCAGCCGCGGCGCGGGGACGGCCTTCGACCTCGGCCTCGAGCTGGTGCGCCAGATGCTGGGCGATGAGGCCGCCGACGCCGTCCGGGCAGGAATCGTGCGCAGCCGCTGAGCCCATCGCCGCGCACTGGCGCCCGACTGTCCCGCGCGGCCGGGCGCGGACCGGCGCTGCCGCTGAGCCCGCCCGGCGTGCACTGGCGCCCCGTCGGGGCCGCCGCGCCGGGCCCCGCACCCACCGCACCGAGGAAAGAAGGACAACCGCATGAGCAAGCGCCCGCCCCGCCGCTGGCCGGACCCCTCCGCCCCCCTGGCGGGGCCCGTCATGGACAACCACACGCACCTGCCGGTCCACCCCGGCCAGATCCCCTCCCCGCAGGGGGAGCGCCTCAGCCTGGACGACCAGCTGGAGCGCGCCCGGCGGGTGGGCGTGGAGCGCGTGGTCTCCTCGGCGTGCGAGATCCCCGACTTCGACCCGATGCTGGAGGTCGCCCGCGCCCATGAGGGGGTCCGCGTCGCCCTGGCGCTCCACCCGAACGAGGCCGCCCTGCACGCGGGCGTGGCCGAGCCCTCGCCCGACGGCCTGGTCCCACGGGTGCGCGTCCACCACGTGCCCCTGGACGAGGCGCTGTCGGAAGTGGAGTCGCGCCTGGGGGATCCCGCCGTGGTCGCGGTGGGGGAGAGCGGCCTCGACTTCTACCGCACCGCCCAGGAGGGCCGCGGCGCGCAGGCGGAGTCGTTCCGCGCGCACCTGGAGCTCGCCCGCCAGGCGGGGCTGCCCCTGCAGATCCACGACCGCGACGCCCACAGGGAGACGCTGGAGGTCCTCGCCGAGGCGGGGGCGGGCGTGCCCGCGATCGTCTTCCACTGCTACTCGGGCGACCGCGAGATGGCCCTGGCCCTGGAGGAGAACGGCTGGTACGCCTCCTTCGCGGGGCCCGTGACCTACCCGGCGAACGGGGGCCTGCGCGAAGCCCTCCTCGCCCTGCCCAGGGAGCTGGTCCTGGTGGAGACGGATGCGCCTTACCTCACGCCCGCGCCCTACCGAGGCTGCCCGAACGCGTCCTACGTCATATCCCACACGGTCCGTTTCATCGCCGATCTGTGGGAGGTCGATGAAGAATCGGCGTGCCAGCAGCTGATGGCGAACTCAGTGCGCGTGTATGGCGAGTGGTAAGCCGTTCCGCCGGGGGACCGGGTGCCCGGGCTCATCCCGGCGAACGAGGTCGGTGTGGTCCAGGGCATAGGTTTCGCGGTCCTGTAACAAATTGGTTACGGTGTGGGGGACAAACCGGGAAACGGCGCCCACCGCCAGCGGGCCGCCCAGCCGGTACCTACAACGTCTGGAGCCATGTGAGGACACTCAAGCACACCCGGCGCACAGTCATCACCGCCGCCTCCGCCGCGGCGCTCGCGATCGGGGGCGGGGCCGCGGGCCTGGCCTACGCCTCCCACCGCACCGTGACCATCGAGGTGGACGGAGCCGCCCAGCGGATCTCCGGTTTCTTCTCGACCGTCGGGGACGCCATCAGCGCCGGTGGGATCACCACGGGCGACCACGACCTCATCGCCCCCGCCCCCGAATCCTCGGTCTTCTCCGGCGACACGGTGGTGGTCCGCACCGCCACCGAGTACCGGGTGAGCGTCGACGGCGCGCCCACCACCGCGTGGTCCACGGCCTCCTCCGTGAGCGGCGTCCTCGACGCGGTCCCCTCCGCCGGCAGCGTCGCGATCGCCGCCGACCGCTCGCAGTCCCGCGCCGAGATGCCCGTCGGCGCGGACACGGTCCACGTGGCCGCCGACGGCACGACCACGGACGTCACCGCCACCGCGGCGGACGGCGCCTCGGCGATCCTCGAGAAGGCGGGAGTGAGCGCCGGCCCCCTCGACCGGGTCGCCTTCCACCGGGGCGCCGACGGCGTGACCCTGCGCGTCCAGCGCGTCACCCGCGGCAACGTCACCTCCTCCACCAGCATCGACTACGCCACGGAGGAGCGCGACGACGACACCCTGGACAAGGGCACGACGAAGACCGTGCAAGAGGGCGCCGCCGGCTCGGAGACCACTGTCGCCTACCAGGAGAGCGTCGACGGGGTGGTCACCGTCAGCGCCGTGCTCTCCACCACCCGCACCGAGCCCACCACCCGCATCGTCGCGAACGGGACGAAGGAGGCGGCCCAGCCCGCCCCCGCCGCGTCCGCCGCCCCGTCCTCCGGCTCGTCCGGATCCTCCGCCCCTTCCGACTCCGGGGCATCCGCCCCCAGCGGGGACGACGCCTCCATCTGGGCGGCCATCGCCCAATGCGAGTCCGGCGGCAACCCCACGACCAACACGGGCAACGGCTACTACGGGATGTACCAGTTCTCACTGCCGACCTGGCGCAGCGTCGGAGGGGCCGGCCTGCCCTCCGAGGCCAGCGCCGAGGAGCAGACCATGCGCGCCCGCATGCTCCAGCAGCGCGCGGGCTGGGGCCAGTGGGGATGCGCATACAAGCTGGGCCTCGTCTGAGGCGCCCCGTTTCGCTACGATGAGTAGTCCCAGGCCAGCGCAACCAGGAGAACCGTGAGCACGCATCTGAAAGTGTCCCTGCCGTCCGCCGTCTCCATGGCGGTCCACGCCATCGGGGGGCGCCTCCGCGCCTTCGCGCCGTCGCCCGTCATGGTGCTGGCCTCCGCGACGGCCGCTGGCGCCATCGTGCTCGGCACAGCGGGCGTCTCCATCGCCTCCTCGCACGTCAACGTCATGCTGGAGGTCGACGGCGTCAGCCGCCCCGTCGGGGTGTGGGGCAACAACACGGTGTCCGACGCGCTCAAAGCCGCGGGGGTCCGGGTCGCCGACTCGGACCTGGTCCAGCCCGGACAGGGCGAGGCCCTGGCCGACGGCGACACCATCATCGTGCGCTCCTCCAAACCCTATTCGGTGGCGGTGGACGGCAAGGTCCGCACGGTGTGGACCACGGCGGCCTCCGCCGACGCGATCCTCGCCGACGCCGGGGCCCTGGGCACCAAGGTGTCCCTGGCCGCGGACCGCTCCTCCTCGCGCGACTCGCTCACCCCCCTCGTCTCCCGGCAGCGCTCCGTGGTCCTCAACGCCGACGGCACCAGCAAGCAGATCGAGGCGCGCCCCGGCCAGGACGCCCGGGCGACCCTGCACGACGCGGGAATCGCGGTCCACCCCCTCGACCGGGTCGCCGTGTCCACCGACGAGGCGGGCACCCTCACCGTCGACGTCCAGCGCGTGACCCGCGGGCCGGCCACCGAGACCGCGGAGATCCCCTTCTCCGAGACCACGACGACCTCCGCCGACCTCTTCGTCGGGGAGTCCGAGGTCACCACGCAGGGCGTCAACGGCGTCACCACGTGGACCGTGTGGCAGGAGCAGAACGGCGACGAGGTCCTCACCTCGGTGCCACTCACCGAGCACGCGACGACCCCGCCCGTCCCCCAGGTGCGCAGCGAGGGCACGAAGGAGGCGACTCCCGCGGCCCTCATCGCAGCGGGAATCGACCCGAAGGCCACCCTCGAGGAGCGCACCGAGCCCAACGGCACCACCTCGGTGCGCTACCGCGCCAAGCTCGGCTCGCTCTCCACGCCCGAGGAGATCGCCAAGATCACCCAGGAGTCGGGCGGCTCGTCGGGCACCGGCGGGGCCGCTGCCGCTGCTGCGCCCAATGTCCCCCTCGTCTACTCGGGCGAGGATCCCCGTTCCCTGGCGCGCCCCCTCGTGGCTGCGCGCGGCTGGTCCGACTCCGAGTACCAGTGCCTCGTCCAGCTGTGGAACCGCGAATCCCAGTGGAACCCGCACGCGCAGAACTCCTCCTCCGGCGCCTACGGGATCCCCCAGGCCCTGCCGGGCTCGAAGATGGCCACCGCCGGAGCCGACTGGCAGACGAACCCGGTCACGCAGATCAACTGGGGACTGGGGTACATCGCCGGGCGCTACGGCACGCCGTGCTCCGCGTGGGCCCACTCCAACGCCGTGGGCTGGTACTGATACGGCGAACGCCCACTAGACTCTTCCCCGTGACCGCCAACCGACCCCCGTCGCCGCAGCGCGCCCGCGCCTCGTCCCCCGCGCGCCGGGGCGGGCCAGCCCGCCGCCGCACCGACCCCGCCCTGCCTGACGGCGCCCAGCCCTCGGACACCGGACTGCTGGGGCCCGTGGAAGTGCGCGCCATCAGCGGCGCCCTGGGCATCCGTCCCACCAAGGCCCTCGGCCAGAACTTCGTCCACGACGCCGGGACCGTGCGCCGCATCGTCGCGGCCGCCGGAGTGGGCGAAGGGGACGAGGTCATCGAGGTCGGCCCCGGCCTCGGCTCCCTCACCCTCGCCCTCCTCGAAGCGGGAGCGCGGGTGCGCGCGGTCGAGATCGACCCCGTCCTGGCCGCCGCCCTGCCCGAAACCGTGCGCGCCCGCATGGGGGGCGCCGCCGACCGCCTCCACGTGGTGACGGCGGACGCGACCGCCATCACCGGCCCGGACGGCCTCGGCCCCGACTGGCCCCCGCCCGCCAAACTCGTCGCGAATCTGCCCTACAACGTCGCCGTCCCCGTCCTGCTCGCGATGCTCGACTCCTTCCCCACGCTCACCGACGTCCTCGTCATGGTGCAGGCGGAAGTCGCGGACCGCCTCGCCGCCGGCCCCGGCTCGCGCACCTACGGCGTGCCCTCCGTCAAAGCCGCGTGGTACGGCCGGGCCACGCGCGCCGGGACGATCGGGCGCTCCGTGTTCTGGCCAGTCCCCGGCGTCGACTCCGCCCTGGTGCGCCTGCGCAGGTCCGCCGAGGCGCGCGGCGACGACGCCCTGCGCCGCGCCACCTTCGAAGCCACCGACGCGGCCTTCGGCCAGCGCCGCAAGACCCTGCGCGCCGCCCTGAAGGACTGGGCGGGCGGAGCGGCGGCCTCCGAGGCCCTGCTCGCCGAGGCGGGCATCGACCCCGCGCGGCGCGGTGAGACCCTCACCATCGACGAGTTCACCCGACTGGGCGCCGCCCTCATCCGCCTTCGCGCCTCGGGCGCCGTCGCCGAGCGCCCCGACCCCAGGACGGCGGGGTCCGCCAATGCGTGAAGTCACCGCCTCCGCCCCCGGGAAGGTCAACCTCGTGCTGCGCGCCGGGGCCCCCACCGCGGACGGCTACCACCCCCTCGCCACCGTCTTCGAGGCCCTCGACCTGCGGGAGACAGTCACCGTGCGCACCACGAGGACCCCGGGCACCACCGTCGAGACCGTCGCCCACCTGCCCGGAGGGGGCATCGACCGCGCCACCACCGAACTCATGCGGGCCGTGCCGGCCCGGTCCCACCTGGCGGTGCGCGCCGCGCGGGCCATGCAGCGCCTCGCGGCCGCCGGGCCGTGGGCGTCCACCGCCGCGGGCCTGGCCATCCGCGTGGACAAGAGGGTCCCCGTCGCCGGCGGGATGGCCGGGGGGTCCGCCGACGCCGCCGCCACCCTGGTCGCATGCAACGAGCTGTGGGGGCTCGGCCTGGGGCCGGACCGACTGGAGCGGATCGGGCGCGCCCTGGGCGCCGACGTGCCCGCCTGCCTCACCGGCGGCATCGCCCTGGGAACGGGGCGCGGCGACCGCATGGCGCCGCTGGAGTGCCCGGGGACCCGCCACCACTGGGTGATCGCCCTCGCCCACGAGGGGCTCTCCACCGCCGAAGTGTTCGCCGAGTTCGACCGCGCGGCCCAGGGCGCCCCCGCCCCCGCCGCCCAGGGTACCCCCGCCGCCCCCACCGACGAGGAACTGGCCGACCTGACCGGGCCCGCGCGGCTCGCCGGCTCCCGCCTCGTCAACGACCTCACCGCCGCAGCGCTGTCCCTGCGCCCCGAATTGGGAGGAACGCTGAACGCCGCCCGCGCGGCAGGCGCCCTGGCCGCCATCGTCTCCGGCTCCGGGCCCACCGTCGCCGCCCTGGCCTCCAGCCCCGACCACGCCGACGAGATCGCCGAACGGCTCGCCGCCGCCCCGGCAGTCGCCCGGGTCCTGACGGCCACCGGGCCGGCGCCGGGGGCGCGCGTCGACCGCCAGGAGGGGTAGGCGCATGGCGCACTTGCTCGGAACGCAGTCGGTGGCTGCGGTGGCGGGCAGCCGCAGACTGCTCGAGTCCGTGGACGTCGGGCTCGACGACGGCTCCCGCGTCGGGATCCTGGGGCCCAACGGCGCGGGCAAATCCACTCTGCTGCGCATCGTCGCCGGAATCCAGGAACCCGATGGCGGTGTCGTCACCCGCCGCGACGGGCTGCGCGTCGCCGTGCTCTCCCAGGCCGACGCCCTGGACCCGGCCGACACCGTCGCCGCCGCAGTGCACCCGGGCAGAGCCGAGTACGAGTGGGCCTCCGACCCGCGCGTGCGCGACATCCACGAGGGGCTTCTGGCCTCCGTGCCCCTCGCCGCCGCTGTGGGCGCGCTCTCGGGCGGCCAGCGCAGGCGCGTTGCCCTCGCCCGGGTCCTGGCGGCCGACGCCGACATCGTGTGCCTCGACGAGCCCACCAACCACCTCGACGTGGAGGGCGTCGCCTGGCTGGCCCACCACCTCAACGCCCGCTTCGCCCGGCCCGGGGCCTCCGGCGCGCTGCTGGCCGTCACCCACGACCGGTGGTTCCTCGACGCCGTGTGCGAACACATCTGGGAAGTGGTGCCCGGAGTGGACCCCGGGGGCAAGCGCCCCCAGATCCCCGGGCGCGTCGAGATCTACGACGGCTCCTACGCCGCCTACACGCTGGCCCGGGCCGAGCGCGCCCGGCAGGCGGGCGTGGCCGCCCGCAAACGCGCGAACCTGCTCACCAAAGAGCTCGCGTGGCTGCGCAGGGGGGCGCCGGCGCGCACCTCGAAACCGAAGTTCCACATCGCGGCCGCCGAAGCCCTCATCGCGGACGCGCCCCCGCCCCGCGACAGCGTCGAACTGGTGGAGATGGCCAGCGCGCGCCTCGGCAAGGACGTCATCGACCTGGAGGACGTGTCCGTGTCCTTCACCCGGCCCGACTCCAGCCGCCTCGACGTGCTCCGCGGCGTCACATGGCGGTTGGCGCCCGGCGAGCGCGTGGGCGTCGTCGGCGTCAACGGCGCGGGCAAGACCACCGTGCTCAACCTGCTGCGCGGCGAAGTGGAGCCCACGGGCGGGCGCGTCCGGCGCGGGAAGACGGTGAAGGTCGCCACCTTGTCGCAGGAGACCCGCGAACTCGACGCCGTCGCGGGGATGCGGGTCGTCGAGGCGGTCGCCGACATCGCGCAAGTGGTGGTCGCGGGGGGAAAGGAGATCACCGCCCAGCAGATGACCGAGCGCATGGGCTTCACCCGGGAACGGGCCCACACGCGGGTCAAGGAGATCTCCGGCGGGGAACGGCGCCGCCTGCAGCTCATGCGCCTGCTCATGTCCCAACCGAACGTCCTGCTGCTCGACGAGCCCACGAACGACCTCGACACCGACACTCTGGCCGCCATGGAGGACCTCCTCGACTCCTTCGCGGGCACCCTGGTGGTGGTCTCCCACGACCGCTACCTGTTGGAGCGCGTCACCGACCACCAGGTCGCGCTACTGGGCGACGGGACCCTCCGTGCCCTGCCCGGGGGAGTCGAGCAGTACCTCCAGATACGGCGCGGCGCGGCGGCCGGCTCCTCCGGGGGCGCTGCCGGTGGGGCGGGCGAAGGCGCGGCCGATGGGGCAGGCGGCGGTGCCGGGCCGGGCGTTGCCGCAGAGCACGGGGGTGCTGCGAGCGGGAGCGGGAACGCTGCTGGTGGAACTCGGAGCGCTGCGGATGGGGGAGCGGCTCCGGCGGGCGCGGGCATTGGCGCGCGCGGGCCTCATGCGGCCTCCGCGGCCCAGCGGCGGGCGGCGAAGAAGGAAGCGGACCGCCTCGACCGCCGGATCACGAGGCTGCGCGGACGGGCCGCGGAACTGGAGGGGGAACTCGGGGCACTGGCGGTCCAAGCTGCCTCCGACCCCGGTGCGGTCGACTCCCTGGCGCGGGCCTCCGCCGAGCACCAGCGGGTGCTGGACGAGATCGACGGACTCGAGGAAGCGTGGCTGGAGGCCGCGGAACTGCTGGAATGAGAGCCGCCGAGCGGGCGGGGCAGTCGAATACCGCAGGATCCAGGGCCCTATCAGCGCGGGAATAAGGCCGTCAATACACCGAAGGGTTCCATGGGCGCGTTGGGGCAGTCCAGCCTAACCTGCGTGAATAACGTAAAAGAACAGGCGCGGAATCGAGTGTAATTAGTGAGGGCGGGGGCATGGAATTGCCCTACTGGGCAGTCTTCTGAAGTGCTGGAACCGCAAGGGAAAACCAATGCCGATTGCCAGGGGCCGCAATTCGTTGTTCGATAGTCGCATCACGTCGGCCAACCGGTCGGCCGCCTCCACCCAGAACCGCCCCAGGGCGGCGAGAAAAGGAGAACACCATGACAACCGCAATGCCCCGCATCCTCGACTGCTCCGTGACGTCCTGCTCCTACAACAAGACGAAGTCGTGCTCCGCTGCGGCCATCACCGTCGGCTACGCGTCCACTTGCACGACCTTCATCCCCCTGTCCGTCAAGGGGGGCCTGGACAAGCCCCAGTCCTTCGTGGGCGCCTGCCAGAAGGCCGATTGCGTGCACAACAGCGCCCTCGAGTGCACCGCCGACTCCATTTCCGTGGGCGCCGGAACGGCTGACTGCCTCTCCTACGAGGCGAGGTGACGCCCGCGCGCCGGAGCGGGACCGGGGCCCCAGGGCATCCGGCCGCCCGGCGCGCAGCGCGCGGCGCATAGTGGGTTGTGGGCAGTTCCCCCGGGTAGGGGCGCGGCTTTGTGACCAGGGGCGCCGGGGCGATTTCGGTGTGCGACGTTCCCCTGGGTAGGGGGCGGAATGACCGCGCGCTCCACATCACCGCGCCCGGGGGAGAACCTCTTCCCCCGGGCGCGTCGCGCATGGCGGATCGAATCCTGTGGCGCACTGCAATCCGCCGAGGGCAGGGCTGGGACCCGGGAGCGAGCGGGCTCGCAGCACGGGGCGCATAGGCGGACGACCGTCCACTAGACTCACGACCCGTTCAGCCGATGAGCGCGGGACCGGACTCTTCGTGTTCGGGGGCGCCGTTGTGGTCGGGGCTCTCAACGCCTTGTGCGAAGGCGGGTTCATCCACAATGAGCGCCGTTCCGTGCGTGCGGGTTTGTAGAGCGATCGCGCCGAGGCCGGGAAGGCGACCGCGGCCCGGGTCCACTGGTGCGACTCCGCCCGCCCCCGCCTCGCACTGGGCGGCACCGTGCTGGAGCAAGCGCAGAGCCAACACGCAAGAACAAGAAGGAAAGCGGCCTGAACCATAAAACCCAGGGTTTGGCAGGTCGGTGGAAGCGGGTACGGGGCCGCGTGGTGATGGAGGGCTCGGTGGCCTCCTGCTGCGGGGCTGCTGGCTCGGACGTTGTGCGGTCATGGAGGGGTGAAGACCCGCATTGGGACAGACAACCGTACAATTATGGAAGGCGGCAGTGCATTTGGGGTAGGCACGGTGCGTTTGGGGTAGGCAACGGGTCATTGGGGCAGGCAACGGTGCGTTTGGGGTAGGCAACGGGTCATTGGGGCATGCAACGGTGCGTTTGGGGTAGGCAACGGGTCATTGGGGCAGGTTAATAACCTACCCCAATGTGGGCTAACCTGCCCCAATGCAGCTAACGTGCCCCAATGCGACTCGCGGCGCCCGGGAGGGCGCGGTGCGCGCGACGGGGTCTGTTTTCACAGCGATGCCTCCGGTTTCACAGCGCTACCACGCTTTGCAAGTGTTATAACGCTTGCGAAGTGGCGGCATCCCTTTGAGAACTCAGCATCGCTTGCAAAACAGCCCACTGCATCCACCCGGCGGGCGAGACTTCCCTTTGAAAGTACGGCATCGCTTGCAAAACGGCCTCGGCCCTGCCCTGACCGGCGCACTTTCCAATGCGCAACTCCACCACGACGGGATGGTCGCCCTTATAGTAGGGGTTCTGCGCCTCGTAGCTGCTCGTACCCGCCGGGGGTGACGGGATGGCCGCCCTTATAGTCGGGGATCCGCGCTCCCGCCTCGTCCGCGTCGTGAGGGGCAGCCCGATCGTCGGAAGGCTCTGCCCAGGCAGCTCGCCAGGCTCCCAGTGGGACGCCGTCGGACTGAGAACGGACCTGGACCGCGAACGGGCTCGGACTGAGAACGGACCTGGACCGCGAACGGGCTCGGACTGAGAACGGACCCGGACCGCGAACGGGCTCGGACTGAGAACGGACCCGGACCACGAGCGGACCCGCGCCAGGAGCCCTCCCCGGGTTGCCCCGCCCCCGACGGGGCGCCCCGCAGTGCCCCTACGCCTGGCGGAGCCGCAGTGCCGGATTCGGGCGCAGATTGCGCTGCCCGTTCCACACCAGGTTGACGACGTGGGCGGCGACCTCGTCCTTCTTCATGCGCCTGTCGTCCAACCACCACTGCCCGACCTGGGCGATGAGTCCGACCAGCATCTGCGCGTAAAGCGGCGACCAGCTGGTCGGGAAGTCCGAGCGCTCGAACTGGGCCGCGATCACGTGCTCCACACGTGAGGCGACATCGCCCATGACGGAGGAGAACGACCCGGCCGTCCGGTCCGTCGGGGCGTCGCGCACCAGGACCCGGAAGCCGTCAGTGTTCGACTCGATGTAGTCGAGCAGCGCGAGCGTCGCGTTCTCCAGGATGAGCCTGGGGCGGTCGGAGGACTCCAGCGACGAGTGCAGAGAGGCGATGAGGGACTGCACCTCGCGGTCGACGACCACCGCGTACAGGCCCTCCTTCCCGCCGAAGTGCTCGTAGACGACGGGCTTGGAGACTTTCGCCCGTGCCGCGATCTCCTCGACGCTGGTGGCGTCGAAGCCCTTCTCGGCGAAAAGGGAGCGGCCCACGGCCACCAGTTGCTCGCGGCGCGCGACCCCGCTCATGCGCGTGCGTTTCTCAGCCATGCCCCCCAGTATTCCACGCCCTCCTGCACGCCCGTGCCCGCCCCCGGTTCGTGCCGTGTCGGCACGACCCCGTACAACCGTCTTCCTGCGCGCCCGTGCCGCCCCGTGGTTCATGCCGTGCTGACGCGACCTGGCGCGCCCACGCCCTCCTGCGCGCCGGGCCGCCGTATGGCAGAATCAAAGTGCTTTCCGCCTTGGTGTAACGGCAGCACAGAGGTTTTTGGTGCCTTTAGTCTAGGTTCGAATCCTAGGGGCGGAGCTCGGGCCGGGGCCGCCGGTCCGCGTGTGTGAACGCTCAGGAGGGCCCGTGGCACGTCCAGCCGCCGTCATCGTCCTGGCCGCCGGCCAGGGAACCCGTATGAAGTCCCGGCTCCCCAAGGTCGTCCACCCCGTCGCGGGGCTGTCGATGATCGGCCATGCCCTGCGCGCCGCAGTCGGCGTAGACCCTGACGACGTGGTCGCGGTGGTCCGCCACCAGCGCGATGTCGTCGCCGCCGAGATCCTCCGCGTCCTCCCCTCGGCCATCGTCGCCGACCAGGACGAGGTCCCCGGGACCGGGCGCGCCGTCCAATGCGGGCTCGCCGCCCTCGACGGGGCGAGGGGCGCCGTCCACGGGACGGTCCTGGTCACCTACGGGGACGTGCCCCTGCTGTCGTCCCAGACCCTCGCCCGCCTCGTCGGGGCCCACGAGGCCAGCGGCGACGCGGTCACCGTCCTCACCAGCCGCGTCGAGGACCCCACGGGCTACGGGAGGATCCTCCGGGCCCCGGACGGGAGCGTCGCCGCCATCGTCGAACAGCGCGACGCCACCGCCGAGCAGGCCCTCATCACAGAGATCAACGCCGGCATCTACGCCTTCGACGCGGACTTCCTGCGCGGCGCGCTGGCGGGCCTGGGCACGGACAACGACCAGGGGGAGGTCTACCTCACCGACGCCCTCGCGGCCGCGGCGCGGTCGGGGCGGGGGGCGGGCGCGCTCGAGCTGGACGACGTGTGGCAGACGGCCGGTGCGAACGACCGCGCCCAGTTGGCGGAGCTGGGGGCCGAGCTCAACCGCCGCATCTGCGCGGGGCACATGCGCGCGGGCGTCACCATCATCGACCCCGCCTCCACGTGGATCGGCGTCGACGTGGTCATCGGCGCCGACACGACGATCCATCCGGGAACCGTCCTCCGAGGGGCGACAAATATTGCTAGTAACTGTGAAATCGGTCCCTCCGCCACTCTGATAGACGCGGAAGTCGGCGAGCGCGCCGTCGTCCCAACGGCGTGGGTCGGAGGTGGCGCGGTCGCAGCGGATACGATAGTGGAGCCGTACAGCACAATCGGCACGACGATCCGGGCGCCGCGCGCCTGAACCGAGGCAAGGAGAATTAGCCGCATGAGCGGACTAGTGACCACCGGAGAGAAGAACCTCGTCCTGGTTTCAGGACGAGCGCACCTGGACCTAGCGCAGGCCGTCGGCGAGGAGATCGGATGCGGGGTGTCACCGGTCACCGCCTACGATTTCGCATCCGGTGAGATCTACGTCCGCTTCAACGAGTCAGTGCGTGGGGCGGACGTTTTCGTGCTCCAGTCCATCGCGGGCGACATCAACAAATGGCTGATGGAGCAGTTCATCATGATCGACGCCGCCAAACGCGCCTCCGCGAAGCGGATCACCGCGGTCGCCCCCTGCTACCCGTACTCGCGCCAGGACAAGAAGCACCAGGGGCGCGAGCCCATCTCCGCGCGCCTCATGGCCGACCTGTACAAGGCCGCCGGCGCGGACCGCATCATGAGCGTCGATCTGCACGCCTCCCAGGAGCAGGGGTTCTTCGACGGCCCCGTCGACCACCTGTTCGCCATGCCCGTGCTCGTCGACTACGTGCGGGGGAGGGTCGACCTGGCCAACGCGGTCATCGTCTCCCCGGACGCCGGGCGCATCCGCGTCGCGGAGAAGTGGTCGACGAAACTCGGCGGCTGCCCCCTGGCCTTCGTCCACAAGACCCGCGACACCACGCGCCCGAACGTGGCGGTCGCCAACAGGGTCGTCGGCGAGGTCGCGGGCAAGGAGTGCGTCCTCGTGGACGACATGATCGACACCGCGGGGACGATCACCGAGGCCATCAAGGTCCTCACGAACGCGGGCGCGAAGAAGGTCATCGTCGCAGCCACCCACGGCATCCTCTCCGACCCCGCCGTGCGCCGCCTCAGCGAATCCGGCGCCACCGAGGTCGTCATCACGGACACCCTGCCGGTCAGCGCCGAGAAGCGCTTCCCCAGCCTCACGATCCTCTCGATCGCCCCTCTGCTGGCGCGGGCGATCCTGGAGGTCTTCGAGGACGGTTCGGTCACATCGCTCTTCACCTGATGGGCCCGGTTTCCCTCCGCCCCCGCCGTGCGGTACCCTGATCGGGTTGCTCCGGCGAGGGCGGGCCCGTGTCCGCCGTTATCGACAGGGCCTTCCCCACTGCGGGGATCCAGGGTTCGTCGACGCCGGCGTCCGCACTACCCTGGAGGGAACACCATGAGCGACACCCCCGTCCTGATCGCCGAGACCCGCACCGAGTTCGGGAAGGGCGCCTCGCGCCGCGCCCGCCGTGCGGCCAAGGTCCCCGCCGTCCTCTACGGGCACGGCGCCGACCCCGTCCACATCGACGTCCCCGGGCACGACCTGTTCCTCATCGTGCGCGGCACGAAGAACGCCCTCGTCGAGCTGAAGGTCGACGGCAAGAGCCAGCTCGCCCTCGTCAAGGAGGTCCAGGTCCACCCCGTCAGCCGCAACCTGCTGCACGCGGACTTCCTGGCCGTCAAGGCCGGCGAGAAGGTCGACGTCGAGGTCCCCGTCGTCGTCGACGGCGAATCCGCGCCCGGCACCGCCCACACCATCGAGGAGTTCACCATCCTCGTCAAGGCGTCCGCCACCGCCATCCCGGAGGATCTGAAGGTCTCCATCGAGGGCCTCGAGGCGGGTTCGGCGGTTCGCGTCGCCGACCTGGTCCTGCCCGCGGGCGTCGAGGTCGAGCTCGACCCCGAGCAGATCATCGTCTCCATCCAGGAGACCGCGGCCGCCGAGGAAGAGGAAGCCCCCGCCGAGGCGGAGGCCTCCGAGGCCGAGTGAGGCCGCTCGCCGTCGTGGCAGGGGCGCGGGCCGACTGGGCCCGCGCCCCTCGTCGTCGAGAACCCGCCCCCTCGTCTCGGCGTCCGCCTCTTCGTCGTCGCGGATCCGCGTCCTCGTCTCCCCATGCCCGGCCCCTCGCCGTTGGCGGAGTCGGCGGGCACCGCCTTCCTATACCCTTGACCGTATGAAATCCCCGGGCTTCCACGTCATCATCCCCGCAGGCGGAGCGGGCACGCGCCTGTGGCCGCTGTCCAGGCGCGCGCGCCCCAAATTCCTCCTCGACGTCACCGGGTCGGGGCGCACCCTGCTGCAGGCGACGGTGGACCGCATGGCGGCGTCCGCCTCGTCGGTGACGATCGTGACCGGTGCCGCCCACCGCGAGGGCGTGCTCGAGCAGCTGCCGGAGTTCGCCTCGCGCGACGACCGCACTCTGCTGGTCGAGCCCTCGGGCCGCGACTCCATGGCCGCCATCGGGCTGGCGGCCTACGTGGTCCGCGCCCGCTCCGGGGACGACGCGGTCGTGGGCTCCTTCGCCGCCGACCACGTGGTCGCGCGCCCGGACCTGCTCGAGCGCGCCGTGGCCAGCGGGATCGGGGCGGCCCGCCAGGGCTACGTCGTCACCGTCGGCATCGGGCCCACGGGGGCGTCGACGGCCTACGGGTACATCCAGCCGGACCGGTCGGGGGAACTCCCGGCCCCCTCCGGCGCCCTGGCGGTGCGCTCCTTCGTGGAGAAGCCCGACGGGGCGACGGCCGAGCGCTACGTGGACCAGGGGTTCTTGTGGAACGCGGGCATGTTCCTCATGACCGCCGGCGTCCTGGCCGGCCACCTCGCGCGCCTCATGCCCGACATGCACGAGCGGCTGGAGGCGATCGCTGCCCAGTGGGGGGGTGACGGCTTCGAGGACGCCCTGGCGCTCCACTGGCCGCACCTGACGCGCATCGCCATCGACCACGCCATCGCCGAGCCCGCGGCCGCCCAGGGCGGCGTGGCCGTCGTCCCCGCCGACGAGGCGCTGGGGTGGACGGACTTGGGCGACTTCGACGCGCTCAACGCCGTGCGGGGACCCCAGGGCGCCCTCGGCGACGCGGTGCGCATCGACTCCGACGGCGCCGGAGTGTTCTCCACCACTGGGCAGGCCGTCGCCCTGGTGGGGGTGCCCGACGTGAACGTGGTGGTCGCGGACGACGCGGTCGCCGTGATCCGCTCGGGCATGGGCCAGAGCGTGAAGGCCGTCGTCGACGCCCTCGGCGCCTCCGGCAGGGACGACCTGCTATGAGGCGGCGCCAGCCCCTCCCTGATACCGTGTGCCGCGTACCCGCAGCCGAGAGGAAAGGCCACGCAGTGAAGAAGACGACGACAGCCGCCCTGGCCGTACTCGCCCTGGTGGGGCTGGCGGCGTGCTCGAACGGCGAGGGCCAGAGCATCGCCGACGCGGCGGGGATCAAGGTGTGCGCCGCTGTGTCGGGCTCCCACGGCGGGGCGCAGGCCGACCCGGTCGCGCGCTCCCTGGCGGACGCCGCCGCGCGCGCGGGCGCCTCCTTCGAGGCGGCGGAGGGCGCGGACTCCGTGCCCGCCCTGGCGGCGGGGGACTGCTCCCTGGTCGTGGCGACCGACTCGACGCTGGCGGCCGCCGTCTCCGACGCGGCGCGCTCCACGGGGGACAAGCGCTTCGCCCTGGTGGGCTCGGCGTTCACCGACTCCAAGGGCAACCCCGAGAAGCCGTCGAACGGCACGGTCATCAACGTCCAGGCCTCCCAGGGGTCCTACCTGGCCGGGTACGCGGCCGCCGGCATGACCACCACGGGCACGGTCGCGGTCGTCGGGGGCGCGCGCGACCTGGTCACCCTGTCGCAGATGGACGCCTTCGTCCAGGGCGTCGACGCCTACAACCTGGCGACGGGCACCTCCATCCAGGTCCTGGGGTGGAGCCCCGTGATGCAGGAGGGCGCCTTCGCCTCCGACGCCGACGGGGTGCGGGGGTTCACCGAGACTTTCATCGCCCAGGGCGCGGACATCGTCATGCCCGTGGCCGACGCCGCCAACTCCGGCGCCGCCCAGGCCATCGCCGCCCGGGACAACCCGGCGCTCCGCCTCGTGTGGACGGGACTGGACAAGTCCGACCTCAAGGGGATCTCGCGCGAGGACGCCGAGTCCGGGGAGGACGGCCAGCTGCCGATGTCGGGCCAGAGCGGCGCCCAGGCGCAGCGGGTGGACACGTCCTCCTTCGCCGACGCGTTCTCCTCGATCCAGTTGGACGACGAGGCGCGGGCCGCCATCGGCGCCCCCGTCCTGACCTCCGTGGTCGTGGACTACTCGGGCGCTTTCGACGCCCTGATCGCCTCCGCGGCGGGCGGGGCCACCGCGCCCATGCAGTACGTGAGCCTGATCAGCGGGGGCGTGATCCTCACGGGTTTCGGCTCCTACACGCCGATGCTGTCCACGGAGCTCAAACTCGGGCTGTCCGACATGGCCGGGCAGATCGAGACCGGCGGCCTCGCTGTGACCACGCAGTACGACGTGGTCGGGCTGTGACCACGCTGTACAACGAGGTCGGGCTGTGATCCGGCAGTACGACGCGGTCGGGCTGCGCCCCCAGTGCCCTTGCGACGGACAGGGCGACCCGCTGCGAGAACTGCTGGGAGCGGTCGGCGTTGCTCGCCACCCCGGAGGGGCTGATGGCCAGGGTGCCGGATTCGATCAGGCGGTGGTGGAAGTCGGCCCGTTTGCGGGCGATCAAGGAACTCACGCCACGGCCTCCCGTTCCGGCGCCCCGTGCCCGTCGGGCAGGGCGCCCAGGGCCTTGGCGATCTGCTGGCCAACTGCCCGGGCGACCGGGGGCGGGAAGGCGTTGTCCACCTGCCTGTAGGCGTTGGTCTTCGCGCCGGTGATCCGCCACGTGGTCGAAGCCCGCCTGTTCGAGCCCGAGGGCCTGGCCGCCCGCGCGGGAGGGGGCGCCGATGGCCGCGGTGGGCATTGCGCCCCCGGGGCGCCGCGCTGCCGCTATCCTGGAGCCGACACCGAGCACCCGGAGGGCCCGCACATGAACCAGCTTCCCGTCGACGACCCCGTCGCCCTCACCCTGGCCCTCGTGGACCTGCCGTCCGTCTCCGGCGACGAGGCGCGGGCCGCCTCGGCGGTGGAGGCCGCCCTGCGCGCCGCGGGCTACGGGGAGGACTCCCGGCTGGAGATCCTGCGCGACGGGGACGCCGTGTGCGCGCGCACCCGCCTGGGCCTGGCCACGCGGATCGCCGTTGCCGGGCACCTCGACACGGTCCCCATCGCGGACAACGTCCCCGGGCGGCGCGAGCAGCGCGACGGGCGCGACACCGTCTGGGGGCGCGGCAGCGTCGACATGAAGGGCGGGGTGGCCGCGGCCCTGGCCTCCGCCTGCCGGATCGGGGGCATGGTCCGGGCCGGGGAGCCGCCGACCGCGGACGCCACGTGGATCTTCTACGACCACGAGGAGGTGGCCTCGCACCTCAACGGCCTGGGGCGCGTCCAGCGGAACCACCCCCGGTGGCTGGAGGCCGACCTGGCGGTCCTGGGCGAGCCGACCGGGGCCCACATCGAGGGCGGCTGCAACGGCACCCTGCGCGTGATCGCGCGCTTCGAGGGGGAGGCCTCGCATTCTGCCCGCGCGTGGAGGGGCGACAACGCGATCCACAAGACCGCGCCCGTCATCGCGCGCGTCGCAGCCTTCGGCAACCCCGTGGTCGCAGTCGATGGGCTCGACTTCCGCGAGTCCCTGTCCGTGGTCCGCATCAGCGGGGGCATCGCCGACAACGTGGTCCCCGACGCCGCCTCCATGACGGTGAACTACCGTTTCGCCCCGTCGAAGAGCGCCGAGCAGGCCCTCGGCTTCGTGCGCGGCCTCTTCGAGGGCAGCGGCGCCCGCCTGGAGGTCGACGACCTGTGCGACGGCGCCCGCCCGGGCGCCGACTCGCCCGCGGCCTCGCGCCTCATCGACGCGGCCCGCGCCGTCGCCGCGAGGGACGGCGGCGAGGTGCGGGTGCGCGCGAAGGTCGGGTGGACGGACGTCGCCCGTTTCTCGGCGGCGGGGGTGCCGGCGTTGAACTTCGGCCCCGGCGACCCCCTGCTGGCCCACACCCGCGACGAGCACGTCGCGGCCGACGAGGTCGTGCGGTGCTCCGACACGCTCATGGCAATGCTCACCGGGAAAGGACTGTGACACGATGGCGCACGACGCGGAGCGGACGAATGGGCGCCGCATCTACCAACGCGGGCCGGTGATCCTGCGGGGGCACCAGATCCCCGACGAGACCTCGGACGCCTCGCTGCTGCGCACCGGGGCCGGCGCGGACTGGATGCACGAGGATCCCTGGAGGGTCCTGCGGATCCAATCGGAGTTCGTCGACGGTTTCGGCGCCCTGGCCGAGGTCGGCCCCGCCATCTCCGTCTTCGGCTCCGCCCGCACCCCCTCCTCCAGCCCCGACTGGGAGAGGGCGCGCAGCGTCGGGCGCATGCTGGCCGAGCGCGGCTACGGCGTCATCACGGGCGGAGGACCGGGCATGATGGAGGCCGTGAACCGGGGCGCGTGGGAGGCGGGCGGGACCTCCATCGGCCTGGGCATCGAGCTCCCCCACGAGCAGTCGATGAACCGGTGGGTCAACCTCGGCGTGAACTTCCGTTACTTCTTCGCCCGCAAGACCATGTTCGTCAAGTACTCGCAGGGGTTCATCGTCATGCCCGGGGGGTTCGGCACCATGGACGAGCTCTTCGAGGCGATCACGCTGGTGCAGACCGGGAAGATCGAGTCCTTCCCCGTGGTGCTGGTCGGGCACGGCTACTGGGACGGACTGATCGACTGGGTGCGCTCGACGATGGCGGGCGCGGGCATGGTGGGACCCGAGGATGTGGATCTGCTGAGCGTGGTGGACGGCGTCGAGGAGGCAGTCGATCTGGCCACCGGCTCGTTATACGCGTGATCGCAACGTTTATACGATTAGAGTTTGCTCACTCTTCAAGAAAGATCGCGCCCATCGGGTAAAATAGGGGGCGTTTGCTGCGGCGCGCACGGCGCTGCCAGCTCCAGCACGGGAGGAGTGCGCATATGGCAGCCATGAAGCCACGGACCGGAGACGGGCCCCTGGAGGCGACGAAAGAGGGGCGCGGGATCGTTATGCGCATTCCCAGTGAGGGGGGTGGCCGTCTGGTCATCGAGCTCACCCCCGAGGAGGCGGGCGAGCTGGCCGCTGCCCTCTCAGAGGCGGTTTAGGCCTGTATCCAGTGTTCAGCGCCCACTGCCCCGGTCTGACAGGACCGGGGCAGTGCCGTATCCGGGTCGGCCAGGCCACCGCCCGCCGGGGGGCGGATGCGCGCCAGCCCCCATCGATCCGCGTCCGCGCGGCGCTAGCGCTTCACGGCCACCGCCGACCCGCCCCAATGGCGCCGCAAACGGCATGAAGCGCCAGGACCAGAGAGGTAGCATGTGATCTGCGCATCGGAGCCGCTTCCGGCGCTCGATCAACGAGGAGAGTGCTATGAACCACATCATCCAGTACAGGAGCTTCGGGACTCCAGACGTCCTTGAGGAGGCAGATGTCCCCTTGACTGAGCCGCAAGGGGCGGACGTGCGCGTCAAAGTCCGAGCGGTCGGGCTCAACCCAGTGGATTTCAAGACTTTCAACGGAGAGCTCCGCGTAGTCGAGCACTTGTGGCGACTGGCCCATCCACGGCGCAGGACCGCTATGTTCCCCCGCGGCGTCGGCCGCGATTTCTCGGGTGTGATCACCGCAGTCGGGCCCGGAGCCGAGGGGTACAGCGTTGGAGACCCCGTACTCGGGCTACTGCGCAGCGCGCCCGGGCAAGTGGATCCACGGGGAACGCTCGCCACGGAAGTGATCGCCCCGTCAGAATCCATCACGCGCATGCCCGACGGTCTGAGCTACGAAGTGGCGTCAACGCTGGGAGTCGCCGCTGAGACGGCCGCCGGGGCGTTCAGGCGACTGCGCCTCGGCAAGAACGATGCCATAGTGATCAGTGCAGCGGCAGGCGGCGTCGGTTCGCTCGCCTCGCAACTGGCGCTCGTGCTCGGGGCAGCAGTCGTAGGGATCGCGGGGGCGCAGAACGCCGAGTACCTCCGCTCCCTGGGCGTCATCCCCGTGGCTTACGGGAAGGATCTGAAAGACCGGGTCGTCCGGGCCTGCCCAGCACCGGTAACGAAACTGCTCGACTGCTACGGAAAGGGCTACGTGCAGCTCGGAGCCGCTCTCGGCGTCCCCCGTGGCAGTATGGGCACGCTGGTCCCCTCGCCCAGTGCGCTTCTGCGGGGGGCGCGGTTCACCGGTGCGCGGCACGCGCAAAGGGGCGACCTGGGCAGAGTGGCCCGACTGGTCGCGACCGGGCGCATCAAGGTCCATATCGCCAGTAGATTCCCGATGAGCCTGTCCGGAGTGCGGGAGGCCTACACAGAACTCGCAGTCGGCCACACCCGCGGGAAGATCGTTATCACGACTGAGGAACCGCATTAGGGCCCAGCGCGGATCAGGCTCCGCGGACGGCGCTAGCGCTTCACGGCCACCGCCAGCCCGTCCCCGACGGGGAGCACGGCGGGGATGAACTGGTCCGACTCGCGCAGGAAGTTCACGACCTCGCGCGCGACGACCGTCTCGGTGTCCCGGCGGGCGGGATCGGCGACCTGGTCGTGCCAGAGGGCGTGGACGATGGCGATGGTCCCGCCCGTGCGCAGCACGCGCACGGCGTAGTCGAGGTACTGGGGCGTCTCGGCGATGTCGCCGTCCAGAACGATCATGTCGTAGCCGCCCGTGGCCATGCGGGGCAGCACGTCCAGCGCCCGGCCGGCGATCAAACGGGTCCTGTGCGAGGGCACGCCCGCGCCCCGGAACGCCCGCCGCGCGTGCGGCAACAACTCGGACTCGCAGTCGATCGTCGTCAGGACGCCCCCGGCCGCCATGCCGTCGAGCAGCCACAGGCCGGACACGCCCGTCCCGGTCCCGATCTCCAGGACGGCCCGCGCCCCGGAGACTGCGGCGAGCATGCGGAGCGCCGTCCCCGTGCCCGTGGACACGCGCGGGACGCCCAGTTCGGAGGCTGTCTGGTGGGCCTGCAGGAGTGCGTGGCTGAGTGGGATGAAGTCCTCCGTGTAGACCCACGCCTGAGCCTTGTCCGCCACGGCGCCCTCCTCGATCATCGCGGGCCCATCCCGCTTTCGGTGCTCAGCCTACAGTCTTCCGTCCGCTGGACGCGCAGGCGCGCCCCCGCGCGTTCCCCAGCAGGACCGGCGCGGGTGCGTCCCCTCTGGGCTCCTTCAGCGCCGGACGGGGGACACGCCCAGGGGGCGCCCGGCCAGACCGCGTTCTGCGCCCGCCAGGCGGTGCCCGATGGCGCGCAGGGCGTCGGCAGCGGGCCCTTGCGCGCCCACCACGGGCTGGCCGCGGTCCCCGCCCTCCCTCAGGGCGATATCGAGGGGGACCTGCGCCAGGAGCGGCACCTCGTAGCCCAGTTGGGCGCTGAGCCGTTCGGACACGGACTGGCCGCCCCCCGAGCCGAAGATCTCCAGCCGCGAGCCGTCGGGCTGGGGGAGGAAGGACATGTTCTCCACGACCCCGATGACTTTCTGGTTCGTCTGCGAGGCGATGGATCCGGCGCGCTCGGCGACCTCGGCGGCTGCCACCTGCGGCGTCGTGACGACAAGGATCTGCGAGGTGGGCAGCAGCTGGGCGATCGAGATCGCGACGTCGCCCGTTCCGGGGGGCATGTCGATGAGGAGGACGTCCAAGTCCCCCCAGAACACGTCGGCGAGGAACTGCTGGAGCGCTCTGTGCAGCATGGGGCCGCGCCAGATCACCGCCTGGCCGTCCGGGACGAACATGCCGATCGAGATGACCTTCACCCCGGAGGCCCCCACGGGCGGGATCATCATCCCGTCGATCACCTGCGGGTCGTGGCCGATGCCGAGCATGCGGGGGATGGAGAACCCGTAGATGTCCGCGTCCATCACACCCACTTTGAGGCCCTCGCCGGCCAGGGCGGCCGCCAGGTTCGCCGTCATCGAGGACTTGCCGACTCCGCCCTTGCCCGAGGTGACGGCGATGACCCTGGTGAGGGAGTCGGGGCGCGAGAAGGGGATCTCCCGCTCGGGCCGCCCGCCGTTGAGCTTCTCGCGCAGGGCCTTGCGCTGCTCGTCGTCCATGACGCCCATCTCGACGTTGACGTGCTCGACGCCGTCGAGCGCTCCGACGCGGGCCGTCACGTCCTTCGAGATGGCCGTGCGGAGCGGACAGCCCGCAGTGGTGAGGAGGACCTTGACGTGCACGACGGCGCCGTCGATGCGGACCAGGTCGGGGGTCACCATGTTGATGTCGGTGATGGGGCGGCGGATCTCGGGGTCGATGACCTGCGAGAGGGCATCCATGACCATGTCGATTGAAGGCGTCATGGGGATGATTTTACGGATCCCGGGGGCCTTCTTCCAAGGGGCGGCCCCGGCGGGCGTGCGCGGGCCCAGGTGATGACCGGCCCGGTGTGGGGAAGGCAGGAAGTACGGGCGGCCCCGGCGGGCGTGCGCGGGTCAGGCCTGATCGGGGCTCTCCGCGCCCCCCGTGCCCTCCCCTCCTTCGGGGGGACCGGAAAGGTCGGCGCGCAACTCCTCGAGCATGTCGCGCAGCTCCGAGCGGACGAAGTCGCGGGTGGCGACGTCCTGAAGGGCGAGGCGCAGGCCCGCGATCTCGCGCGTGAGGTACTCGGTGTCGGCCAGGTTGCGCTCGGCGCGCTGGCGGTCCTGCTGGGCCTGGACGCGGTCGCGGTCGTCCTGGCGGTTCTGCGCGAGCATGATGAGGGGGGCGGAGTAGGACGCCTGCGTGGAGAAGGCCAGGTTGAGCAGGATGAACGGGTAGGGGTCCCACGCGGCCTCCTCGGAGATCCTGTACAGCATCAGGTTCGCGGCGATCCACAGGACGACGAAGACCGTCATGTATAGGACGAACTTGGGGGAGCCCATGAAACGGGCGGTCGCCTCGGCGAAGCGGCCGAAGCCGTCGCCGCGGCCCGCGCCCTTGCGGCGCGAGAACCAGCGGCGCCGCTCCAGAGGGTTGTCCAGCCGGTCAGCCATCGATGCTCCTTGCCATTATCCGGTCGGTCACGTCGTCGTCGAAGTCCCGCCAGTCCTGCGGCAGCAGCGCGTCGAGGACGTCGTCCACGGAGACCGCCCCCATCAGGTGGCCGTCCTCGTCGACGACGGGCAGGACGGCGAGGTTGTAGGTCGCCAGCAGCCTGGTCACCGTGGCCACATGCGACTCGGGGGCCACGAACTCGATGTCGCGGTCCAAGATGGTGCCCAGCAGTGTCTGCGGGGGCTCGCGCAGCGCCCGCTGGATGTGGACCATGCCCAGGTACTGCCCGGTGGGGGCCTCCTGGGGCGGGCGGGTGATGAAGGCGATGGTGGCGATGGAGGCGGGGATGTCCTCGCGGCGCACGGCGGCCAGCATCTGCGCGACGGTCGCGTTGGGCCCCAGGATCACGGGTTCGGTGGTCATCAACGACCCGGCCGTGGACTCCTCGTAGGTCATGAGGCGGCGCACGTCGGCGGCCTCCTCGGGCTCCATGAGGGCCAGCAGCGACTGGGCCTGCTTCTCGGGGAGTTCGGAGACCAGGTCCGCCGCGTCGTCGGGCTGCATGACGTCCAGCACGTCGGCGGCGCGCGCGGCGTCCAGGCCGGACACGATCGCGACCCTGTCGTCGTCGCCGAGCTCCTCCAGGACGTCGGCGAGGCGGGCGTCGGTGAGCTGCAGGGCGACGGCCATCTTGCGGTCCAGGGGCAGCGTGTGCATGAAGTCGGCCAGGTCCGCGGGCCGCATGTCCTCCGTGTACTGGACCAGTGCGGTGGCGGCCTGGTTCGAATCGGTTTTGAGCAGGCCCGACACCTCGGAGACGTCGACGGTGAGGGTCTCACCGCGCCGGGAGAAGCCGAGGGCGGAGGTGCGGACCCTCTGGACGTGCAGGGTCGAGATCACCCAGTCCTTCGGGCGGCGCTGGCGCATCGCCACGTCGAGGATCTGCACCTGCCCCGACCCGTCGTTCATGGTGACGACCCGGTCGAAGAGCTCGGAGACGACCAGGGTCTCGATGGGGCGCTGGTTGAAGGAGCGGATATTGAGCAGCCCGGTCGTGATGACCGACCCCGACTCGATGGAGGTGATGCGCGTGAGCGGCAGGAACACGCGCTTGCGGGGCCCCACCTCGACGACGACGCCTATGACGTTGGCCTCGGATTTGAGGCGGAACACCACAACGACGTCGTGGACTTTGCCCACTTGGTCGCCCAGGGGGTCGAACACGGAGGTGCCCGCCAGCTTGCCGATGTAGACGCGCCGTCCCTTTGTGCCGAGTTCCATGGGTGCATTGCTCACCCCAGCAGTTTATGCCGCAGCGCCCCTCCGTTTGCCCCGCGCCCCTCGACCCGTGGGAAAATGGGGGCAAACACACCACAGGAGGACAGATGCCCCAAGTGACGCGCACGCACCCCGCTCCGACGATGCCCACGGGGACGGAGGTCGCCTCGTACGCCACGTACCTCGAGGCGCAGCAAGGGGTGGATTTCCTGTCCGAGAACGGTTTCGACGTCTCGGCGATCACGATCGTCGGTTCCGACCTGCACCTGGTCGAACGGGTGACGGGGCGCCTGACGATCGCCCGCGCCGCCCTGTCGGGCGCGTCGAACGGGGGCCTGTGGGGGGCGCTGTTCGGGATGCTCATGTCCGCGGGCGCGGGCGGTGCGGCGACCGGCGCGTGGGTGTTCGGCGGGCTCCTCGGGGGCGCCCTGCTGGGGATGGGGCTGTCCGCCCTCGCCTACACCGCCCGGGGCGGGCGCAGGGACTTCGTCTCCTCCTCGCAGGTGGTGGCCTCGCGCTACGCGGTTCTGGCCAGTTCGGACATCGACACCGCGTACCGCCTGCTGCAGCGCACGCCCGGCAACCAGGCGCGCGCCAGGGCCGCGCGCGGGCGCGCCGAGGACTCCGGCCCCACGGAGTACGGATCGCGCCCCGACGAGGAGCCGCGTTTCGGTGTGCGCCTGCCCGGTGCGCGGCGCGCCGACGGAGCTCCGGCCGGGGGCGCCCAGGGCGCTCCCGCCAGCACTGCGAGGACCACTGCCGGGGCGGCGCCCAGTGGGCGCACTGGCGCAGGATCCACCGCGGAGGGGCCCGCTTCCGTGCCGGTGGCGCCGTCGTCAGAGGAAGCGGCGGCGGGGGAGGGGGCGCCCACAGCAGCGGACGAGGCCGCGCCCGCGTCCGCGCCGACCGGGGAGGCCGTACCCGCATCCGCGCCGGCCGACGAGGGGGCGCCCGGGAGCGCGGCGGAAGGTCCCACCGCCCACGCTGCGGGGCAGGGGGCCGCTGAGCAGGAGGCCGGCGGAACACCCGGGGGGCAGGACGCTCCCGCGGGGAGGGACTGAAGGGCGGGACCCGGGAAGGCCCGCCCCGGCCTCGTCAGGACGCCCGCCCCAGCGGCGGGGCCTTGAAGACGGGGCAGACTGCGCTCCTCCCACGCGACCGCCGGGTGCGCTCGCGGAGAGGAACCGGAAGGCGGGACGCGAGGCCGGCCGGCGCCCCGGGCGGCCCGCCCGTCGACTACTCGGCTTGGACCCTGGCGATCCACGCCTCGACGTCGGCGACTGTGCGGGGGATATCCTCGGAGATGCGGGTGACCGATCCGTCGGAGTTGACCACCACGTCGTCCTCGATGCGCACGCCGATCCCGCGGTACTCCTCGGGGATGAGCAGGTCGTCGGCGCGGAAGTACAGGCCGGGCTCGATCGTGAAGACCATGCCCGGCTCGAGCAGCGCACCCTTGTAGAGCTCGTCTCGCGCCTTCGCACAGTCGTGCACGTCCAGGCCCAGGTGGTGGCTGGTGCCGTGTGGCATCCAACGGCGGTGCTGCTGGCCCTCGGGGGCGAGGGACTCTTCCGGGGTGACGGGCAGGATGCCCCACTCGTGCAGGCGCGTGGCGATGACGCGCATGGCCGCGTCGTGCACGTCCTTGAAGCGGCAGCCCGGCTCGTTGGCGCGGGCCAGGGCGGCCTCGCACGCGTCGAGGACGGCCTGGTAGACGCGCGCCTGGACCTCGGTGAAGCGACCGTTGACGGGCAGGGTGCGCGTGATGTCGGCGGTGTAGAGGGAATCAACCTCAACGCCGGCGTCGACGAGCACCAGGTCGCCTTCGCGCACCACGCCATCGTTGTCGATCCAGTGCAGGGTATTCGCGTGGTTGCCCGACGCGGCGATCGTCTCGTAGCCTTCGCCGTTGCCCTCTTCTCGGGCGACCGCTCGGAATGCGCCCTCAATGACGCGCTCGCCACGGCGGTGGCCGACGGCGCGAGGCAGGATACGGATGATGTCCTCGAAGCCGGCCTTGGTCACCTCGACGGCTCGCACCATCTCCTCGAGCTCGAACGCATCCTTGGTCAGGCGGATCTCGGACAGGCGTTCCTCGAGACGTTCGTCGTCTTCGCGGGCCTCCTCGCCTGCGGGCAGCCCAGCCTGGGAACGCACCTCGTTCACCATCGCCTCGACGTTGGTGTCGACGCCGCGCACGATGCGCAGCTGCACGGTCCCGGCGTCCTTCGCCAGCGCGTCGCGCAGCGTGTCGATGTGGCGGGTCTCCAGGCCGGTCTGTGCGCTTAGCTCCTCGAGCGAGGGGCGCGCGCCCACCCAAAACTCGCCGTAGCGGGCGTCCGCGTAAAACTCCTTGGAGGAACGCGAGGCGCGGGGCTTAAAGAAGAGCAGGGGAGTGTGGGTGCCATCGTCGTTCGGCTCGAGTACCAGGACCGTGTCAGGTTCCTTCTCGCCGCCCAGGCCCGACAGGTGCGCGAAGGCGGAGTGCGCGCGGAAACGATAGTCGCAGTCGTTCGAGCGGACCTTGTAGGGGCCCGCGGGGATGACGAGGCGTTCGCCCGGGAACGGGGCTCCGGCCTTGAGGGTGCGGTCATTGAGGAAATCGGCGACGCGCTCGCGCGCGGGAAGCTCGGTGGGACGAGGTCCCCAACCGGAGCCGATGAAGTCGCGGAAGGCGGTGGAACTGGGGCGGCGGGAGCGGTTCTCGCCGCGGTCCGCCATCGATTGGGATTCTTCGATCATGAGCACGATTCTAGACCGGGCGTAGGGGGTAGCGGCCTAGTCTTGCCGCGCCGTGAGCTCCCCGGCGATGGACCGGTTCATCCACGCCGCGAACTCCTCGCCGCGCAGCCCCTGGGACAGCAGGAACACCGTTTTGGCGTAGACGGCCTCCAGGGTCATGTCGTGGGCGCTGATCGCGCCGAGCCCGGCCAGGGAGCCCCCCGCCTCGTAGTGCCCGAGCACGACCTCAGCCTGGTGGCACTGGGAGGCGACCACGAGCGGCGCGCCCGCCTCGCGGAGGGCGGCCAGGGCGGGGACGAGGCCCGGCTGGGAGGCGGGGATGTTGCCGACCCCGAAGCAGCGCAGGACGACGGCGTCGGGGGCCGGGGAGAGCATCGCGCGCAGGCGGGCGCCGCTCATGCCGGGGACGACGCTGATGACTGCCACGTCGTGCGCGGCGAAGGGCTCGGGCGACTCCCACCCGGTCCCGGGGGAGGGCGGGCCGCCCCACCGCCAGGGGGCCCCTGTGCGCGCTAGGGGCGGCACCGCGGGCGAGTCGAAGCCGTTGTAGGCCCACGACGACGTTTTCGTGACGCGGTTGCCCGCCAGCAGCAGGTGCCCGAAGAATAGGGTGGTGCCCTGTGCCCGGCCCGACATCGCGGCGCGCAGCGCGCCGGTGACATTGGGCGAGGCGTCGGAGCCGACGACTCCGAGGGGGCACTGGGAGCCGGTGAGGACGACGGGCCGGCCGAGGTCCGCCAGCGCGTAGGACAGCGCGGAGCTGGTGTACGCCATCGTGTCCGTGCCGTGCAGGACGATGAAGGCGTCGGCCGCGGGCGCGTGGGCGCGGATGTCATCGACGATGGCTTGCCAGTCGCCGGGGGTGGCCTCGGCCGAGTCGATGAGGGGGTCCAGGGACGAAACGGAGATCGTGTGCGACGCCTCGATGCCGTCGAGCTGCCGGCGGAGCCAGCCCTCCAGGTCGGCGCCGGGGCGCAGCCCGCCGGGGGAGTCGACCATTCCAATGGTTCCGCCCGTGTAGGTGACGTGGATCCGCATGCTCCTCCTCGGTAGGGGCTGGCGCGGCCGTTCCCCCCCTCGGGACGGTCGGCTCGATAGGGCCACGGTACTACGCCCCTGCGAGGCGAACGGCACGATGGGCTATCCTCGGAGGATGACCCGCATCGATCCGCACACCCACTCGTCCTACTCGGACGGGACCGACGCCCCCGCCCAGCTGATGCGGGCCGCCCGCGACGCCGGCCTGTCCATGGTCGGCCTGACCGACCACGACACCTTCGCCGGTTGGGACGAGGCGGCGGCCGCCGTCGGGGAGACGGGCGTCGCGCTGCTGCGCGGGGTCGAGATCTCGTGCTCCGCCGACGGCATCACCGTCCACCTGCTCGGCTACCTGGTGGATCCCGCCGACGCCGCCTTGAACGGGGCGTTCGCCAGGACGGTCGAGGACCGGCGCACCCGCGCGCGGCGCATGGTGGACAACCTGGCCGCGGACTTCCCGATCACGTGGGAGCAGGTCCTGGCCTTCGCGCCCTCCGACGGCCCGGTGGGCCGGCCCCATATCGCGGACGCGCTGGTCGCGGCCGGGGCGTTCCCGGACCGGGACTCCGCATTCGTCCACGCGCTGCACCCGTCGGGCCCCTACTACGCGCGGCACTGGGCGCCGGACCCGGTGGACGCCGTGCGCATGGTGCGGGGGGCGGGCGGGGTGCCCGTGCTCGCGCACCCCCGCGCGCGGGCGCGCCAGCGGCTGCTGCCCGAGGACGTGATCGAGCGGATGGCGGAGGCGGGCCTGTACGGAATCGAGCGCGACCACCGCGACCACGACGAGGCGGGCCGCGCGGACGTGGACCGCCTGGCCGCCCGCCTCGGACTGGCCATCACCGGCTCCTCGGACTACCACGGGACCGGCAAGCCGAACCGGCTCGGCGAGAACACCACGGACCCCGCCGTCATCGACGGCATCGTCTCCCAGGGAACCCTTGACGTAGTGCACCCATGACTCTCACCCCTTTCGTTTTCGACATAACTCTATTCACCACCACCCTGATGACGCTCCTGGTCATCATGGACCCGATCGGGACCGTCCCCGTGTTCCTGGCCCTCACGGGCAGGCTGACGGCCCCCAAGCAGAAGAGCGCCGCGCGCCAGGCGACTTCCGTGTCGCTGGGCATCATCATCGCCTTCGCGATCCTGGGCGGGCAGATCCTGCGCTTCCTGCAGATCTCGGTCGACGCGCTGCGGTTGTCGGGCGGTGTCCTGCTGTTCCTGGTGGCGATGGAACTGCTGATGGGATCCGACTCGTCCACCCCGGACACGGGCGACGACGCGGTCAATGTGGCTTTGGTCCCCCTGGGCACGCCGCTGCTGGCGGGACCGGGCGCCATCGTGGCGGTGATGGTGGCTGTGGGGCAGGCGGGCGCGTCCTTGTCGGGCTGGCTGTCCGTCCTCTCCGCCGTCGCCCTGGCGCATGTGGTGATGTGGGCGTCGATGCGCTTCTCGCTCTTCCTGTCGAAGCTGCTCGGGCCGGGCGGCATCATGCTGCTCACGAAGATCTCCGGCTTGCTGCTGGCCGCGATCGCGACGGAACTGGTAATGGGGGGCGTCTTCGGGTTCATCGCGAACGCGAAGGCCCTGTGAGCCCCTGCGTTCCGTTATCCGAGACAGCAGTCCCATGATCTGATCCGTGGGGAAAGCCCGCCGGAGCGGGGCGGGCGCCGCCGCGCACCGGCTTAATCCGCCCCGGGGGCGCTCCGGGCGCGGTGGCGAGGGGCTGGCGCGGCCGCAATCCTTCAACGTGGTCGGATTCTGCCGGGCGGCCGAGCGCGGCCACGAGGGGCCGTTCCCCGTGTGCGTTCCGTGCCGATTCGGCCGCCTTCCCCGCGGTGGGGCAGCCCCGGGGGAGGGAGTGCGGGCCCCGTCCCGCTCGGGTGCCCCGCTTCCTCCCCGTCCGGCGGGGCGCGTATGGCCGTCCACGTACCCGCAGTGAGGATTTCCGATTAATCCGCTGCGGGCGCCGTAGTGCACATCGGTCCACCGCTGCCGGGAAAACGGTCTTCCGATTCGGTGGAATCAGCAACGGATTCTCTGTAAAACTACCTGAGTAACCCTTCCGTTCGTTTCATCGCACAATGAGGAGTAGATCAATGGGGAAGACCATCCGCGCACTCGCGGCCGCAGCTCTGTCGCTGGGGGCCGTCATCGGCGCCAGCGGCCTCGCTTCCGCAACCGGGGGGCAGCAGGAGGGGGCCGGGACGCCGACCGGCGCCCAGACCGCCGCCAGCCAGGAGGCGCCAGCCACCGTGGTGGCGCCCGCCGGTAACGAGGCGCCCGCGTCCGGGGGCGCGGAGGCCTCGGACCAGGCGGACGCCGAGGCCGCGCAGAGCGGCCCGGGCGCCCCGGCCGACGAGGAGAAGACCTACAAGCCCAAGACGACGGACAAGGCGGGCTACGCCGAGGCGATCAAAGACGCCCAGGACGACGCGGCCTACTACTGCGCCGAGGGCACCGAGTACTACGACATGGCCAAGTGCGCCAACGCGAAGGCCGCTGAGACCGAGTTGAAGAAGCAGGACGCCGCGCTCGACGCCATCTACTACTGCGCCGAGGGCACCGAGTACTACGACATGGCCAAGTGCGCCGATGCCATCGAGAGGGCGGGCGACGCGTACAAGCCCGACGCGGGCCCGCAGAACCCGGACGAGGGGGAGGGGCCCCAGTCGGATGGCGCCACTGCTGATCCGGCGCCGCAGTCGGGCGCGTCCTCCGCTCCCACTCCCAGTGGATCCGCTGGTGCCGGACCGCTGGCGAAGACCGGTGCGGTCGCGGCGGTGGTCGTCGGGGCCGCGGGTGCGCTCGCGGCGGCTGGCGCCGGCCTGGTCGCCCTGCGCAAACGCGCCTGAGCGCGCCGCCGCGCGGGTCCGCCCCCGTCGTGCGAGCCTTGCGCTGCGCGCCCGTTGGGGCCGAGCAGCGGCGGTGCCCCCGCAGTGGCGGGGGCACCGCCCTTATGCGCGCGGCAGCGCTGGCGGTTGGCGGGGCGGGTCTGTGATATGGGTTATGGTCTGGGAAGGCGTGGGGCGTTCCCCTTACCGCTCCTATCCGGAAGGCGGTGCTGGTGGCGGGCCGGTCCGGGAGGGCGGTGGAGGTGGGGGGCGCAGTGGGGGTGACCGTGCGTTCAAGTCGGCGGTGCGCGTTGTCCGAGCCGTCAGCGCCTGTCTGGCACCGGGCGGTCAGTTTCACAGTTTTCCGCATTATTCCGATAATATTCATCTGTAATCACGCTTGCGGACCGGCGGTCATCGCTATACAATTACGTAGTAATTAATCCTGCTCCTCCGTTGAAGGCGCATCAGTGGGAGCGATCCGAACCGCGCTCGCTGCCCCCGTTTCCTGCGGCCTCGTCGCCGGGATCGGCGGCATCGGCTGCGCCGCGGATCCCGCGGACGCGGAGTCGGCCCGATCGGCTGCGAATACAGCCGCGCAGGGCGATGGCCCCCCTGTGCTGACGGCGCTGGAGTGGGCTACGATTGTGATGGTTACGACACTCCGGTCTCCGCGGGTCGGAATGCCGCGCCTCGCCTGGCGGACACGGGTTCGCTCATGGCGGTCGTCGGCGGCCTGGCCGGAATGCCGCTCGCCGGGGGTTTTGCCCTAGCCGCCGCGCGCAAGCGCGACTGACGCCCCGGCCCCGAGTCGGCACCCCCCTCTCCGCTGCTCTCAGGAGAGGGGGGTGTCTTGCGCGCCCGGGCCGACGCGCCGCCCGTCGCCGTGCGGAACCGAGTTGGGCGCAGGTGTCTTGCGCGCCCGGGCGGCCGCGCCGACGGGGGGCGCGGGCCCCGTGGGGCGGCGCCTCCGCAGCGGATCCGCCCCCCGGAGGCGCCGCCCCGCTGGGCGCGCTCGGCCCGTCCAGGACGTGGGACATATCCCAGATGTTCCCTTGCCTGCAGGTTTGCGAGCAATCGCGACTAGGCTTTTGGTGAATGTCGTCGCACTGGGCTGCGTCGGCACTGCACGAATTGAGAATCCAAAGGAACGCATATGACTCTGGATCTGACCCAGTCCCTCTCGTCCCAGGTGCGGGCCACTTCTGGCCGCCCAGTCGCCAGTTCGACGCCCATGGAGGTGTGGCAGGGGCTCTCGGCGGCCGTCGTCGCCCAGATCGCCGACCGCTGGGACGCGACGTCCAAGAAGTACGCAGCGGGGCGCCAGGAGCACTACTTCTCCGCGGAGTTCCTCATGGGGCGCGCGCTGCTCAACAACCTGTCCAACCTGGGCCTGGTCGACGAGGCCAGGGACGCCCTTGCCGCGGAGGGCATCGACCTGTCCACCGTCCTCGAGGAGGAGCCCGACGCGGCTCTGGGCAACGGCGGCCTCGGACGCCTCGCCGCCTGCTTCCTGGACTCCTGCGCCACGCTGGACCTGCCCGTGACGGGCTACGGCATCCTCTACCGCTACGGCCTGTTCAAGCAGCTCTTCGACAACGGCTTCCAGACCGAGCACCCCGACCCGTGGATGGAGGAGGGCTACCCCTTCGTCATCCGGCGCGAGGAGCTCCAGCGCATCGTCACCTACGCCGACCTCACTGTGCGCGCCATCCCCTACGACATGCCGATCACCGGGTACGGCACGAAGAACGTCGGGACCCTGCGCCTGTGGAAGGCCGAGCCCCTCGAGGAGTTCGACTACGACGCCTTCAACTCCCAGCGCTTCACCGACGCCATCGTCGACCGCGAGCGCACGATGGACATCTCCCGCGTCCTGTACCCCAACGACACCACCTTCGAGGGCAAGGTGCTGCGCGTGCGCCAGCAGTACTTCTTCTGCTCCGCGTCCCTGCAGGAGATCATCGACAACTACGTGAGGCACCACGGCGACGACCTCACCGGCTTCGCCGAGTACAACGCGGTGCAGCTCAACGACACGCACCCCGTGCTGGCCATCCCCGAGCTCATGCGCCTGCTCATGGACGACCACGACCTCGGCTGGGAGGACGCCTGGGACGTCGTCTCCCGCACCTTCGCGTACACGAACCACACGGTCCTGGCCGAGGCGCTGGAGACGTGGGACATCCACATCTTCGACCGGCTCTTCCCGCGCATCGCCGAGATCGTGCGCGAGATCGACCGCCGTTTCCGTTGCGACATGGCCCAGCGCGGTTTGGACCAGGGCGCCATCGACTACATGGCCCCCGTGTCCGGCAACACCGTGCGGATGGCGTGGATCGCCTGCTACGCCTCGTACTCCATCAACGGCGTCGCCGCGCTGCACACGGAGATCATCAAGCGCGAGACCCTCAAGGAATGGCACGCCATCTGGCCCGAGCGCTTCAACAACAAGACCAATGGCGTCACTCCGCGCCGGTGGCTCAAGCAGTGCAACCCCCGCCTGTCCGCCCTGCTCGACGAGGTCACCGGTTCCGACGCCTGGGTGCGCGACCTGACTGTCCTGGGGGACTTCACCGACGCCGACACGGACGCGGTGCTGGAGGGCCTCGCCGAGGTCAAGCACGCCAACAAGGTCGACTTCGCCGCGTGGGTGAGGGAGCGCGAGGGGGTCGAGATCGACCCCGACGCCATTTTCGATGTCCAGATCAAGCGCCTCCACGAGTACAAGCGCCAGCTGCTCAACGCCTTCTACGTGCTGGACCTGTACTTCCGCCTCAAAGAGGGCCAGGAGCTGGACGCGCCGAGCCGCGTGTTCGTCTTCGGCGCGAAGGCGGCCCCCGGGTACACGCGCGCCAAGGCCATCATCAAGCTCATCAACGCGATCGCCGACGTGGTGAACTCCGACCCGGACATCGACGGCCGCATCAAGGTGGTCTTCGTCCACAACTACAACGTCTCCCCGGCCGAGCACATCATCCCCGCCGCGGACGTCTCCGAGCAGATCTCCACGGCCGGGAAGGAGGCCTCGGGCACGTCCAATATGAAGTTCATGATGAACGGGGCGCTCACCCTGGGGACCCTGGACGGCGCGAACGTCGAGATCCTCGACGCCGTCGGCCCGGACAACGCCTACATCTTCGGCGCCACCGAGGACGAGCTGCCCGAGTTGCGGCGCACCTACGACCCCCGCTGGCACTACGAGAACGTGCCGGGGCTGCGCCGCGTCATCGACGCCCTCACGGACGGCACCCTGGACGACAACGGGTCGGGCTGGTTCCACGACATCCGCTGGTCGCTCATGGAGGGCGGCTTCGACCCGGCCGACGTGTACTACGTGCTCGGCGATTTCGCGGCCTACCGCGAGGCGAAGGACCGCATGGCCCGCGACTACCTCGATCAGAAGTCCTGGAACCGGAAGGTGTGGGCGAACATCAGCCGTTCGGGGCGCTTCTCCTCCGACCGCACGATCCGCGATTACGCGGAGGGCGTGTGGCGCATCGGGGCGGAGCCGATCGCCTGAGGCTGATCGGCCGCTCCGGGTCGGCCCCGGGGGCGCATCCGCGCCCCCGGGGCCCTTTTGCGTCCCCATGGGGGATGCCGGCTGCGGGGGTGGGTTCCAAGTGGTGCGCGTTGCTGTCCTCCTGATGCGGGGTGTCGGCGGCTTCGCGCGCGGCTGTCCGCAGGCTGCGGGGCCTCGTCCAGGCGGTGCGCGCTCTGTCTGTATTAAGCGCTTGACACAGGCGTGATGAGTGCCTTACAGTATTACTGTCTTAATACAGTGATACGGAAGGGGGCGGTATGCGTTTCGATGACACGCGCCCCATCTGGATCCAACTGGTCGAAGCCTTCAGCCAGAAGATCGCCTCGGGCCAGTGGGCTCCAGCCTCGAAGATCCCCAGCGTCCGCGAACTCGCCATCGACGCCGGGGTCAATCCCAATACCGTCCAACGCGCACTCAGCCGGCTCGACGCCGACGGGCTCACCGTCGCCGAACGCGCCCAAGGGCGCTTCGTCACCAGTGACACGGAGGCGATCGCCAGGGCGCGGGCCGAACTCGCCCGCCAGGCAACCGACTCCCACATCGCCACCGTCCGCCAACTCGGAATCGGGCGCGACGAAGTGGTCAGCTTGCTCAACGCGCGGTGGATCGACAATCCCCCAGAAGGAGGGCACGGACAATGACACCAACGGCACCCATCATCCACATCGAGCACTTGACGAAGGCCTACCGGGGGCGCCCCGCGCTCGTCGGGCTCGACCTCGACCTCCACCCCGGGCGCATCGTCGGCCTCGTCGGGCCCAACGGCTGCGGCAAGACGACTCTGCTCAAGATCCTTGCCGGCGTCCTCGCCGATTGGACCGGCACCGTCGCCATCGACGGGATCGCTCCCGGAGTCGAAACCAAGCGGCGCGTCGCGTTCCTGCCCTCCGCGACCTTCCTGGACCCGGCGCTCACGCCCGGCGCGGCCGTCCGCCTCTACTCCAGGTTCTTCGAGGACTTCGACGCCGACAAGGCGATGTCCTCCATCCGCTTCTTCGACCTCCCCCTCGACCGCACGCTCAAGGAGATGTCGAAGGGAATGGGCGAGAAACTGCAGATCTGTCTCACCATGGCGCGCAAGGCGCGGCTCTACCTGCTCGACGAGCCGATCTCCGGAATCGACCCCGCGGCCCGCGACATCATCCTCGAGGGGATCCTCCGAGACTTCGACGAGGACGCCCTCATGCTCATCTCCACCCACCTGATCTCCGACATCGAATCCATCCTCGACGAAGTCGTCATGCTCAAAGAGGGCCGACTGCACCGCGCCGGCCCAGTCGACGACCTCCGCGACGAATACGGCATGTCACTCGACGCGCTGTTCCGGAAGGAGTACCGCTAATGCTCACCACACTCTTCGCGCAGGAAGTGCGCTCGCTCGCGCCGAAGACCGGCGTCATCGCCGGAATCGGGACCCTCGTGATCGCTGTGTCCCTGGGGCTCTCCTCGGCCATCGCGGTCCCGCCCGTATCGGGCGTCCTGTTGATCGCGAGCATTGGGACGCTCATCGTGGTCCCTTTCGCCATGCTCATTCAGGTGGCGGTCGCCTACTGGAAGTCTATGCACTGCGACGCCGGCTACTTCACGCACACGCTCCCGGCAACGGGTGCGCAGCTCTACTGGGCGAAGACCCTGTTCGCTTATTGCGTGAGCCTGCTCAGCATCCTCTTCTGGATTGTCGGCTTCCTCGCCGTCGTCTGGCAGGCTTCGATGATGTCCGGCGCCCAGTTCGGGCGGATCGTGTCGGAGGTCGTTGATTCTTGGAACGCGCTCCCCCTGGTGCTCAGGGTCCTCCTCGTCCTCAACACCCTCCTACTGCCCGCGAACTGCGTGTTCCCGATAGCAGCCGTCATGAGCATCGGCGCACAGGGACGGTGGAACCACCTCGGGTTCGGCGCCCCGGTCATCGGACTCGTCCTCCTCTACCTCGTCGACCAGGTGGCAGCCGTGGCGGGGGTGCTCCTGCTCCCCGGCGGCATCGACACGGAGACCGGCGGCTTCACGTGGAAGACCATGCTGCCGGAAATCGTCCGATCAGCGAGTAGCGGATCGCCAGTGACATTCGTCGGCGTGGGCTATATCGTGACGACTGCGCTCGTCACCGTCACAGTGGTGTGGTGGGGGATCCGCTCGCTGAACCGGCACCTGTCCTTGCGCTAAGGCACGGCCGGGCACGAGGAGGACCTAATGCTGGCGTTAGCTGCTCCGGTCCGCCAGCGAGGGTACGGCGGTCTCGGGCTTCGCGGGGACCGGCCTGGCCGGAGTCGTGCCCGTCCTGCTCCATGCCACGGCGAACCTGGCGGTGGGCTGGGGCGCGGCCTTTGGCCTGCTGCCCTGAGCCGGGGCTGGCCCACCACAGGGACCGGGGCGCGTTCGTGCCCGTTGCCGCTGATATCAGGCTGTTCCTGCCTCCTGCGGGAAAGGCCCCCTCGCACCGCGCTGGCCGCGTCCCGGGCCCAGCGCGGTGCGAACACCAAGGGAACTCACGCCGGACGTTGAGGATTCGTGCAGACTCCTATGATGTTGTGGGAGCAACACGCGCCGAGCCCCTCGAAAGGAACCCAGTGGAACCAGTGACCGCCTCATTCGTCCCCGCGAGCCCGGACCTGATCTGGATGGTGTTCATCCAGCAGGCGCTCGTCCTCATCGCGTGGGTCATCGGCCTCGTCGTGCGCCGTGTGCTGAAGAACCGCATGACCATGTCGACGGCGTCGGCGACCCTGACCGGACTGGCCGGGCTGTGGGGCGGCCTGGTCCTGGCAGGATGGATCTTCGATTCGGGCGACCTGTGGAAGCCCGGGATGATCGGGTTCGCCGCCGTGGTCGCACTGCTCGTCGTCGGCGCGGTGGCTGTGGTCCTCGCCCGCCTCAACCCGCGACCGGGCCTGCCCCCGATTAGCGAGATCGCCGCGCTGGGGGAGTCGGAGACCCGCGAGTTCAAGTCCTCGGCCCGCTGGAACGTGCGCACCGGGAAGCGCGACGAGGCGATGGAGACGGTCATCGCGAAAACGGTGTCGGCCTTCCTCAACTCCGGTGGGGGCACGCTGCTGATCGGCGTGGACGACGAGGGGCGGCTGGTCGGCCTCGACGACGACTACGCGACGCTGAAGAGCCCGGACGCGGACCGCTTCGAACTGTGGATGCGCGGAATGTGGGGCCAGCGCCTGGGGACCAACGCCGCGGCCCTGCCGATCCTGGACTTCGCCTCTGCGCCGTCGGGCGGCGAGGTGTGCCGGGTGACCATCCCTCCCTCGCCCCGCCCCGTGTACCTGCTGGGCCCGAAGGGGAAGGGCGCTCCCGAACTGTGGGTGAGGGTCGGCAACTCGACGCGGCGCCTCGAGGTCTCCGACGCGGTCCTCTACGTGTCGCAGCGCTGGCCCGAGGCGGTGCGAGTCTCCTTCTGGACGCGGCTGCGCATGTACTTCGTCCTGCGCAACCGCGAGCGGCCGGCGCACCTGCCCCGCGCGGTGGAGAAGGCGCTGCGGGGCTAGGCGGCGCCCCCCTGCTGCCGTTCCCGATCTGGTTGCGCGGAAGGGACTGCGCGGCCAGCGCGGCGCCCCCCTGCTGCCGTTCCCGGTCTGGTTGCGCGGAAGGGACTGCGCGGCCAGCGCGCCGCCCCCCTGCTGCCGTTCCCGGTCTGGTTGCGCGGAAGGGATTGCGCGGCCCGCGCGCCGGTAGACTGGACTGCGGACACCGACGAGAGGAGCGTGGAGGCGTGCGCCTGAGCAAGACCCTGCCCGAGGACATCGAAGAGATTATCGCGTCGGGGGACCTCGGCGCCGTGGCGCGGGCGGTGGAGGGCTGCCAGATCGGCGCCTACCTGCGGAGAAGCGCATATGAGCCCCGCCTCATGCACTTCCCCGCCTCGCAGGAGATCACGGCGTTCCTGCTGGAGCGCGGCGAGGACATCAACTCCCGGGACCGCTACGAGCAGACCCCGGTGCACTGGCGCGTCATGAAGAGGCGCGTCGACCAGATTCCCTACCTCGTCTCACGCGGCGCCGACATCAACGCCCGGGACTGGGACGACCGCACACCGCTCTTCGACGCCGTCAGAATCCTAGAGGCCAGCGATGTCGAGCGGATGATCTCCTGGGGCGCGAACGCCCGGGTGGTCGCGAAGTCGCGGTTCCACGGCAAAGTGACGCTCACGGAGCACACGCTGGGCGAAGAGGTGTTCCTCGACGCCCCGCGGGCCCTCGGGGTCATCCGCGTTCTCCTCGCCCACCGCGCGCGCACCGGGAAGCGCGAACGCGAGTCGCTGCGCTCGATGGACAGCCTGCGCTGCGCCTTCATCACGCACGGGCACTCAGGCGTCCCGGATTCCCGATTCGACGAGGCGGTGGCCGCGCTGGCCCAGCTGTGCGCCCTTTTCGGGGTGGAGCAGCGCGAGGCGGTGCCCGCGCCGGTGCTGGGGGAGAGGCTGGTGCTCGACGAGTCCGCCTCGGTCGGCCGTCAGTTCGACGACCTGTGGGACAGACTCGTCCCCGTCAGCGGGCAGTCCGCCTCCTTGCAGGGCGAGGTCATCCGGATCGCGGGGAAAGTCGGCTACGAGGTCTACGACAACGGCTGCGTCAACTGGGGGAGCAGTTTCGACATGCTCCTCGACCAGTTCCTGTCGATTGTGACCTCGCGCACGGGCCTGTCGCCGGATGATGTCGAGCGCGCCAGGACCGCCGTGGACTCTCTGAAAGCGGAGAGCATGGAGACCCAGGCGTGCGACGACCTCATCAGACTGGCAGTGCGCTGGGCGCGCCTCAACCCGGTGCTGATCGCCACGGACGTCCCGGACGTGGGCCGCTGACGGGAGTTGCCGCGCGGGAGGGTGTGGCCGCGCGGGAGGGTGTGGCCGTGCCGGCGAACACTTCCGACGGCGGTGAGTGCTGCCGCGCGGGGGGTTGCCGCGCCAGTGGGTGTTGCCGTGCGGGAGGGTGTTGCCGTGCGGGAGGGTGTTGCCGTGCCGGCGAACACTTCCGACGGCGGTGAGTGTCGCTGCGTGAGCGCGGGTTGTCGACAACATGAGTGGGTTGTTGGCACCGACGCGCGTTGTTGACACCAGCGCGCGTTATATCCCCCTCACGGTGTCGACGACCCCCTCACGATGTCAACAACCCCCTCGCGGTGCCGACAACGCGCGTCGGCGTTCGCGTCCCGGCCGCGCTCGCGCCCGGCCGCGTTCGAGGCCGTTCCCCCAGCCCGCCCGGTTACGCACACAAGGACCCCGATTCACGCACACAAGGACCCCGATTTACGCAACATGAGTCGCACACAAGGGCGGAATCAAACCCTTGTGTGCGCAGCCGTGTTTCCTAATTCCGTCCCTTGTGTGCGGCATAGGGGAGTGGATGTTGCAGGAGCTGTGCCGCGGGCGCCCCGAGGGCATTTCGCGTGCGGCACAGGGGCGTGGGGAGGGGACGGGCGCTACAAGGCGGGGTCCCGGGCCGTACGGTCCGGGACCCCTTGCAGCATCACCGCGGTGGAGTCGTGGAGCGCCCGACTGCGGCGGGCGGCCGCGACAGGCGCGCGGTCAAGAGTTCACTCGGTGCTCTTGCGGCGGCGGATGCGTTTGCGCGGAGCGCGCTGGGCCGGCGCCTCGGCAGCGCGCGGGGAGTGCTCTCCGCGCCCGCGCCCGCGTGCGCCGCGGTCCGAGCGCCCCTGCTTGCCGGGGTGCATCGTCTGGTCCCCGTCCTTCGAGCGGCGGGCCCGCCCCGAGCGGGACCGGGACGACCCCGCGGAGCGGCCCCTGCCTCGTGGATCGCGCGACGGGCCGCCCAGATCCTCCAGGACCTCCGCGGCCAGGCCCGGGCGGGTCCTCTTCGCGCGCGGCAGGCGCCCGGTCGTCCCCTCCGGGATGTCCAAGTCGGTGAACAGGTGGGGGGAGGTGTGGTAGGTCTCCAGGGGCTCGGGGACGCCCAGTCCCAGGGCTTTCGAGATCAGCGACCAGCGGGGCGTGTCGTCCCAGTCCACGAAGGTCACGGCCGTGCCCGAGTTGCCCGCGCGGCCGGTGCGCCCGATGCGGTGGATGTAGATCTTCTCGTCCTCGGGGCACTGGTAGTTGACGACGTGGGTGACGTCGTCGACGTCGATGCCGCGGGCCGCCACGTCGGTGGCCACCAGGACGTCCACTTTCCCGTTGCGGAACGCCCGCAGCGCCTGCTCGCGCGCGCCCTGGCCCAGGTCGCCGTGCAGGGAGCCGACCGCGAAGCCGCGCGCCGCCAGGTCCTCGCCGAGGCGGGCGGCGGTGCGCTTGGTGCGGCAGAAGATCACGGCGCGCCCACGGCCCTCGGCCTGCAGGATCCGAGCCAGGACCTCCACCTTGTTCAGCGAGTGGACGCGGTAGACGACCTGTTTGACGGTGTTCACCGTCTGGTGCTGGTCGTCGGGGTCCTGGGCGCGGATGTGGGTGGGGTGCTCCATGAACTTGCGCGCCAGGGCGACGACGGGACCGGGCATGGTCGCGGAGAAGAGCATGGTGTGGCGGTGGGAGGGGACGCGCGAGAGCAGGGTCTCCACGTCGGGCAGGAAGCCCAGGTCCAGCATCTCGTCGGCCTCGTCCAGGACGACGGTGGTCACGTGAGCCAGGTCCAGCACGCCGCGGTCCATGAGGTCGATGAGCCGGCCGGGCGTTCCCACGACGACCTCGGCTCCCCGCTCGAGGTCCTCGATCTGGGGCTCGTAGGCGC
>ERZ772993.42-NODE-42-length-72907-cov-9.517954_pt1 | contig 72907 bp, 56 predicted proteins | sample MGYA00580670_ERZ772993 | MGnify/ENA primary metagenome ERZ772993 (study PRJEB29015, sample SAMEA2737936) | human oral metagenome | biome: human oral; feature: human-associated habitat; material: dental | place: China | collected 2136 ... | reverse complement strand
CCAGCATGGGCTTGAGCATGTTGCCGGCGTCCATGGCGCCCTCGGAGCCGCCGCCCGCGCCGACGACGGTGTGCAGCTCGTCGATGAAGGTGATGACCTCCCCGTCGCTGCGCTGGATCTCGGCCAGGACGGCCTTGAGCCGCTCCTCGAACTCGCCGCGGTACTTCGCCCCGGCCACCATCGACGCCATGTCTAGCGCGATGAGGCGCTTGCCCCGCAGGGACTCCGGGACGTCCCCGGCGACGATGCGCTGGGCGAGGCCCTCGACGACGGCGGTCTTGCCGACGCCGGGCTCCCCTATGAGGACGGGGTTGTTCTTCGTGCGCCGCGACAGCACTTGGACGACGCGGCGGATCTCGTTGTCGCGCCCGATGACGGGATCGAGTTTGCCCTCGCGGGCGACCTCGGTCAGGTCGCGCCCGTACTTGGCCAGCGCTTCGAAGGACCCCTCGGGGTCGGGGCTGGTCAGGGGCTCGGGGCGCAGCTGGGCCAGGGCGGCCGCCAGGTCCCCGGCATCGACGCCCCCCTCCGTGAGGATGCGCCCGGCCTCGCTGTCCGAGGCAGCGGTCGCGATGAGGAGGTGCTCAGTCGAGACGTACTGGTCGCCGGCCTTCGCGGCGCGGTCGCCCGCGTCGGCGACCACTGCCATGAGGGCGCGCGAGGTCCTGGGCTGCGCGGCGGCGCCCTCGGTGCGGGGCAGGGCGACCAGGGCGTTCCTGGTCCGCGCGCCGATCCGGGCGCGGTCGGCGCCCGTCTTCTCCAGCAGGGAGGCCGCGATCCCCTCGGGCTGCTCGAGGAGTGCGGCGAGCAGGTGGGTGGGCTCCACTTGCGGGTTGCCCGCCGCGGCGGCGGACTGGAGCGCGGAGGCGATGGCCTCCTGCGCCTTCGTGGTGAACTCTGTGCTCATGTTGTCTCCTTCGGATGCACCGCATCCACATGTGCGCCGGTCTGCTCCGGCGCGTCCTGCTGAAGTCAACGAACGTAAAGTTGAGTCTATTCCGCTCAAGTTCCGGATCCGCAGTGGTACGGGCGACCCCCCGCCCCCGGCCGGATGCGCGAAGGGCGCCCGGCGCGGCGCGCCGAGCACCCGCGGGGCGCCTAGGAGGAGGGCGGGAGCCACGCCGGGCCGTCGAAGCCCCGCTGGCGCCCCCCGCCCCCGTCCCCCGGGGGCGCCGAGCCGCCCCCGGGCGGTCCGAAGCACTCGCCGGCCGCGCGGAAGAGCTGCAGGGTCGTCGCCAGGGCGCACATGCACTGCTGGACCAGCTGGGCGTCGGTCGCCCCGTACTCGTAGTCGCTGTTGACCTCGGCCACCAGCCGCAGACCGCCTTTCGCCTCGCGGTGGAAGTACGCCTTCGGCCACAGGTACTCGCGGTGCCAGCCCTCCAGGAACAGCAGCAGATCCGCCTCGTACTTGGCGGGGATCGTCTCGCTCATGAAAGCGATGATCGACAGGACCTCCTGCGAGTCCCCGAGGAAGCGGAAGCAGAACAGCTGCCCCTCCCACATCCCGCGCAGGTCCCCGTCCTGGTCGATCTCCCAGTCCCACCCCTCGCCGTCGAAGAGCAGGCCGACCCTCTCCTGCGAGATCGGGCGGACCATGTCGAAGCGGTGCGCCTCGAACTCGGAGTTGCCCGTGCGCACCCCGCCGCCGGAGGCGCTGGGCTCGTACCCCCACGGGTCTATGGGCCCCTGAGCGCCGTCGGGGCGTTCGGAGTCGTTGGGATCGGAGCCGCCATCAGCGTCCTTTCTCCAAAACCATCCCATGATTCTTCCTCTTAACTCCCTATATCGATATCGCGGGCGAGCTCGCTGAAAAAGTCCTGTGCGAGCGCGATGGCGTTCGCGATCTGGCGCACCAGGTGCGCATCGGTCGCCCCGCACTGCCAGCCGACGACGGTCTCCGCGACCACGCGCACCGTCCCGTCGTCGTCGATGCGGTGGGAGCACTTCGGCCACGGCCTGGTGCGGTGCCATTGCAGGATCGACTGGCGGACGGCCTCGAGGGCGCTGATCGGGACGGGCTCCTTCCAGATCGCCACGATCTGGAGGACCTGCCGGTCGCGCCCGGCCAGGATCAGGAAGTAGGGGCTGCCGCCCCACGTCCCCGTGAGCTCGCCGTCGTCATCGACGCTCCACGCGAGCCCCTGGGAATCGAGGAGGCGTTCGAGCCGGTCGTAGGTGACGGGACGGACGCGGTCGGCGGATGCCGCGGGCCGCGCCGACGTGGCTTCTTGTCGCATCACTTCCCCTCCCTGTCCTCAGTGGTGTAATCCGCCTCATACACCTACATCAACAGTAGCCCAGAATCCGCAGAAAACCAATGGTTCGCGGACACGAGGCGAACACCCGCCCCGGCACGGCCGACGACCCCGCCACTGACCGCCGGCCAAAACCCCAGGTCATGGGCGGAATGCGCCAGTGCCCGAGCGCAGGCGGAGCGCGTTCACGCCGCGCCGCGCCGCGCATAACGTGACGACGAACACAGATGAGTTGGGGGCAGGGCGCGTCTACTCTCCTCCTGTTCCCCCTCCCACTACCCCCCGCTCGGCGCCGGGGCCCGCCGGCCCCTCGCCCTCCGATGGCCCGGGCGGCCCGGACTGGGCGCCCTCCGGGGACTGGGGCCCCCCTTGAGTCCCAGCCGCCGGGGGCTGGGGCCCCTGCGGAGGAGCCATCCGCGCGCCCGGGGGCGGGAAGGCAACGCCGGGCGGGGCCTCCACGACGCCGGCCCCGGGGGGCGGCACCGGCACCCCCGCCCGCGGTCCCGCCGATCGCGCCACCGCGCGCCGCAGGAGGACCTCGAAGGGGCCGCGCGGGAATCCGACGGTCTCGAGGCCGAAGCACAGCACCAGAGTCGCCACCCACACGAACGCTGCGATCACGGCGCCCCACGCGTCGGGGACCGCGGGAACGCCGGCGAGCCCCATGCCGCCCAGGAGGACGGCGAAGAGGATCGTCTGGCTGAGGTAAGCGGTCATCGAGCGCTTGCCGACCGCGGCGAGCACCCGCCGGATCCCGCGGGGCTCCCCGACCCCCGCGAAGAGCGCGAACAGTGCCAGCCACGCGCACGCCCCCGCGATCCCGGAGACGTGGAAGAGGACGACGCTCCACGCCGGCACCGGCAGCGCCATCCCCGACGCCCCCAGCCCGTAGGGGAGCGCGCCGACGACGCCGATCAGCATGCCCGCGCCCGCGACCGCCCACAGCAGGCCCCGGTGCCGGTCGGGGCGCGACAGGATGTCCGTCTGCCCCAGGCGCGCGCCGATCATGAACGCCGGGACCACCATCGAGATGAGCACCGTGATCAGGGCGGCCATCGCCCACTGGACGATGGAGTTGGGCACGTAGTAGACCGAAAGGGAGGCGTGCGGGTGGACCACGGAGCCCAGATCGCCCAGGCCCGCCTTCCAGAAGCCGACGCCGGTCAGACTGCACGCGCTCACCAACCCGATGGCGCACCCCCACACCGCCATCCACACGTTCCTCTTGCGCGCGACCACTCCCGCGAAGAGGACGGCGACGATGCCGTAGGCGCCGATGATGTCGCCGGCGAAGACGATGCCGTGCACGAATCCGAAGAGGATCATCCACCATCCGCGGCGGCGCACCAGGCGCGCCGCGTCGTCGACGGCCTCCTGGCGGACGAGGGCCTCCCATTGCGCGGCCACGTGGGGCGCCCACGACGCGCGCACCTGGGGATCCACCGACTGGTGGGCGGCCTCGACATCGCGCTCGATGCGGCGCCGCACCATCGTCGCGACGCCGAAACCGAAGAGGAGGGCGAAAAGCGGGTACCCCCGCCGGTCGACGAGCGCGGTGCGGATGAGGATCCACCAGCGGTCCGCGGAGGAGGGGCCATCGGGGGAGGCGGGGAAGTACCGCAGCCAGTAGGGGACGTTCGCGAGCGCGATGAGCAGCAGCATGAAGCCGCGCGCGACATCGGGCGCGGGGTAGCGCACCGAGCGCCCGCCGGTGAAGGACAGGGAGGACATGGATGAGGGCCTTTCAGTTCCGCCCGCCGCGCTACTGGCGCTGGATTCCTGACATCATGATGTCCACTTGGATATCACGGCGCCGCTTGTTCGCCCTCGCGACCAGCACGATGCCCAGGATCAGCACGCCCACGCCGGTCACCCCCACCACCGTGGACCAGATGAGGCTGTTGCGGGCGCTGCTCTCCAGAACGCCGCCGGAGAAGGGCAGTCCGATGAACGTGGCGGTGTCGGACGCGCCTGCGCATTCGACCGTGTACGAGCCAGGCCGCAGCCCCTCAGCGGAGAACAGGCTCCCAGAGCTGTCCTGCTTCTGCATCGCGTGGGATTGGCCGCCGGAGTCGGTCAGGGAGCACGCCGTCGCGGTGTCGGGCGGTACGACCTGCAGGAAGTACCCGTCCTGGGATTCCAGAGTAACGCCACCGCCATTGGACAGCCGTTGAACCCCGGAGGCCGCGTTCGAGAACTCGTCGGTGATCGAGGACACGGCGGTGGAGAAGAAGACGACGGGGGCGACGATGATCATGAGCACCAGGCCCAAGACAATGCACAGCACGCCGGGCACGCGGCTGGGGAGCTGCGGCGGCGCCGCGTAAGCCGCGGGGACCGCCTGCTGCCCGTAGGCGGACCCGGACTGCTCCGGGGCGGCCTGCTGCCCGTACTGCGGCCAGGGCGTGGCGGGCTGGCCCGCGGACGGGGCCTGGTTCCCGTCGTCGGGCGTGGGAGTCGACATGGATCCTCCTCGGAACGGGCTCATCAGAGCGGGAGTGCTGGCGCCAGCATAGTGGATTCTGTCGGGCCCGTCACCGTTAGCCCCAATCCATGCGCGCCGCCCGACCCCGTGGGACGCGCACCGCGACTCCGGCGCCTTGACAGGGCACCGCCGGCGTTGATGGGATAGCGCCCATGCCAACGCCTCACGCACACGGTACCGGCGCACTGATGTCCCCGTACTCCCACCCGGCCGACGCCGTCGCCGCCGACCTCGGCACCGACACCTCCCGCGGTCTGAGCCCGCAGACCGCGGCCGACCGCCTGGCCGCCGACGGGCCCAACGAGCTCCCCTCGAAGCCCCCGGTGCCCGCCTGGAGGCGCTTCCTGGGCCAGTTCAACGACCCGCTCGTCTACCTACTGCTGGCCGCGATCACCATCTCCACCGCCGCCTGGGTCCTGGAGGGCGCCGAGGGGGCGCCGGTGGACTCCATCGTCATCCTTGCCGTCGTCACCCTCAACGCGGTCCTCGGCTTCGTCCAGGAGAACAAGGCCGCCGACGCCGTCGCAGCCCTGTCCGCGATGACCGAGGCGACCTCCACCGTGCTGCGCGACGGCTCGCTCCTGGTCGTCCCCTCCTCCGAGCTGGTGGTGGGCGATGTCCTCGTCCTGGGCGAGGGCGACCAGGTCGGCGCCGACGCCCGGCTGCTCTCCGCCGCCGCCCTGCGCGTGGTCGAGTCCTCCCTGACCGGTGAGGCCGACGCCGTCGTCAAGACCCCCGGGGCCGTCGGCGCGGACACCGACCTGGCCGACCGCACCTGCATGGTCCACCGGGGCACCTCCGTGGCCCAGGGGACGGGCCGCGCCGTCGTCGTCGCCACCGGCGCCGACACCCAGATGGGCGCGATCGCGCGGATGCTCGACTCCGTCGAGGAGGAGGACACGCCCCTGCAGAAGGAGATCCACGCGGTCTCCAAGATGCTGGGGATCGTCGTGGTCGTCATCGCCGTCGTCGTCGTGGGGACCCTGCTGCTCCTGGCGGCCGACCGCACGCCCGACACGATCGTCCACTCCCTGCTGCTGGGCGTCTCACTGGCCGTGGCCGCCGTGCCCGAGGGGCTGCCCGCGATCCTGTCGGTGGTCCTGGCCCTGGGCGTGCAGCGCATGGCCACCCGCAAGGCCGTGGTCAAGAAACTCACCAGCGTGGAGACCCTCGGCTCGGCCTCCGTCATCTGCTCGGACAAGACCGGCACCCTCACCCGCTCGGAGATGACGGTCCAGGAGGTCGTCACGGCCTCGGGCACCTGTGTGGTCACGGGCATCGGCTACGCGCCCGACGGCGAGGTCGCCCCCGACGCCGACCGCGACGGCCGGCCCGACGCCGACCCCCTCGAAGGGCCCCTGCGCGACGAGGTCACCGTGGTCCTCTCCGGCGGGGCGCTCGCCTCCGACGCCGAACTCACCGTCACCGAGGACGTGTGGAGCGTCGTCGGCGACCCGACGGAGGGGGCCTTCCTGGTCGCGGAGAAGAAGCTCGGCACACACGGGCACCGCGAGGGCAGGTTCGGGCGAATCGGCGAGGTCCCCTTCACCTCCGAGCGCAAGATGATGTCGGTGCTGCTCACCGACACCGCCCACGGCACGGTCATCATGTCCAAGGGGGCGCCCGACGTCCTCATGGAGCACTGCGCGCGGGTGCGCGTGGGCGACGCCGACACTGAGCTGACCACTCAGGCCCGGGCCCGCTTCGTCGAACACATCGCGGACATGTCGGGCCGGGCGCTGCGCACCCTGGGGGTCGCCTACAGGGTCCTCACCGACGAGGAGGCCGCCCGGGCGCGCAGGGCCGCCGACTCCGTCGGCGGGGCGGACCTGTCCGACTTGGAAAGGGATCTGGTGCTGGCGGGCGTCGTCGGCATCATCGACCCGCCGCGCCCCGAGGCGGCCGCAGCGGTGGCCGAGGCTCACCGGGCGGGGGTGCGCGTCCTCATGATCACCGGCGACCACCCAGCCACCGCCGGGCGCATCGCGGCGGACCTGGGCATCGTCGAGCGCGGCGCCCCGGTCCTGACCGGCCGCGACCTGGAGGGGATGGACGACGGCGCCCTCTCCGGGGCCGTGGCCGCCACCAGCGTGTACGCGCGCGTCGCCCCCGAGCACAAGATGCGGATCGTCCACGCCCTCAAGTCCCAGGGCCACACGGTCTCCATGACCGGCGACGGCGTCAACGACGCGCCCGCCCTGCGCGCCGCGGACATCGGCGTGGCCATGGGCGTCACAGGGACCCAGGTGACCAAGGAGGCCGCCACGATGGTCCTGGCGGACGACAACTTCGCCACCATCGTCGACGCCGTGCGCGAGGGCCGCCGCATCTTCGACAACATCAAGAAGTTCCTGCGCTTCCTGCTGTCCTCCAACATGGGCGAGGTCCTCACCGTCTTCGGCGGCGTGGTGCTGTCGGGCGCCATCGGCCTGAGCGGGCACAGCGAGTCCGGCGTCGTCCTGCCCCTGCTGGCCACCCAGATCCTGTGGATCAACCTGGTCACCGACTCCGGGCCGGCCCTGGCCATGGGCGTGGACCCCTCGGTGGAGGACGTCATGGCCCGCCCGCCGCGCAAGCCCACGGACCGGGTGGTCGACGGCGCCATGTGGAGCGGCGTCCTGCTGGTCGGCGCGGTCATGGCCGCCTCCACCCTGGCCACGCTGGACATCTTCCTGCCCGGCGGCCTCATCGAGACCCCCCTGTCCACGGACAGCCTCGGCACCGCGCGCACGGCGGCCTTCTCCACCCTGGTCCTGGCGCAGTTGTTCAACACGCTCAACTCCCGCTCCGAGACGGTGAGCGCCTTCAGCCACCTCTTCGTGAACAAGTGGCTGTGGGGCGCGATCGGACTGACCCTGGTGCTCCAGGTCGCCGTCGTGGAGGCGCCCTTCCTCCAGGCGGCCTTCTCGACGACGTCGCTGGACCCGGTCCACTGGGCGGTCGTCGTCGTCATGGCCTCCCTGGTCCTGTGGGTCGACGAGTTGCGCAAGCTCGTGGCCAGGGCCCGCGCGCGCTGATCCGCGCCGCGCAGGGGCCGCCCGCGATCCGCGGGCGGCCCCCTCCCCTTGTGCCGCGCGTCCCCCGCCCGGTGCCCCGGGCACGGCCCGGCCTCAGCGGATTCCGGCGGCGTCGAGGCGCTCGGCGCGCAGGGCGGCGGTGCCCGGGACCTCGAGGGGCTCCAGCGGGCCGCCCACCGCCCTCGACAGCAGCAGGTCGGCCAACTGGGGATTGCGCGCCAGCACCGGCCCGTGCATGTAGGTGGCGATGATGGATCCCTGGACGACTCCGTCGACGGCCTCGGCGGCCGCCTCGTGCCCCAGGGGGGTGCCGTTCCCGACGCCGGCGACGACCCGCCCGAGGGGGCGCGCCCCCGGGCCCAGCACGGTCCCCCCGCCGTGGTTCTCGAAGCCGGTGAGGGGCTCGGTGAGGCCGTCGACGAGGGGCACGGTGACGAGCTCGCCGATCGCCCGGTGCCCCTGCGGGTCGGTCGTGATGTCGAGGACGCCCATCCCCTCCACGCGCTGGTCGCGCGCGTCCCGGTACCACATGCCCAGGACCTGCAGGGAGGCGCAGACCGCCAGGAGCTGGCGCCCGTCCTCGAGCGCGCCGGACAGCCCCGGGTCGGCGCGGAACTTTTCCGCCGCCAGGGCCTGCGCCGTGTCCTCTCCGCCGCCCAGCGTGTAGACGTCGAGCGAGCGGGGGATGGCGTCCGTCAGGCCGACGGTGATGATCGAGGCGTCGATCCCCCGTCGGCGGGCGCGTTCGCGCAGGACCATGGCGTTGCCCGTGTCCCCGTAAGTGCCGAGCACCTCGGGCATGAGGACGCCGATTGTCAGTGCGGAGTCGCTCATCGCCTCGCCCCTTTCTCGCCCAGGACCGTCTTGAAGTCCCGCATCGCCGTGTAGTTGAGCAGCATTTCCACTTTTCCAGGCCGGCACAGCGCCAGGGCGTCCATCGGCAGCGGCGCCAGTTGGCAGTGGATGCCCGCGTACTCCAGGCGCACGGCCAGGTCCGCGCCCCGCTCGCCGCAGGCGACGACTCGGCGCCCCTGGGCGTCCAGCGCCGCGAAGTCGACGTCCCACAGCCATGACAGATCCTGCCCGTCGGGCACCTGCCCGTTGACGGCGATGACGACCTGGTCGACGCGGGGGTCGATCATCGTCATGGCCTCCTGCCAGCCCGCCGGGTTCTTGGCGAGCATGAGCCTGGCGAGGCGGCCGTCGACGTCGTGGGTCGAGTAGCGGCCCGCGACCTCGTCCACCCCGGACACCGCGCGCGCCGCGGCCTCCGCGTCGACGCCCATGGCGACGGCGGCGGCGACCGCCTGGGCCGCGTTGCCGAGGTTGGCGCGCCCCGGCAGGGCGAGGGCGAGGGGGACGGCGGTCCCGTTCGGGCCGTTGAGGGTCGCGCGCGGCCCCTCGGGGCGCAGATCGACGTCCGTGAGCCACCAGTCGGGCTCGGGCCGACTGGCGAGGGCGGGCAGCTCCTCCCCGGGGCGGGAGGGGATGAGGTGCCATGAGCCCTCCTCGCGCACGACGCGCCCGCCCCTGGGGTAGGCGGCGCTGTCCCCTCCCCAGCCGCCGCCCGCGGCCACCCACACGACGTTGTCGTTGTCGCAGGCGGCGGAGACGATGAGCGGGTCGTCGCAGTTGGCGACGACGACGGCTCCGGGGTGGGCGGCCGCGCCCTCGCGCAGTCTGCGCTCGACGGCGCCGATCTCGCCGACGCGGTCGAGTTGGTCGCGCGACAGGTTGAGGTAGACGAAGACGCGGGGCCGCACGGCGTCGGCCACTGAGGGGACGTGCATCTCGTCCACCTCAAGCGCGGCCGCAGAGGCGGTCCGCGCGTTCATGAACGCCGTGATGACCCCCGAGGTCATATTGTCGCCGTTGGTGTTCGAGGCGACGCTCCCGCGGGTCTGGAGGGCTGCCCGCACCATGCGCGTCGTCGTGGATTTGCCGTTGGTGCCCGTGATGACGGCACTGGGGATGCGGGCGGCCAGGTCGGCGAGCACCGTGGGGGACAGGCGCAGGGCGACCTCGCCCCCGATCATGCCGCCCGAGCCGCGTCCCAGCAGGCGCGAGGCCGTCCGGGCGCCCGCTCCGGCCGCCAGTGCGACCCGCGAGCGCAAGGGGAATCGAGGAGTCTGAGTCATGTGCACACGGTAGCGCACATGGCGCGGGCCGGGCCGCGCCGCCCGTCCCCGGTACGGGCGGCGGCGCGCGCCGGGGCGGCGCGGCCGGGGAAGGCGAAAAGAGTTACGAACACCATACCGGAGTACCACACGCCACTTCCCCCCTCGTCCGAGGGGCGCCTTCCCCCGCCGGGCGCCCCCTCGTGGACTGCTGCCCGCGCCCCCTCGGCACCCTACGATCCGCGCGCTTTCAAAGAAAACGGCATAGCCCAGGCGTCTTCGCAGGTGGGGGCGCATTGGACAGGGGGAGGCGTGGCATTATTTGCACGAAGACCCGCCCCCCGTGCACATTCGTACCATTGGGCGCCACCACGCGGTCAACGCTTCACGAAAACGCCTCTGAGCTGGTAAAACTATCTGCAGACGGCATGAGAGCCGTCATATGGTCACAGGCTTCGGTCGGCACTCCAGTGTGCCCCCGGACTGCCGATCGAATTACACTGCGGGGCCCGCCGTTTCGGTGGGTCCCGCAGTTCCCTGTTTCCGCTCCGGGCGGCGGCCCTACTGGCGCTCCGGCACGGCTGTCCCCTCGATGACGGCGCGCACCGCCACCAGCGGGGCGGGCAGCAGGGCGCGCGGCGCGCGGCGCGCGGCCCCTCCCCCGTCCGGTCCCGCCCACGGGCGCTCGCCCCGCCGCATGGACCGGACCTCGCCCGTGGGCGACGCCGCGAAGACGCGGTTGCGCCGCATCTCCGCCTCGGCCAGCTGGGTCCTCATCCGGGCGCGCTCGGCCTCGAGGGCCTCGACCCGGCGCTCGAGCTCCAGGATGCGGCGGATCCCCTCGAGGTTGATGCCCTCGTCCTGGCTCATGCGCTGGACATCGCGCAGGCGCTGGATGTCCTGCTTCGTGTAGCGCCGACCCCGCCCTTTCGTGCGGGCAGGGACCACCAGGCCGAGGCGGTCGTACTGGCGCAGGGTCTGCGGGTGCATCCCGGCCAGCTCGGCGGCGACCGAGATCACGAAGGCCACGGACTCCCCGCCCGGCCCTGAACGCCCCGCCACGGCCTACTCCTTCGCGGCTTCCAGCCAGGACTCGCGCGAGACGGGGCCGAGCGCCTCGGCGAGCCCCTCGACCGCCCTCTTCTGCTCGCGCGTGAGAGCGGTGGGCACGTCGATGCGGATCCGGACCAGCAGGTCGCCGGGGCCCTTCTTGAGGGCGCAGCCCTTGCCCTTGAGGCGGATGGCCGTGTCCGCGTCCGATCCGGCGGGGATCCTCACACTCCGCGTGGACCCGTCCAGCATCGGGACGTCGACCTTCGCCCCCAGCGCCGCCTCGGCGAAGGAGACGGGGACCGTCACCACGACGTCGTCGTCCTCCCGGGAGAACACCGGGTGCGGCTTCACCGCCACCAACACCTCGAGGTCGCCCGCGGGGCCGCCGTGGGCGCCGGGTTTGCCGTGCCCGGCCAGGCGGATCTTCTGCCCGTCCTTGATGCCCGCGGGGATGCGGACCTTGATGGTCTTCCCCGCGACCTTGATGGACAGGGCGGCCCCCTCGACGGCCTGGCGGAAGCTGATCGTCAGGTTCGCCTTGCGGTTCCCGCCCTTGACCGGTTGGGGCCGCGACTGGGGACCATGCCCCTGGGCCCCGAAGGGGGCGCCGAAGGAGCCGGCCCCGAACTGGGCGCCGTGGGGCTGGGCGCCCCCGCCGCCTCCGAACAGGCCGGAGAGCAGGTCGTCCAGGTCCGCTCCGCCCGTCTGGAAACGGGCGCCGCCCCCGCCGTAGCCCGTCGCCCGGGCGTTGAAGGCGCCGAAGAGGTCCTCGAAACCGCCCGACGACCCGGCGGCGAAGCGCGCTCCGCCCCCGCCCATCGCCCGGATCGCGTCGTAGCGCTTGCGGTCCTCGTCATTGGACAGGATCGCGTACGCCTCGCCGATCTCCTTGAACTTGGCCTCGGCGGCCGCGTCCCCCGGGTTCTGGTCCGGATGGTACGCGCGCGCCAGCTTGCGGTAGGCCTTCGTGATGGTCTTCTTGTCGGCGCCCTTATCGACGCCCAGGACTTTGTAGAAGTCCTTGGTCAGCCAATCTTGTTCGCCCACGCCACGTCACCTCCTTCACAGGTTTGGCGTTCCACGGTTGTTCCACGCTCATTCAGGGTTGTTCACCAGGACTTTCGTGGCGCGGATGACCCGCTCCCCGCGCCGGTAGCCGGGCTGGAGCACCTGCCCGATGACGGGGCGGTCCACATCGGCGTCCACGGTGGCCATGAGCGCCTCGTGCAGGGCGGGGTCGAAGTCCTCGCCCGCCGCGCCGTAGCGCTCCAACTCGAAGCGGTTGCGCAGGGAGTCCTCCAGTTTCACGGCGATGGCGGCGAAGGGGCCGTCGTCCAGGTCGCCGTGCTTGCGGGCGGCGTCGATGTCGTCGAGCACCCCGATGAGGGACTCGATGACCTCGTCCTGCCCCGCGGTCCTGTGGGCGGGCGCGGCCTCCTTCGAGCGCCGCACGTACCCGGCGTACTCCTGGTTGAGGTTGTACAGGTCGGCGTTTGCGCGCGCCAGCTGCTCCTCGACCGCGGCCACGCGCTCGAGGGCGTTGGCCAGTTCGGAGTCGCCCATCTGCTCCTCGAAGGCGGCCATGTCGTCCACGGCGCCCTCCTCGCCGGATCCGCTGGCGGCGCTCCCGTCCTCGTCGTCCGGGGCGGGGGCGGGGCCCTCAGGGGCCGTTCCGCCGTCGGTCCCACGACCGGGGCCCGGGGCGGGGGCGGGACCCTCCGGCGCGGCTCCCCCGTCGGTTCCGGGCCCGGTGTCCGGGGCCGCGCCCTCAGCCGGAGAAGCGGCGCCCGGGGCGTCCCCCGCCCCGGGGGCCGGCGCCGACCCGGTGGAGCCGGCCCCGGCCTCGTCCCGCATGGGGTCCGCGCCCAGTTCGTCGGAGGCGCTCACTTGGACTCGTCCTCGTCCACGATCTCGGCATCGACGACGTCGTCCTCTGACTTCGCCTCCCCGCCGGCGGCCCCGGCCGCCTGCTGCGCCTGGTAGATCTCCTGGCCGACCTTGAGGCTGGTCTCGTTGAGCTTGGCCATCGAGGACTTCACAGCCTCGACGTCGTCGCCCTTGAGGGCCTCCTTGACGGCGTCCACGTCGGCCTGCACGGCGGTGCGGGTCTCCTCGGAGATCTTGTCCGCCTCGTCCTTGAGCAGCTTCTCCGTCTGGTAGACGACCTGCTCGGCGGTGTTGCGGGTCTCGGCGACCTCGCGGCGCGCCTTGTCCTCGGCTGCGTGCTCCTCGGCCTCGCGGACCATGCGGTCGATCTCCTCCTTGGGCAGGGCGGAGCCGCCGGTGATGGTCACGGACTGCTCCTTGCCGGTGCCGCGGTCCTTCGCGGAGACGTGGACGATGCCGTTCGCGTCGATGTCGAAGGTGACCTCGATCTGCGGGACGCCACGGGGGGCCGGGGCGATGCCGGAGAGCTCGAAGGTGCCCAGCAGCTTGTTGTCGCGGGCGAACTCGCGCTCGCCCTGGTAGACCTGGATGAGCACGGCGGGCTGGCCGTTCTGCGCGGTCGAGAAAACCTCGGAGGCCTTCGTGGGGATCGCGGTGTTGCGGTCGATGAGCTTCGTCATGAACCCGCCCTCGGTCTCGATGCCGAGCGACAGAGGGGTCACATCGATCAGCAGGACGTCCTTGCGGTCGCCCAGGATGACGCCGGCCTGCAGGGCCGCGCCCACGGCGACGACCTCATCGGGGTTGACGCCCTTGTTGGGCTCGCGCCCGCCGGCCAGTTCCTTGACGACGGCGCTCACCGCGGGCATGCGGGTGGAGCCGCCGACCAGGACGACGTGGTCGATGTCGCCCACGGAGATGCCCGCCTCGCGGATCACATCGTGGAAGGGGCGCTTCGTGCGGTCGAGCAGGTCCGAGGTCATCTCCTCGAACTTCGCGCGGGTGAGGCTCTCGTCCAAGTGGATGGGGCCGTCGGCCGTCATCGACAGGTACTGCAGGGAGATGTTCGTGCTGGTGGCGCTGGACAGCTCCTTCTTCGCCTGCTCGGCCGCCTCCTTGAGGCGCTGGAGGGCGACGGGGTCCTTGGACAGGTCGGCGCCGGTCTTGGCCTTGACCTGGTCGATCAGCCAGGTGACGATGCGCTGGTCCCAGTCGTCGCCGCCCAGGTGGTTGTCACCGGAGGTGGCGCGCACCTGGATGGTGGAGAAGCCGTCGTCGTCCTTGCCGATCTCCAGCAGGGACACGTCGAAGGTGCCGCCGCCGAGGTCGAAGACCAGGATGAGCTCGTCCTCCTTGCCCTTCTCGAGGCCGTAGGCCAGGGCGGCCGCGGTGGGCTCGTTGACGATGCGCTCGACCTTCAGGCCGGCGATCTGGCCGGCGTCCTTGGTGGCCTGGCGCTGGGCGTCGTTGAAGTAGGCGGGGACGGTGATGACGGCCTCGGTGACGGGCTCGCCCAGGTACGCCTCGGCGTCCGCCTTCAGCTTGGCGAGGATGCGGGCGGAGATCTCCTGCGCGGTGTACTCCTTGCCGTCGATCGCGACGGTCCAGTCGGTGCCCATGTGGCGCTTGACCGAGGAGATCGTGCGGTCGACGTTGGTGACCGCCTGGCGCTTGGCGATCTCGCCGACCAGGACCTCGCCGGTCTTGGAGAAGGCGACCACCGACGGGGTGGTGCGCGATCCTTCGGCGTTCGGGATGATGGTGGGCTCGCCGCCCTCGAGGACGGCGATGGCGGAGTTGGTGGTACCGAGGTCGATGCCGACTGCGCGTGCCATATTCGTGTTTCCTTTCGTCCGGGCGCGGCGCCTTGGGCGCGCGCCCCTTGTGGTCTGTGGTCCGGGCCCGCGGGCCCGGACATCCTTGAGTCTCTTGCGCTCAACTTTAGGCGAGGGGTTTTCGGTGCGCAACCCGACCGCCCCAAACTTGAGTCTGATGTACTCAACTTCATCGGGCGCCGATTATTCCCCGTCCGGCCCGATGGAGGAGTGCCGTGCGCCACGCGCCCGGATGCGCCGGACCCCCGGGCCTCGAAGGGTCCGGGGGTCGGCGCGTCCCGTGGGACGTGCGTTCAACCGGTCAGCAGTCAGCCGCGCGCCCGGCGCGCCGCGATGAGCCCGCCGCCCGCCACGAGCAGGCCGAGTGCCGCCAGGGAGGCGACGAGGCCATCGGCACCCGTCCTGGCAAGGGCGGGGTCCTCCGCGGCGCCGGGGCCACCGGGGGAATCGGGGCCGTCAGAGGGGGCACCGCTGGGGCTGGGCGACTCGGAAGGAGTCGCACTGGGGCTGGGCGACTCGGAAGGAGTCGCACTGGGGCTGGGCGACTCGGAAGGGGCAGGGCCCGGTGCGGGCGTGTAGGTGTTGGTCACCTCGACCACCGCGACCCCACCGGCCTCGACCACCACGGGGCCGATCGCGGAAGTCCGCAGGGCGAAGCCGTCGACGGAGGCGTCCCTCTCGGTCACCGTGCAGGTCGCGCCGGCCGGGATGTCACGGGACACCTTGGTGTCGCCCGCGGCGACATCCAGGATCGAACCCGAGGTCCCGGCCGGGTCGTCGCACACGTAGTCGAAGGAGAACGTCTTATCCGCCGGGATGCCGCCGACGACCTTCTTGGTCACGGCGATGTTGCCCGGGGCCGGGGTGTAGGTGTTGGTCATGAGGACCGCGGCGACCTGGCCGGCCTCGATCGGAACGGGGTCGATCACGGCCGGCTCCAGGATGAAGCCGTCCACCGTGGCGTCCCTCTCGGTCACCAGGCACTCAGCACCAGCGGGGATGTCGCCGGACTCCTTGGTCTCGCCGTCGGCGACGTCCAGGATCGAGCCCGAGGTCCCGGCCGGGTCGTTGCACACGTAGTCGAAGGAGAACGTCTTGCCCGCCGGGATGCCGCCGACGACCTGCTTCGTCACCGAGATCCTGCCGGGGGCCGGGGCGACCGTGTTCGTCAGGGAAACGGCCGAGGCCGTGTTCTCGACGATGCTGAGGGCAAGCTCTGAGACCGCGGTCTGGGAGCCGGCGCTGAAGACGGGATCCCCCTGCCAGCGCAGCGCGGCGGGCAGCTGGGCCGAGTCGAGGGACTCGGTGAGCGTCACCTTGGTGCCCTTGGGGAAGGCGGCACCGGCCACGCCCTGCTCGACGGGGACCTCCATCGTGTAGGGGTTCGCCCCGCCCGCCGGCGCCGTCCACTCCGGGTGGATGGCCGGGTCCCATCCAGTCGGCAGCTCGTAGGCGACGTTGACGGTGACGGCGGTGCCCGCGGGGATCTGTCCCGCGTCGGCGCCGACCTGGGCGCCGAGGACGAACTTCTTCACGCCGAAGGCGCCGTAACCGGGTTTCATCTCAACGGTGTAGGTGATCGGGTCGTGGTAGCTGATGGCCGAGGTGACCGGCCCTTCCGTGTCGCCGACCAGAGTCGCGCTGTTCGTGTACTGCTTCTCGGGCACGACGGGCCCGTCGATCTTCGCGGAGTAGACGATCTCGTAGTTGATCGCCGGGTCGAAGTCGCCGTCGGTGCGGGTCAGCGTCACGGTCGCGGACTTGCCGTCCTCGGAGATGGTGCGCTCCAGGGTGTAGTTGCCGTAGGCCGTGTTGATGCCGGGCTGGCCGACCCGGGCGACCGTGGGGTACTGGTTCGGGGCGCTCTTGGGGTCCACCCGGACGTACCAGGTGGAGTCGTCGGCCAGCAGCGCCTGCCCGTCGGCGCCGAGGACGTCGTTGAAGACGGCCTTGTTGGCGTAGGTGCCCGCGGGCATACCCGAGCGCTCGGAGAGGCGGCGGCCCGAGCCGGTGATGTGCCAGTTGATCTGTGTGGAGTCGCGCTTGAGGGAGTTGGCGTACTTGCCGACGTTCTTCTCCGTCCACAGGCGCTGGACGATGGGCTCGTCGTTGGGGTTGGGCACCTGGGCCTCGACGCCGTTGGCGCTGAAGGGGAGCTTGGTGAGCGGGGTCTCCTTCTGGGCCATGAGCATCTGGCTCATCGTGCCCTTCACGTCGGTTTGGGCGGCGATCGCGTCGTTGAAGGTGCAGGTCATCACATCGGCGGCGGTCACGCAGTCGCCCACCTGGACATCGCCCACCATCAGCGGGTCGGAGCGCCCGACCTCGCGGAAACGGTAGTAGTGGGTGATGTCGGGCTGCGCGGCGCCCGTGGCGGGCAGGCCGACCGTGAAGGAGTCGCCGGGCTGGGGGTCGGCGTTCGTGGCGTCCCACTCGACGCGCATCCTCACCGGGTCCTCGACCTGGGCGCCCGCCCCCGGGATCTCCACGCCGTCCTTGTCCGAGAGGACCAGCGGCTTGATCGAGACCTCGATGTCCGGGTTTGCGGCGGCCTCGGCGGGCGCGGCCGAGTAGACGCCGAGCGCCCCCATCCCGGTCGCGGCGAGGGCCAGCGCCGAGGCGCCGACCACCGCCCTCGCCCACCTCGTGCGGAACATAGTCATCAGTTCTTCCTCCGTGCGGTTCGATTCGGAACGTGCGGCCGCGAGTGCCCGCGCCCATCACAGTTACCGGACACAGTAAGTGAGAAAGCGTATTGAGGGCCAACTGGGCCGGCGACGAACACTGACCGGCGAACAGGGGTTGGGCGCGCGACCGGGGGCGGCCGCGCCCGCTTGTGGAAGTTCCAACGATCCGCTTCCGCCTTTTCACTTTCCACGCAACCGGTATCCAGCCGTATGCTCTTGGTCACAGTGGGGGCCCTTTATCACGGCCTCTGGGAATGGCGCCCGTCACTCCGCTTCCGCTACACTGTGACCGCTTCCAAACCGGAGCACCCCGTCAACTCAACGGAGACTTGATGTTCCCCACACGAAGAGCGGTCGGCGCAGCCCTGGCCGGCCTCGCCACCCTAGGAATGGCAGGAACCGCCATGGCCGATCCCACCCCCGTGCCCGCCGCAGATCCGGCGTACTCGATCCCCGCCGCCATCCCCGCCTCGGGAGTCGACAAGGTCGCCTCCTGGCAGGACATGAAGTTCGCCATGTTCATCCACTGGGGCGTCTACTCCCACTACGCCGGGTGGTACAAGGGCGAGAAGCAGGAAGTCGGCTACCCCGAGCAGATCAAGGCCTGGGGCCACCAGCAGACCTGGGACCGGCGGATCCCCCTGCAGGGGATCCCGCGCGACGAGTACCTGGCCACCGCCCAGACCTTCGACGCCCCGGACTTCGACGCCACCGCGTGGTGCCAGCAGGCCAAGGACACCGGCATGAGGATGCTGCTCATCACCTCCAAGCACCACGACGGCTTCGCCATGTGGGACACGGCCACGACCGACTACAACTTCACCAAGCAGTCCCCCTCCCACCGCGACCCCCTCCTGGAGCTGTCGCAGGCCTGCAAGCAGGTCGGCATCAAGTTCGGCCTCTACTTCTCCAACATCGACTGGGAGAAGCAGCCCGAGAACCCGTGGATGAACGACAACACCCTCGACGAAGAGGGCTACATGGACTACATCCACGCCCAGCTCAAGGAGCTCCTGGGCGGCAAGTACGGGGACATCGCCGAGCTCTGGTACGACATGGGCAAGCCCAACCCCGCCCAATCGGACCAGCTGCGCGCCTGGGCCCACGAGCTGCAGCCGGACATCATGATCAACTCGCGCGTCGGCAACGACCGGGCGGACTTCGAGGTCGGCTGGGACAACGAGCTGCAGACCGAGCAGACCCAGGGCCCCTGGGAATCCGCCGTCTCCATCTTCCCCAAGTGCTGGGGCTACTGCGAGTGGGACGACGCCGCGCCGAAGTTCAAGGACACCGGGTACCCGGACTACTCCGAAGAGGACTGGGACCACATGGTGGACGCCGATAACGAGACGCGACTGCGCAAGGACCCGGACGGCGTGGCCAAGAAGACCACCGAAACCCTCACCAACCTCTTCAACACCGCCGCCCTGGGGGGCCAGTTCCTGTTCAACGTCGGCCCCAAGTTCGACGGCTCCTACAACCAGTGGGACGCCTCCGTGCTGCGCGCCATCGGCGAGTGGAACGCCGCGCACCCCGGTGTCCTCACGAACTCGCGCCCCGCGTACTTCCCCATCGAGGACTGGGGCAAGACCATGGTCGACGACTCCCACATCTACATGGGCGTCCAGAAGTGGGAGGAGGGCGCGGCCATCACCCTCAGGGGCGCCGGCGCCAACACCATCGAGTCCGTCACCCTGGACGGCACCGGCCAGGCGCTCCTCCACGAGGTCAGGGGCAACGACCTGGTCGTCACCCTGCCCGCCCGTCCCGACGACCACCTGCCCGTCATCGCGGTGAAGACCGCTGCGGCGCCCGTCTACGTGCCCGTGGGCCTGACTGCCGTGGAGCAGGGGACGACCACCATCGCCGACGCGCGGCTGGAGAAGTTCAAGGCGCCCACCCCCAAGACGGGCGAGACCCAGGTCATCGCCTCGCTGACCTCCGGGGACAAGCGCGCCGAGGGCGTCTCCCTGGCCTTCGAGGCGACTGGCCTCACCGACGACTACGCGGCCTACAAGGTCACCGTCGGCGACCAGGAGGTCCGCGGCCTGACCACCGCGGACCTGGCCAAGGGGGTCGGCTCCTTCACACTCGAGGCGGGCCGCGCCTACCGGGCGACCCTGTCCTACGACGACCCGTACTACCCGATGAAGGGATTCGGGAAGGACGCGAAGGTCTCCTCGGTCACCGTCACCGCGGCCACTGTGAAGGCCCCCGCCTCGATCGCCGTTTCCCCCGCCTCTGTCACCGCGGGCGGGACGGTGACGATCACGGGCAAGGACTTCACGCCGGGCGACTCCGTGGCCCTCACCCTGCACTCGGACCCCGTCGGCATCGGGACCGCCACCGCGGGCTCTGACGGCGCGTTCACCGCCGAGACCACCGTCCCCGCAGGCACCGCCGGGGGCGACCACCAGGTCGTCGCCGTCGACTCCGGGACCGGGGAGTCGGCCAGCGCCCCCTTGGCCGTGGTGGTGCCGGTCCCCGACCCCTCCGGGCAGCCGTCCGACCAGTCGGGCGCAGTGCCCTCCGCTGACGGGGCCTCGCCCAGCGGCCTCGCCCGCACGGGTTCCAGCGCGCTCCCGGTCGTCCTGGGCGCCGCCCTGGCCGCAGGGGCCGGAACCCTCCTGACGCGCCGCAGCCGCAGGGCGCGCTCCTGACCCTGGCCCGCCAGCGCCCGGGGGCCGCTTCCTCCAACGAGGCAGCGGCCCCCGGACCACGTTGTTCCACGGCTGTTCCACGGCCGTTCCACGGCTGTTCCACGCGGGGCCGGCGCCCTGGGCCGCGCCGACGGGGCCAGCGCCCGGACCGGCACGCGCGCCCCGGCGGCCCCTCCCCGGCTGCCCCGACGGGCGCCATCATGTCGCGCGTCGACCGGCCCGCCCCGCCCCGGACAGCGGCCCGTCCTAGGATGGGTCCGTGCGCTGCGAACACTGGGAGTCGGGGGCGTGCCACTCGTGCGCGCTCATCGAGGCGCCCTACCCGGACCAGCTGGCCGACAAGGCCCGCTCAGTGCGCGCCGCCCTGGCGTCCGTCCCCGGCGCCCCGGGCATCCGGTGGCTGCCCCCCGTCGCATCGGAGCCCAGGGGTTTCCGCACCTCGGCCAAACTCGTCGTCGGCGGCACCGCCCGGCGCCCCTCGCTGGGCGCCCTGGGACCCGACCGCAGGGGCGTCGACCTGCCGGGGTGCCCCATCCAGCACCCCGCGGTCAACCGCGCCTCCGTCGGCCTCAAACGCTTCATCCGCGCCCTCTCGCTGACCCCCTACGACGTGCCCACCAGGCGCGGGGAGTTGAAGAACATCCTCATCACCGTCGGCGCCGACGAGCGCCTCATGGTGCGATTCGTCCTGCGCTCGCGCGACCGCGTGGCCGACATCCGGCGCGCCCTGCCCCACCTGCGGCAGTTGGTCCCCTCCGTCCACGTCGTCACTGCGAACATCCACCCCGCCCACGAGGCGCGCGTCGAAGGGCCCGAGGAGATCGTCCTCACGCGCAGACGCACCCTGCCCCTGGACGCGGGCGGGCTCCGCCTGGAGCTGGGGCCGCGCTCGTTCACGCAGACCAACGCCGCAGTCGCCGGGCGCCTCTACCGCCAAGCCGCGCAGTGGGCCGCACTGCCCCTGCCCGGCGGTGCCGCCCCCTCCTCCCTGTGGGACCTGTACTGCGGCGTCGGGGGCTTCGCCCTGCACGCCTCCCACGCGGGCGTGCCAGCCGTGACGGGCGTCGAAGTGTCCGAGGCGGCCATCGCCTCGGCGATCAGCCGCGCCAGGGCGCTCGGACTCACGCGCGACCAGGCGCGTTTCATCGCCGACGACGCCACCGCGTGGGCGCGCGCCCAGTCGGCCTCCGGGGCGCCCGACGTGGTCGTCGTCAACCCCCCGAGGCGGGGCATCGGCCCGGAACTGGCCTCGTGGCTGGACGGTTGCACGGCCCCGCGCGTCATCTACTCCTCGTGCAACCCCACCACCCTCGCCAAAGACCTGGCGGCCATGCCCTCCTTGCGCGCGACCCACGGCCGCGTCTTCGACATGTTCCCCCACACGGCGCACGTTGAGGCGGTAGTGTTGATGTCACGGTCCGACGGCCGTCCGCTGAGCAGCGCTTGAGGCGCCTGCCTCCGGGCATTCGGCCCCCGGGGCGGGAACAGCGGGATCCAATGGAGGAAGCATGATCGGAACTGTTGGGATCGTGAGCCTGTCGAGCGGGATCGTGGGCGAACCGTTCATCCGCTTCGAGTTGGACATAGGCGTTCGCAGGCTGCGGGAATACGGACTGGATGTGCGGTTCATGCCGCACGCCCTCATGGGAGTGGATCACGTCAAGGCCCACCCGGAGGAACGGGCGGAGGACCTGCTGGAGGCGTTCCGCGACCCGGAGATCGACATGATCCTGTGCGCAATAGGCGGAGACGACACCTACCGGCTCCTGCCGCATTTGTTCGACCACAACGAGCTCGCCCACGCCGTGGCGGACAAGGTCTTCCTCGGCTTCTCGGACACGACGATCAACCATCTGATGCTCCACAAAGTGGGGCTGAGCACTTTCTACGGGCAGGCGTTCCTCCCGGACGTCTGCGAACTGGGCCCGGAAATGCTGCCCTACACCCGGAAGCACTTCGAGGAGCTGATCTCCACCGGGACCATCCGGGAGGTCACCCCCAGCGACACCTGGTACGAGGAGAGGAGGAGCTTCACGCCCGATCAGGTCGGCGAACCGCTGACCGCCCTTCCCGACCACGGGTTCGAACTATTGCAGGGGCCTCCCGTGTTCTCGGGCAGGGTACTCGGAGGATGCATCGACTCCCTGTACGACCTCTTCAACGCGGAGCGCTACGCCGACATGCCGGCCATGTGCGAGGAGTACCAGTTGTTCCCCGATGAGGAGGAATGGAGGGGCCGCATCCTCCTCCTGGAGTCCAGCGAAGAGAAACCCTCGCCAGAAAAGTACCGGCAGGCGCTCGAGCACCTCAAGGAACGAGGCGTGTTCGATGCGGTTTCTGGCGTTCTGGTCGGAAAGCCGATGGATGAGACGTATGCCAGGGAATACCGCCAGATGCTGATTCAGGTCATCGACAGGCCCGATCTGCCAGTTGTTTTCAACCTGAACGTTGGACACGCAATGCCTCGGTGCATCATCCCATTCGGCGTTGAAGCGGTTGTGGACGCGGAGAAGCAGATCATCCGTTTCGCTGGCTGAGCGGGCCCGGCGGCGGCGCGGACAACGCCCCTAGGCTATTGGGCGCGCCCAACCAGGACCCCGACCGGAAGGCCCCTCACCATGAGGATCGAACACGTCGCGATGTATGTGAACGACCTCGAGGCCGCCCGCGACTTCTTCGTGCGCTACCTCGGCGGCCGCTCCAACGACGGCTACCACAACACGACCACCGGTTTCCGCTCGTACTTCATCAGTTTCGACGACGGACCGCGCCTCGAGGTCATGACGAGGCCGCGGATGGCCGACGACCGCAAAGACCCCAATCGCACGGGCTACGCCCACATCGCGTTCTCCGTCGGGAGCGGGGAGGCGGTCGACGAACTGACCGCAGCGCTGAAAGCCGCGGGATACACGGTCGTCAGCGGCCCCAGGACGACCGGTGACGGCTACTACGAGAGCTGCGTCGTGGCCGTCGAGGGGAACCAGATCGAGATCACGGTCTGACTGCCCGAGTTCTACCCGAGCACCACGACGTTCTTGCCGGGCGCCGCGTGGGACTCCATCGCGCGGTGGGCGTCGCCCACCTGTTCCAGGCCGTGGAACACGCCCGCGATCGGCACGCTCATCTCCCCGCGCGCGACCGCGTCCAGCACGTCCTGCAGCACCTCCTGGGGCAGGTCCCCCGCCTGGCCGTGGTACGTGGTGAGCCCCACGGTGGAGGGGATCACGTGGAAGGGAGTGAAGTCCTCCATCGACCACACCCCGGTGAGCGACCCGGTGAAGGACACCATTCCTCCGGGCCGCACGCAGCGCAGGGTGTCGGCCAGCACGGGGATGCCGACCAGCTCCAGCGCCGCGCCCACCCCGCCCGGAGCGCACTCGCGCACCTTCTGCTCGATGCGCCCGTCATCGATGACCACGTGGGCGGCCCCGGCCTCGTGGAGGAGGGAACGGGCGGACTCGCGCCGCGAGGTGGCGACCACCGCCATCCCCATGCGCGCGCCCAGGCGCACCGCCATCAGCCCGACGGAGGAAGTGGCGCCGCGCACCAGGATCGTGTCCCCGCTCTTGGCGCGCATCGCCGAGACGATCGAGCCGTACGCGGTCTGCGTCATCTCGGGCAGGGCGCCGAGGACCGCCCAGTCCAGGTCGGAGTCGAAGGGGATCACGATCCCCTCCGGGACGAGCGCGTACTCGGCGTAGGAGCCGTCGTACTGGCGCCCGAGGCCGCCCATCATGAACGCCGCCTTCTGGCCCACCCGGTAAGCGGAGCCCTCCGCGACGGCGTCCACAATACCGACCCCCTCGATGCCCAGGACCCGCGGGAACGTGAAATCGGGGTCGGACAGGCCCCGCCTAGAATAGAGTTCCGAGGTGTTGACGCCGAAGGCCATGACCCTCATGCGCGCCCAGCCGGGCCGGGGATCGGGCACGGGCAGCTCGGACACGACCATCTCGTGGGGCTCGCACGGGCCCGTCAGGCGAACGGCTCTCATCATCGGTCCCCTTCGATCGCTACGCGGCGCGCAAGAGGCGCGCCTTCTCCGATTGTAAACGCCCACGCGCGTCTGGAAGGCACCTCGACCGCCCGGAACAAGGGGTGGACTCCATGGGCCTGCCCGATAAAATGGACGCGACCGTTAGGAGAACTATGTCCGTCGAGCTACTCACCACCCCCACACCCGAACTCGTCGAGGCCATGGGGCGCCTGCTCCCCCAGCTCTCGCGCAGCGCCTCCCCCCTGGGCGCCGACGACGTGGAGCGCCTGCTCTCCCAGGGGGGCGTCCACCTCTTCGTGTTCCGCCCCGACTCGGCCGACGCCTCGGGCGAGCGCCCGGTCCTGGGCATGCTCTCACTGGCGGTCTTCGAGATCCCCACGGGCGTGCGCGCCTGGATCGAGGACGTCGTCGTGGACTCCGGCGCGCGCGGCCACGGCGCGGGCCTGGCGCTGGTCGAGGCCGCCCTCGAGCACGCCAAGGGCATCGGGGCGCGCACCGTCGACCTCACGTCGCGCCCCTCCCGCGAGGCCGCCAACCGCCTCTACCGGCGCGCCGGATTCGTCCAGCGCGAGACCAACGTGTACAGGGTGGCGCTGGACGGGCAGTGACTCAGAACTCCTCGTAGCGGGCCGGGTCCTGGTCCGCCTGGCGCCCGTCCGGGCGCCCGAGGGCTGAGATCCTCCCCATCTGCTCCTCGGTGAGGGAGAAGCCGAAGACATCGAGGTTCGCGGCCTGGCGCAACGGAGTCGCCGACTTGGGCAGGGGGATGGTGCCCAGCTGGTAGTGCCACCGCAGGATGAGCCGCGCGGGGCTGACCCCCGCCTCGTCCGCCAGGGCGATGATCGCCGGATCCTCGACGGCCTTGAGTTTGCGGGCCAGGGGGCTCCAGCTCTGCGTGCGCACGCCGACCGAGGCGTGGTAGGCCAGGGCGTCGGCCTGCGGGAAGTAGGGGTGCAGCTCGATCTGGTTGACGCTGGGCAGCGCGCCGACCTCGTCGTGCAGGCGGTCGATGTGCTCGGGCAGGAAGTTGCACACGCCGACCGAGCGGATCAGCCCCCTCCCGCGCAAGTCGACGAGGGCGCCGAACGCCTCCACGTACAGGCCCCGCCCCGGGTTCGGCCAGTGGATGAGGTACATGTCCCAGTAGTCCAGGCCGGCCCGCAGCAGCGACTCCTCCACCGTCGCGACCGCCCGGTCGTAGTGCTGGCAGCGGCCCGGCAGCTTCGACACGAGGCGCAGCTCCTCGCGGGGCACGCCGCAGCGGCGCGCCGCCTCGCCGAGGATCCCCTCGTTCTCGTAGTTGAAGGCGCTGTCGAGCAAGCGGTAGCCGGTGCGCACCGCGCTCACCATGGCGTCCACTCCCCCGCTCCCGCGCAGGCCGTAGGTCCCGAACCCCACTGCGGGAAGATCGGAACCGTCATTGAGGACGTAAGAGGGCACTGTCAACTCGTTCATCCGCCAAGCGTATGCCACCGCGCCGGCATACGGGGCGGGGCCGCACCGGGCCGCTTCCGCGACGGGGCCCGGGCCGCGCCACGCGCATGCCGTCGCGCCCCGCCGGCCCTACCATTGGGGCATGGCCACACTCGAACTCGATGACGTCCACGCGAACGCGGTCGACTACCAGCACTTCCTCCTCGACTCCCCCAGCCCCTACCACGCGGCCGACCTGGTCGCCCAGCGCCTCGTCGACGCGGGTTTCGCCCTCCAGGACGAGCGCGAGGCGTGGGACGCCTCCCCCGGCGGACACGTCATGGTGCGCGGGGGCGCCGTCGCCGCCTGGATGGTCCCGCCGCACGTCGGCGACTCCGCCGGGTTCCGCGTCGTCGGCGCCCACACGGACTCCCCGGCCCTGTCGGTCAAGCCCTCCGTCCAATCGACCACCCCCGACGGGTGGGGAATGGTCGACGTCGAGATCTACGGCGGAATGATGTGGAACTCGTGGCTGGACCGCGAGCTCACCATCGCGGGGCGCCTCATCACCACCTCCGGGCGGGCCGTGCTGGCGCGCACCGGCCCCATCGCGCGCATCCCCCAGCTGGCGATCCACCTGGACCGCTCCGTCAACGACTCCCTGTCCCTAGACCCCCAGCGCCACCTCCACCCCGTGTGGACTGTGGACTCGTCGGCGGGCCTGCTCGACCACATCGCCCGCGCCTCGGGCCTGTCGGGCGCGGACGAGGTCGCCTCCTTCGACCTGATCCTCACCCCCTCCCAGGGGCCCGGTTTCTTCGGCGAGGACGGGCAGTTCATCGCCGCTTCCCGCCAGGACAACCTCTCGTCGGTCCACCCCGCCCTGGTCGCCATGGAGCGCCTGGCCGGGGCGGCGCCCGAGGCGGGGGACGTCGTCGTCCTCGCGTGCTTCGACCACGAGGAGGTCGGCTCCCAGACACGCACGGGCGCGGGCGGGCCTGTCCTGGAGACGGTCCTGCGCCGCACCGCCCAGGCGCTGGGGCGCACCCCCGACGGGCACGAGCGGATGCTCGCGTCCTCCTCGTGCGTGAGCGCCGACGCGGCGCACTCCGTGCACCCCAACTACGCCGACCGCCACGACCCCCGGACCCGCCCGGTCATGGGGCGCGGGCCCGTGCTCAAGATCAACTCGAAGCAGCGCTACGCGACCGACGCCGAGGGCGCGGCGCTGTGGGCGCGCGCGTGCGCGGCCGCGGGCGTGGCCTCCCAGGACTTCGTGTCGAACAACGCGATGCCCTGCGGGACCACGATCGGCCCCATCACGGCCGCGCGCCTGGGCATCCCCACCGTCGATGTGGGCGTGCCCCTGCTGTCCATGCACTCCGCACGGGAGATGAGCCACATCGGCGACCTCCACGCCCTGTCGCGCGCGCTGGAGGCCTACTGGCGCGGCGCCTAGCCAGGCGCGCGGGAGCGGCGGCACGAGTGCCGCTGCGCCCGCAGTGCCCTCGTCCTGCACGCGGCCCCGGAACGCCTCCGCCCCGCAAGCAGCCCCCTCGTCCCACGCGCGGCCCCCGCTTCCCGTTCCCACGGGCAGCGGGGGCCTGGCTGCGGGCCCGCCGGATGGGAGCGGGCCGCAGGGGCGTCAGAGGGCGGAGACCGCCTTGACCTCGACGGGGACGTTCCCGCGCGTCGCCTTGGAGTAGGGGCACAGCTCGTGCGCTTTGTCGGCGAGGGCCTGGACCCGCGCGGTGTCCGCGCCGGGGACGAGGACCTCGATGAGGGCGGTCAGCGCGAAGGAGCTGCCCTCGGGGCCGATGCCGATGGTCGTGCGCACCACGGACTCGGAGATGTCGAGGCCGAAGTCCTTGGCGACCAGGCCCATCGCCCCCTGGAAGCAGGCGCCGTAGCCCATGGCGAAGAACTGCTCGGGGTTGGCGCCGCCGCCCGGGCCGCCGAGCTCCACGGGGGCGCGCAGGTCGAGGGCGAGCTCGGGGTCGGCGGTGGTGGCGCGCCCGGCGCGGCCGCCGGTCGATTGCGCGGTGACGGAGTAGGCGATTCTCGTTGGTGTGTTCATGCGTCCATCTCACCACTAGGACTCAAGTCCCACAAGGGGGCGTCCGCGTTTCACACGGGTTCCGTGAGGAACACCGCACTGGGCTCGCCGGACAGGGCCCGGGCGATCGCCCGCGTGAAACGCGCGTTCATCGGCGGCAGGCGGTCCGCGCGGACGAAGCGCGCCTCCGTGTTCTCCCCGTCGGCGGGCTCCGGGCGCCCCTGCGCCCACTCGCACGCGAAGGCGACGTCGAGGTAGGTCGTGACATCGCCGTTGCCGTAGGTCACCGGGCCGACGACCTCCACGGAGAGCAGGCGGGTGGGGCGGGCGACCACGGCGGCCTCCTCCAGGACCTCGCGGGCGGCCGCCACGGCGGGCTCCTCGCCGGGGTCGACGATGCCGGTGACGGGCGTCCACGCGCCGTTGTCCGCGCGGCGCACGCACAGCACCTCCACCTCGCAGGGATCCAGGCGGACCGCGGACCAACCCGGTGCCGGGGAGCCCTCCGTTCGGCGCAGGACGACCGCTGTCGTGCCCGGCATCCACAGCGGGGCGTGGCCGACGTGGCGGCGCAGTTCGAGGACGAAATCGGGTGTTGCCATTGGGAGCCTCACATGAAGGTCGTGATGAGGGGGACGAGCAGGATTTTCACGATGATGGAGAAGGCGAAGAGGGTCGCGTAGGCCGCTTCGACGCGCTCGTCCACGACGCGCGCGTCAGCCGCCTGGAGCACGGCGGGCTGGCCGAGGAACCCGGCCACTCCCCCGGCGGCGCGGGCGGCGGACAGGCCCAGGAAGCGCCCGGCCAGGGCCTGGGCGGCGCAGCACACCGCGACGATGACGAGCGCGAGGAGCGCCGCCCTGCCCCCTTCGCCCCCTTGGAGCAGCGCCGCCATCTGCGGGCCCGCGTTGAGCCCCAGGGCGGCCAGGAAGAGCATGAGCCCGATCTGGCGGATCGTGAGGTTCGCGGCCGCGGGGAGCGTCCACACCAGGGGCCCCGTCCGCCGCAGGGCGCCCAGGACCATGCCGACGATCAGGGGCCCGGCGGCGGAGCCCAGCTGGAAGGAGGATCCCCCGGGCATGGGGAAGGACACGACGCCGAGCAGCATCCCCAGGACCATGCCGATCCCGAACGCCATGGCGTCGACTTCGGCGACCCGGCGCTCGGAGTCGCCCAGCCAGTCGGAGATGGCGTCGAGCTCCTCAATGGGCACGACGACGGCCAGGTGGTCCCCGAGCTGCAGGTCGAGGTCGTCGCGGGCCAGCAGGTCGAGGTCGCCCCTGCGCACCCGCGTGATGGCCGCGCCGAAGCGCTTGGCGACGTTGAGCTGGGACACCGGCCTTCCGGCCACGTCGGGGTTGGACACGAGGATCCGCTCGAAGGCGACGTCGCTGCGGTCGTCCTCGAGGCGGTGCCCCAGGATCTCGCCCACGTCGCGCGCGGCCTCCTCGACGCTGGCCGCGTCGCCGACCATGAGGACGTGGTCCCCCGCCAGCAGGTCCTCACCGGGGGCGACGACGCGGGTGCGCTCCCCCCGCCGCAGGTAGGACATGCGGATGCGCTGCTCGCGCCAGGCGGCGATCTGGCGCATGTTGATCGTGTCGGCCACCAGGACCGTCACGGTCTCCAGGTTCCCGCCCGCCAACGAGGGGGTGTCCCGCTCCCCCGCCCACCGCCGGGTCACGGTCATCGTGACGACGAGGATCCCCACGACGACCCCGATCGGGTAGCCGAACGCGTACCCGACCGCCGCCTGCGGATCCCCGGTGACCCTGGTCGCGGCATCGAGCGCCGGGGCTGCGGTCAGCGCGCCCGTGTAGAGCCCCGTGGTGAGGCCCTCGCCGAGGCCGAGCACCCGCCCGCCAGCCAGCGCCAGGACCGCCCCCACGAGGCACACGGCAGCGCAGGACGCCAGGAGGCCCGTTTGCTTGCGCAGATCCTGGAAGAAGGTCGCGCCCGCCGAGATGCCGACCGTGTAGACGAAGAAGGCGAGGCCGATCTGCTGGACGATGCGCATGTCCTCCCCCGCGGCCTCGGGGACCGAGGCGGAGAGGACGAGCCCGACGAAGAGGGCGCCGGCCGCTCCGAAGCGCAGGGGCCCGAAGCGGATCGCGCCGAGCACCGCCCCCAGTCCCACCACAAGGAATAGAGCGAGGAGGGGGTGCGTCTGGAGGAGGGCGGTCATGGCCCAAGACTACCAATCCCGCGCATCGGAGCCGTCTCACAACGATGCGGGCGATTCTGCGCATCCGGTAGGATCCTCCTGGTATTCCACGACATAGTGAAGGAGAAACTGTGAGCACACCCGTTCCAGGCTGGTACTCGGACCCCGCGGGTTCTGGCCGACTGCGCTGGTGGAGCGGCACCGAATGGACCGAGCAGTTCCAAGACGCCCCCACCGCGGCCCCCTCCGCCGAGCCGCTCGCCGCTGCCGCGGTCCCGCAGCCGGTGGACAGCGCCGCGGGCCCCTCGGCCCAGCCGTTCACCGTTGGGGCCGCCACGGCCTCCGACGGCGCCGGATCCTCGCGTCCGGCGCCCAGCAAGGGAATGCTGATCGCCTGCATCGCGGCATGGGCCGTCGCAGTCATCCTCTGCGTGGCCATGACCATCTCCCTGGGCGCCTTCAACAAGGCGGGCAGAGCCGTCGAGGAGTCCCAGCAGGGCGTCACCGACGCCCAACAGGCCGTCGACGACGCGAACAGCCTCGACCTCAGCGGGAATGGAGAGAACGAATGAGCACGAACAGCACCGGATCCCCGTACACGCCCGGCGCCCAGGACCCGCAGGCCTCCCCCTACGGGACGGACCCGCGTCCGGCCGGCGCCCAGCCCCCCGCCGCGCCCGCCCCGAAGAAGAGCAGGGGACTCGCCATTGCGACGATCGTCGGCGCGGCCCTCAGCGTTGTACTGCTGGTCGTCACCATCGTCCTCGTCGTCGGCGCGCGTAGCCGCAACGACGAGGCGCGCAACCTGGACGCGCAGGCCTCGCAGTTGGAGCACCAGGCGGTCGAAATCAAGGCGCAGAAAGTGTGCGACGCGATCACCCGCGACAAGCGCAATACGGCCGCGTCCCTGTTCCGCGCCTACCCCGATGCCCATCAGGACATCGCGAGCGCCATGCAGAGGCTCTGCGGCGACAAGTACAAGACTGCGAAGGCGGTCGCGCAGGTCTCCCCCGCGGACGACGACGTCTTCAGCTACGGCTCCATCTCGTGCGTCCTCGACGAGAGCACGATGACGGTCAGCCTGTCGACGACGGTATCGGTCGCCGCCAGCAACGCCTTCGGCTCCATCGACTCCGTCGACGTCTGGATGGAAACGGGGTTCCGCGACGGGGAGAGCCCTCTGACTCCGTTGACGTACTCCGAGGTCACGGCGACGCCGACCACGGTCGCCCTGGGCTCCTCCGGCACGGTCTCGACGACGTTGCCATACGACCCGTCGTACGGCACGAAGTGCGTCGCGCGCGTCAACTCCTGGTGGCCGACCGACCAGTGAGGCGGCTGACAGCCCCCGGCGGAGGCGTCCCGCCGGCGAGCCGTCCGGATGGCCGCGGACCGGTCGGGCCACGGCGGCAGGAGCGGGCGTGAGAGGGCGTCCCATCCTCGGATGGGACGCCCTCGGTGCCGACCGCGGTCACCGGCACTGACGACGGTCAGCACCGGCGCGCGTTGTCGGCACCAGCGCGCGATAGCCCCTTCGCGGTGCCGCCAACCCCCTCACAGCGCCAACGACTCGCGCCCGCACCCGGGCACGCCCTAGTCGATGCGGCGCAGCCGTTTCTGCCCGCGCGGAGTGAGGACGATGGCGACGACTCCGCACAGGGCGGGCATGCCGACGAGCATGCCGATCAGCGCCGACCAGGGGATCACAGGGGTCAGTGTCGACAACTCCGGGAAGACCTGCGACCTGGCGACGGCCAGCACGGCGAGCACACCCACGATGAGCCCTGACAGGACGGCGGCGGGGATGCAGTTGAGGGCGAGCACGAGGCCCTGCCAAGTGGTGACGTGGCGGCGCATCGAGGGGCCCGCCCCGATGGCGTCGAGGGTGTCGAGGTCGGGGCGCATGTCCGAGGCGGAGAGCGCGACGACGAGCGCCACCGTCGCGCCCGCGGCGACGACCGCGATGAAAGCCGCGATGTAGGGCAGCAGCACGGATCGCACGGAGGGGACGAGGACGGTGACAGAGGCCCCCGGCGCCTCGCGGGCGATCTGGGTCGTGAAGGCGCTCGCGCTGAAGGGGCCGATGGGGTTCTGGACGGTGAGGAGCTGCCCCAGGGGCCGGGCGGCCAGGCCGAGCTGCGAGGCGGCCTGCGGCGAGAGGACGACGACGTTGAAGTCGGTGAACGGCGTGGCTTTGAAAGCGACCGTCTGGATGACGGAGGCGAAGGGCAGGTTCGAGGTCTGGCCGGCGGCCCTCGCCTTGGCGATCTCGGAGAGATCCAGGGAGCTCAGGCGCACTTGGCCCGTTCCGTCGATCAGGGAGGGCTCGGGCACCAGGACGCCCCCGGCCGTGAGGGTGGTGACTGCCCGTACCATCTCGTCTCCGGAGACGATGCCGGACTCGCGCAGGTAGGTGCCGTCGTCGACGATGTAGACGGGGTCGACCTCGTGTATGGGACGGCCCTCGCCGGTGATCTGCGGGATCAGTTGCCCGTCGATGGGGGAGATCGCGCCGACGGAGCGCGTGGGGCCGCCGGGGGCGGAGTTCCACGCCATGCCGGTGAGGGTGACCTCGGAGACGACGGGGTTGACCGAGGCGATGGCGTCGCGGGCGGTGGCGTGGACCTGGCGGGTGCGCAGCACGGACTCGGTCATGTCCGCGTCCTTGACGAACACCCGCCCGCGCGCGCCGACGTGCGCCGTCGCGTTCCAGCCCGCCTCGTTCGACGAGTTGAGCGTGATGAGCAGCGCGCAGGCGACGAACACCGTCGTGAGGATGGAGGCCATCGCCGGGAAGGTGCGGTGCCCGTTGCGCACGGCGTCGCGCAGCGCCAGGCGCATGCTCATGGACGAGCGCCGGTTCGGGGAGCGCCACCGCATGAACAGGTAGGGGATGGACCCGATCAGGCCCGTTTCCAGCAGGGCGATGCCCAGGATGAGCAGCCCGATCTGCCCCAGCCACGCGGCGATCCCCAGGATCGGGAGGGCGGCGAGCAGGACCACAGGGTAGGCCAGGCGCCGCCGGACCAGGCGGGAGGGCTCCCAAGTGCGCCCGCCGATGACTGCGGAGGTGTTGATGTGCGCCGAGGTGTGGGCCGGCGAGACGGACGCCATGATGGACAGCATGAGCGGCAGCAGCAGGGACAGGACGAGGGTCCACCAGGGGATGATCCCGATCCCCAGGCGCGACCAGTGGCCGATCCCCAGGAGCACGCCCACGGAGCCCAGGACGGAGAACATCGCGGCGTAGAGGCCGACGGTGAGGCCGTGGGCGATGGTGAGGCGGCGCCCGTCCGTGTTGTCGCCGCCGTTCGCCACGATCATGGCGGCGGTCCGCATGACGGAGCGCTGCGTGACGGTGAACAGCGGGGACACCAGCAGGATCATCTCGGTGAGGACCAGCAGGATCCCGGCGACGATGAGGAGGTACTGCCAGGGGCTGACGGAACGGGAGGGCTGGGCGTAGGCGGCGATGTCGGGGCTGAGCTGCGAGGCGGGCGGCGGTGAGGCCAGGACCGCGCGGGAGGTGACGCGGAACCCGGAGGCGTTGAGCTCCTCCACCTTGTCCCAGCCGATGGGGACGGGACCGGTCACGTACCAGGAGGTGAAGGTCTTGCCCGCCACGGCGTAGGGGTCGACGCCCAGGGTCCCCGCGCCCGCGACGGCGCGGCGCTCCCCCGGGACCAGCGCGTCGACGACCGCGGTGCCCGTGAGTTTCTTCGTGAGGCGGGACTGCTCGACGGTGACGCCGAGTTCCACGGAGTCGCCCACACCGACCCCGAGTTGGGTGGCCAGGTCCTGGCTGATGACGATCTTGCCCGCGTCCAGGGGCCCGCTGCGCCCCATTTCGGCCAGGACGGGCACGTCGAGGCGGGGGGTCTGGGTCGCGGTGGCGACGGTGGTCGAGGCCCCGGAGGAGGTGAGGGTGAGCTGGTAGAGGCTGTCCACAGGGGTCAGGGAGTCCTGGTCGGGCACCCACGAGGACAGGGTCGAGGCGTCGACGGAGGCCTCGGTGGAGTCCGCGGCGACGGCGCGCGAGTTCGTGGCGTCCTGGTGGATGGGGCCCGAGGAGTAGTGCGTGGCGACGGCCTGCACGCCCGTGTCGCGGCCGAGCCATTCGGAGGCGACGTAGCGCTGGGAGGTCGTGACGTCCCAGACGGCGACGGCGCCGATCGCCACGATGATGGGCAGGGCGATGAGGATGATGGCAGCGCTGGTGCGCCCGCCGTTCTGGCGGGCGTCACGCGTGGCGATGCGGAGGGCCACCCCCCACCGGCTCAAGCGCTGCCTCAGTCGTGCCATCAGTCCCTTGCCGTCGGATCGCGGAGGAGGTCGCGGATCGAGTCCGTGCGCGAGCGGTCGACGATGTGCCCGTCCCTGAGGAACACCGTGCGGTCCGCCCACGCGGCTATGCGCGCCTCGTGTGTAACGAGGATACCCGCCGCTCCGGCGTCGATATGGTCGCGCAACACCATCATGATCTGTTCGCCTGTGTTCGAGTCGAGGGCGCCGGTGGGCTCGTCGGCGAGGATGACCGACCGGTTGCCCACGAGTCCGCGGGCGATCGCGATGCGCTGGCGCTGGCCGCCCGAGAGGCGCTCGGGGAAGCGGTCCGCGAGGTCGCCCACTCCGACCTCGTCGAGGGCCTCCATCGCGAGGGCGCGCGCTTTGGCGTTCGGCACGCCGTCGAGCTGGAGGGGCATTTCCACATTCTCGAGGGCCGACAGTGAGGGGATGAGGTTGTAGTCCTGGAAGACGTACCCTATCTGGCGCCTGCGCACCTGGGCGCGACGGACCCCGTCCAGGGTGGCCAGGTCGATGCCGTTGATGAAAACGGAACCGCGATTGGGACGTTCGAGGCCGCCGGCGATGGACAAGAGGGTGGACTTGCCCGAGCCGGACGGCCCCATGACAGCGAGAAGCTCGCCGGGTTCAACCTCCAGGTTGATCCCGTCGAGCGCTCGCACGTGGACGTCGTTCGCGCCGAAATCATGTCCGACGCCGCTCATCCTTACTGGATTCGGCCCACCGCTCATCGCGCCGTCGCGGGCTCCGGAACGTTGGCCCAAGTACGGGCACGGCCCTTGGCGGCGGCGAAGGCGGCACGGCGCGCGGCCTCGGAGACCGCGCCGGACTCGATGTGGTCGAGCCAGTTGAGCTCGGCCTCCAGATCGAAGATGTGGCGCTCGAGGATGAGCTTCCACGCGAGCTCGCCCTCGTCGGCACTCGCCTTGAGGCGGGTGACGTCGCGCAGTGCGGACAGGGTCGAGCGGCGCTGCGTCTGGATCATCGCCTCGACGTCGACCGTCGGGTCGGCGGCGGAGACGGCGAGTTTCATGACGAGCTCGTCGCGCTCCGGGTTCTCGCGGGGGACGGGCGTGGCCCACCACGCGTCGAGGACCTCGCGGCCCAGTTCGGTGAGCTCGAAGACCTCGGAGTCGCGGCCGGCGTTCGTCTCCGCGTGGGAGACGACCTGGCCGTCGCGCTCGAGGCGCTGCATGGTCTGGTACACCTGGCCGATGTTCAACGGCCACGCGCCGCAGGTCTGCTCCTCAAACATCTGCTTGAGGCGGTAGACCCCGGCGGGCTGCTGGGCAACGAGGGCCAGAAGGGCATTACGGACTGACATCTGCTCTCCGTTCGTCTTATCCGGTCCCGCTTGGTTGATCTGTAACTACCTTACGCTAGCTCAAGACCTGGGGCTCATATCCGAGCGGGTTACTTGACAATACTCAACAATACTCCGACCGGATGATTAAACGCTAGTTTTCGCCAGAAATAGCTGAAAATCGCTGATTCTGCGCCACCTGCTGAGACCCGCGCCGCAAAGTCGGACATATCGGTCAGACATTTCTATGGCGCAGACCACTTTTTCGAGCGCCCTTCTGCTACCACCCCGATCCCGACCGGTCGGCAGACCCGGGCCTCAGCGCGCAACGCCCACCACATGGGCAACAACAGGCCCAGCGCCCCCATCCGCACGCAGCACCACCCGCCGGGCCCCCTGTGCGGGTAGGATCCCTATCAGGAGGATCACCGATGAACTCACCCACGGCGCCGACCCCGGCCCCGCCACAGCCCCCCACCCCCAGCCTCACCCTTCCCACCGGAAGGGCAATCCCCCAACTGGGCTTCGGCACCTACAAGATCGCGCCCGAGGACGCCTACGACGCCGTCCGCGCCGCCCTCGACACGGGTTACCGGCACATCGACACCGCGCAGATGTACGGGAACGAGGCGGAGGTGGGCCGGGCCATCGAAGCGTCCGGCATTCCCCGCGAAGAGCTATTCGTCACATCCAAGCTCGACAACGGGAACCACCGGCCCGAGGCCGCGGCCGCCTCCATCGCCCGCTCCCTCGAGGACCTCCGCCTGGCCAGCCTCGACCTCTTCCTGGTCCACTGGCCCCTGCCCACCCTCTACGACGGCGACGTCGCCCTTCCCTGGCCGGCCCTGGAGGACGCCTACCGCGCGGGCGAGTGCCTGGCCATCGGCCTGTCCAACTATGAGACCGCGCACATGCGCGCCGTCATGGACCGCGCTGCCGTCAAGCCCCACGCCATCCAAGTCGAGTCCCACCCCTACATGCCCAACTCCACGATCCTCCGCTTCGCCCAGCGCCACCGGATGGTCTTCGAGGCGTGGTCCCCCCTGGCGCGCGGGCGCGCCGCCCGCGACCCCCTGCTGGCCTCGATCGGCGCGCGCTACGGCGCGGAGGCCGCCCAAGTCGCCCTCCGGTGGGCCATCCAGCGCGGCCACGTCGTCTTCCCCAAATCGGTGCGCCCCGACCGCATGGCCGCCAACTTCGACGTCTTCGGATTCGAACTGGCGCCCGCGGACATGGACGCGATCAACGCCCTCAACGAGGGCGAGAAGGGCCGCACCGGCTCCCACCCCGCCACAATGGACAGGATGTGACATGGCCCGTCATCTTTCCAGGGCAGACCGGGCGATCGTCCGCTTGGCGGACGGCACGGTCAAACAGCAGAACCTGCTGACCGGGACGGAGGTGTGGACTGTCCCCGGGCGGGGGCACAGGCCCCTGTCCCTGCCGCCGGCGGTCCGCACCCCCATCGACCACGGGGCGGACGGGCGCCACTGCGCCTTCTGCTCCGGGCGCTACCTGGACACACCGCCCGAGAAGTCCCGCCTGGTGCGCGACGCGGACGGCTCGTGGCGCGAGCTGACGGGCCTGAGCGCGGACGCCCTGTCCGAGACGACGGCCGAGTTCCGGCGCATCCCGAACCTCTTCGAGATCGTCTCCTACAACTACTGGCACCTCAACCACGGGCACATGCCCTCCGAGGCGGCGCGCAGGCGCATGGCGGAGTACCTGGCCTCCAGCGCCGGCTACGACCACATCATGTCCGTCGTCCGCGCCCGGATGCTGGCCTCGGGCACCACGCCGGAGGAGTTCGACGCCATCAGCGAGACCAAGAAGCTCCAGGCGGCGAACGGGTTCTTCTCCGGCGGGCACGACCTCATCGTGGCACGGCGCCACTTCGTCGACGGCGCGACCGACACCTCCCAGGTCGCCGGATCGGGCTCCCTCACCCCCGAGGAGCACTACCAGTACACCGCGTACACAGCCCGCACCATGGAGGACCTGTACCACCTGGACCCGGCGGTGCGCTACGTCGCCGCCTTCCAGAACTGGCTCAAACCGGCCGGCGCCTCCTTCGACCACCTCCACAAGCAGCTGGTCGCCATCGACGACCTGGCCGTCCAGACCGAGGCGGAGCTGGACCGCCTGCGCTCCCAGCCCGACATCTACGACATCATCTTCAAGGTCGGCGCCACCCGCAAACTCGTCATCGCCCAGAACGAGCACGCCGTCGCCTTCGCCGGGTTCGGGCACCGCTTCCCGGGGATCGCCGTGTGGCCCCTGCACGCCCCCCGCAACCCCTGGGAGGTCGGGCAGGAGCAGATGCGCGCCATCTCCGACCTCCTCCACGCCGCCCACGCCGCCACCGGCGCCTCCGTGCCCTGCAACGAGGAGTGGTACCACCGGCCCCCCGCCGTGGCGACCCCCATGCGCTGGCGCATCCTGCTCAAGTGGCGGATCTCGACCCTGGCCGGGTTCGAGGGCGGCACGCGCATCTACCTCAACACCATCGACCCCTGGCGCGTCGTCGAGAAGACCGTGCCGCGCCTGCTCGAACTGCGCGAGGCGGGCGCCATCGCCCCCATGGCCATCGGCGAGGAGTGCAAGGTCAGTCCGGGAATGCTCGACGACTAGGCCGCGGCCGCGAAACGGGCGCGCAGCGGCTCCGGGGGCGGCCTCAGCGGGCTCCCCACGCCGACACGGCGGCGGCCACAGACTGCGGGTCCGCAGTGGTCTCGTCCGTCTCGCGGCCCGAGCCCTGCGACGCCCACGAGGCGCGGGTCCCCTCGCCGGCCCCCGAGTCGAGCGGCGCGGCGGCCCCCGCCTCGGCGAGCGCGCGCTGGGCGGCCCCGCCCTGCAGCCACGCGATCAGGGAGGCGGCGCCGTCGGAGAGGGCTCCCCCCGAGGGCACCCCCGCTGCGTAGAGGGTCCGGGCGATGCACGTCGGGGCGACCGGGGCCCCGTAGCTCTCCGCGCCGGTGTTCGTCAGGGCGGCCGACGCCAGGGAAGCGGGCGCGACGACCAACGGGTACAGGCCCGCCGAGGGGGTCGAGGCGGGGGCCCCGGCCAGGGACGACCAGTAGGAGGCGGTGACGCGGTCGGCGGCGCTCCACTGCGCAAGGGTCTCCCCCGTGCTGGCCCCCACCCGCGGCGACAGGGACGTGGCGAACGCCCCGAGCCCCTGGCCGACCTGCGAGGAGGCGGCCTGCACGAAGGCGCGGCCAACGCTGGTCGAAGCGGGGTCGGGGACGGCCAGGAGCCCCGCGTAGGAGGCGCTGGCGAGCTCCTGGATCGACGACGGCACAGCCAGCATGTTCGCGCTCATCCACGCCCGGTCCGCCACGACGCACACGTCGTCGCGCCCGTAGGCCACAGCGCCCTCGGCGCCCGCCACCTCGGTCCCGGCCGCGGTCCGCACCTGCGGGACCGCCACGTGCCCGGCCAACGAGGCGCCCGCGGCCGCGAGCGCGTCCGCGCCGTCCAGCCCCAGCACGACATCGGTGCCCTGGGCGGGCACGTCGCCGACCGCGTCGTAGGCCGCGGTGCCCACGGTGAAGCCCGTGTCCTTGGTGAAGGCCGAGACCACCTGCTCGGGCAGCTGCGCGCCGCCCACCAGCGCCACGCCGACGGCGCCGGACCCCTTGCGGGGCGCGGAGGCCGACCCGGTCCCCTGATCCGCCGACTGGGCGGATCCCCCCTGCGGCACAATGGGGTCCACGAAGGGGTCGGCGGGTGCGTTCGCGGAGACGGCCGGGGTGCAAGCCGCCAGTGCGAGGGCTGACACCGCCAGCAGGACGACCCGGGTGGCGCGCGCGTTGGTCATGTTCCCCCTCGGATGAGTGCCGTGCATGTGACCTCAGCATAGGCCGCGCAGGGGCCCCCGCGTCGAATCCACGTCGTTCGGGCGCGCGGGGGCGCCCCTGTGGGGCATCATTGGAGCACAGTCCCCTACCGATGAGGAGCAGTCATGGAAGGCTTGGGTTGGAAGCTCACGAACGCGGCGGTACTGGCAGGAGCCGCGTTCGTGGCGAGCACCGCTTTCGAGTACGGGTGGAAAGCCGCCACCGGCCGTCCCGTCCCCGCCGAGGACGACGAGGGGACCGCACTGGCGACCCTGGTGGCCTTCGCCGCGGCATCCGCCGCGGTCGCCGCCGTCGCCCAGCGCTACGCCTACAAGGGCGCGCGCAAGTGGATCGCCCCGCGGCTGAAAGGGTCGCCCGTCACCGCCTGATCGCCCCGCACGGGCGGGCCGGGGCGATGGCCCTCGCGCCGCGACCGCAGTCCGAGCGCTGATCCCCGCGCACTGGCCGGGGGCGGGAGGCCCTACCTGGTCGCCGCGCGGACCGCGGGGAGGTCGATGACGGGCAGGTACGCGGACAGATCCGCGCGCTCCCCCGACGCCTGGACGCGGCCGCTCCCCACGGCCTCGTCCCACCGCAGGCGCCCGGTCGCCAGGGCCAGCCACGTGTGCGCGTCCGTCTCGATCACGGCGGGCGGGGTGCCCCGGCGGTGGGTGGTCCCCGCCAGGATCTGGACGGCCCCTGCGGGCGGGACCCGCACCTCGACCGCACGCCCCGGGTGCAGCGCGCCCACCTCCTCCAACGTGAAACGCACCGCAGTGGCCACTTGGCGCCGGGGCGCCGCCTCCCCCTGGGCCGCCCACTCCCCGAGCGCCGCCATGCCGTCCCGCTGGTCGATGCGTCTTCTCGCCATGGCGCCAGTGTAGGCCCGGGGACCGGTCAGGGAGGGCGCTGATGCCGCGGCGCCCCGGCCTGGGGCACAATGGACTCGCTCCATCCGCCGACGAGAGGCTCCACGTGCGCGTCAATTCGAACCTCATCACGCTCCGCTCGATCCTGGACCTCGACATCGCCCGGCGCTTCGAGTGGGACGCGGCGCTGGTCGTCGAGCTGTCCGGCGTGGACAGGCCCGGCGACCTCTCCCCGCGCGTCGCCGAGGACCCCGGTGTCCTCTACGACATCGCCTCCCAGGGGATCGCCCCCGGATCGGCGATCGAGCGCGCCCTCTCCCACGAACTCCACGACGCCATCCAGCGCCGGTGCCGCCTGTGGATGGCGGGGATCCCCACCGGGCACCTCGACCGGCTGCGCTCCGAATTGGGCGAGGGCATCGTCCACGTCGCGGGGGCCCCCGACGAGGGCCTCACCCCGGTCGCCCTGGCGCCCCTGGAGCTCCTCAAAGCGTGGTCCCAGGGCTCCGACCGGCAACGGGCCTTCATCCGCAAGTCCATGGCCGGCCTGGACACCCTCACAACCTCCTCCACGGCGACGTGGGCGGCGCGGCAGGTGGGAGCCCCCATCATCGAGCGCTCCTTCTTCCTCAGACTGTGCCGCAACCCGAAGTTCATCGCCTACGTGGTCGTCCTCGCCTACTCGCTCATCCGCGCCGTGCCCGTCATGTACGTCCCGCATTTCAAGGGGAACTGGCGGGTCCTGTGGGCCATAGACATCATCACCGCGATCCCCTACACGTGGGGCATCATCGAGATGGTCTCCGGCCAGAGGCTGTGGCACCGCGTGATCGGCGCGATCACCACGGCGGTCACGTTCTTCGCGCCCTACGTGTACTTCCTCATGTACGGGCGCCACGCCCCCCTGAGCGTGTGGCTGGTGGTCGCCGCGATCTTCTTCTCCGCGATCTTCCTGGAGGTCTACCGGACAATGCGCGACAGCGCGGTGAGGCGGGGCCTCGCCCGCCGGTGCCCCGACCCCGACGACGAGCCGGCGCCCACCAGCCCGTGAGGCGGGCCGCGCCGCAGGACTCCTCCGCGCGCGGCCGCCTCAGCGGCGCGCCTGCCCGCCCCCTCGCAAGTGCCAGCGCGACGCCTCCTGGCTCGCGTCGATGAACTCCCGGAACAGTCCGCTGCCCCGCGCCAGCTCGTCGGGGGCGCCCGTCTGCGCGACGCGCGCCCCGCCGCCCGCCCCGTCCGGGGACAGGACGATGACACGGTCGGCGCGCATGACGGTGGAGACGCGGTGTGCGACGACCAGGACGGTCCGCCCGCGCGACAGCTCCGAGACCACGTGGGTGATCGCCGACTCGTTCTCACCGTCCAGGGCGGAGGTGATCTCGTCGAGCAGCAGGATCGGCGCGTCCTTGATGAAGGCGCGGGCGATGGCGACCCTCTGGCGCTCTCCCCCGGACAGCGCCAGCCCGCCCGGCCCCACTCGGGTGTCCCACCCGTCGGGCAGGGCCTCGATCACCGTGTCGAGGCGCGCGCGCCGGGCGGCCCGGGCCAGCTCGCCGTCGGTGGCGTCCGGGCGCGCGATCCGCAGGTTCTCGCGGATCGTCGTGTCGAAGAGGTAGACGTCCTGGAAGACCATCGACGTCATTGCCATGAGCTCCGCGCTCGTCATGTCGCGCACGTCCACGCCGCCCACTCGCACGGCTCCGGCCCCCGCGTCCCAGAACCGCGCCGCCAGGCGCAGCACCGTCGACTTGCCCGCGCCCGAGGGGCCGACGATGGCGGTCACGGCCCCTGGCTCCGCCTCGAAGGACACGTCCCGCAGCACGGGGCTGCCCTGCTCGTAGGAGAAGGAGACGTGCTCGAAGGCGACGGAGGCCCCCGAGGGCGTGCGCGCCTGGGACGGGTCGGGCTCGGGCAGCGGGCTCGACTCGAGGATGTCGAGCACACGGTCGAAGGCGACGCCCGCGTTGTTGGCCTCGGTGGCGATGAGCGCCGCCTCGCCGATGGGCCCGCTGATGCGGGCGCACACGGCCATGAGGGCCAGGTAGACGACCGGGTCGAGCTCCCCGCCCATGACGAGGGCCATGCCCGCAGCCACCAGGGCCGCGTAGGTGAGCGTGATGATCAGGGAGAACCCTTGGGCGGGGCGCGACCTGACCACCAGGGAGGACAGCACGGCACTGGACTCGGCTTCCAGGGCGTCGTCGAGGACCGTCCACCCGCGCTTGGTCGCGCCGGTCGCGCGGAGCACCGTCTGCAGGCGGGAGAACTCGATGAGCCGCCCGGCAGCGGCCGTGGCGGCCCCCGACTCGGTGGTGTTGGCGCGCTCGGTCGCGGAGCCGGTGAGGCGGAGCACCCACCACAGGGGCGGGACCGCTGCGGCCATGATGGCCGCGAGCCGCCAGTCGTAGAACGCCGTGGCCGCCATCATGACGGCGGGGACCACGAAGGCGTTCGTCAGGCGCGGGAGCACGATGGAGACGACGTGCGAGATGGTGTTCACCTCGCGGGAGGTCGCCGAGGCGACCTGCGCCTCGCGTTTCGCGTCGAACCACCCCAGCGGCAGGGCGAGCACACGGGAGGCGATGCGGTCGATCATGGAGTCGCACACGTCGTAGACGCTCACCCGGAACGAGACGAACATGGCGACGGTATCGACCACCAGGGCGCACAGGCCGGCCCCCACCACCAGGGCCGTCCACATCCCCAGGTCCGGCGCGGCGCCGAGGAAAGCCCGGAGGAAGGGGATCAGGAGCGACAGGGTGATGCCCTGGAGGACGGCGGACGCGATGAACCAGTTGCGGATCATGCGCATCTGGCGCGCGTTGACGACGCGGATGATTTTGCCCCACACGGTCATTTCTCCTTTCGGCTCGTGCCCGGGCGCCCGCCACTGCCGGGGCCGCCTGGCCCGTCCGGACCATCCGGGCTGTTCGAGGCGTCCGGGTCTCTCGGGTCGCCCTGCCCGCCCGGGTCGTCCGGCCCGTCCGGGTCGGGGTTCTGCGTCCGCCACAGCCGCGCGTAGGCGCCGTCCAGGGCGATGAGGCGGTCGTGGGTGCCGCGCTCGACGATCCGGCCCCGGTCCACGACCAGGATCTGGTCGGCGTCGCGGATGGTGGAGAGGCGGTGGGCGATGACGAGGACGCTGCGCCCCTCGGACAGAGAGCTGAGCGCCCGGTGGATGTCGCGCTCGGAGCGGGGGTCGGCTGATGCGGTCGCCTCGTCGAGCACCAGGATCGGCGCGTCCATCAAGTAGGCGCGCGCCAGGGTGATGCGCTGTCGCTCCCCTCCCGACAGGAATCCCCCTTCCTCCCCGATGACCGTGTCGTAGCCCTCGGGCAGCGCCATGATGCGGTCGTGGACGCAGGCTGCCCTCGCGGCGGCCTCGATCTGCTCCCGGGTCGCGCCGGGGCGGCCCAGCGCGATGTTCGCGCCGACCGTGTCGTGGCACAGCGCGACGTCCTGGAAAACGATCGCCAACTGGGACAGCAGCCACGCGTGGGTGGCCTCGCGCACGTCGATGCCGCCGACGCGCACCGTCCCCGAGTCCGCGTCCCAGAAGCGCCCGACCAGGCGGGCGATGGTGGTCTTCCCGCCGCCGGAGGGCCCCACGATCGCGGTGACCGTGCCTGGCTCCACCGAGAAGGACACGTCCCTCAGGACCGGCGCGTCCTGCGAGTACCCGAAGGAGACGCCGTCGAAGGAGACCGCGCCCGGTTGGGGCGCCGCGCCCTCGTAGGCGCCCTCGGGCATGAGGGGGCTCGCCAGCAGCTGTGCCGTGGCGCGCGCCCCTTGGCGGGCCTCGTAGGCGTGCTGGGTCATCTGCGTCAGCGTGAGCAGGCCGGAGGGCAGGGCGAGCGCCACGAAGAAGAAGGGCAGCGCCCGGGCCGGGGTCGTCCAGCCCTGCCAGACGAAGAGCGCCGCCAGAGGGGCGACGGTGGCGAACACGGAGGACGGCCGGATGATCGCGCTGACGAGCGCCACCGCCGCCCCCGAGCGCTTCGTCCACGTGTAGGACAGGGCGGAGAACGCCTCCCTGGCGGCGGTGAAGCGCGTCCGTGTGGCGTCGGCGGCCTGGAAGTTCTTGATCTCCGCGATGCCCTCGACCATCTCCACGGTGGCGGCCGCCAAAGCGGTCTGCTGCTCGGAGAACTCCGAGACGATCGACCCGTAGCCGCGCATCGAGACGAGGCCGATCGCGCCGATCAGCACCACCCACACCCCCGCCAGGGCGAGCGCCAGGCGCCAGTCGACGCAGAGCAGGTACGCGAATCCAGCCGCCGCGCCGACGAGGGAGTGCGTGGTGTCGCCCGGCAGGTGGGCGATCATCGTGTGGATGGCGGCGGTGTCGTCGGCGACCATCTTGCGGATCGCGCCCGCGGAGAGCGCCGACACCTCCCCCAGGGGCATGTTCCCGATGGTAGTCACGACGCGCTCGCGCAACCGGTGGCGCAGCCGCGCCTCGGCGATGTGCGTGACCCCCAGGCCCAGCGAGTAGCACGTTTGCCCGGCGAAGAGCGCGGCCACGGCCACGCCCGCCAGGAGCCACAGCTCCCCGGGCGTGGCGCCCTCCTCGCCGAGCCACAGCTCCGCCAGGCGCGCCATCGCCGCGTAGGGGACGATCCCCAGGACGGCCGCGAGCGCGGTCAGCGCCGCCGCCCCGAGCATCGCGGGGACCGCGGGGCGGATCAGCTCCTTCAGGCCCGCGTTCTTGTTCTCCGATGCGCTCATCGGTACCTCCAGTAGAGAACCACGGCGGCGGCCAGGCACGCCAGGGCGACGACCGCCCAGTCGCGCGCCCGCCAGCGCTCGTCGACCATTTCCGTGCGCCGGGCGTGCGCCCCGAAGGCGCGGGCGTCCATCGACAGGGCGACCCGTTCGGCGTGCGACACCGATATGACCATCAGCGGCACCACGGACGCCGTCCACCTGACGGCGGGCGCCAGCGGCCCCCACCCCGAGCCGACTCCCCGCAGCGCCCGCGCCGTGCGCAGCAGCGCGAAGTCCCGGCTGAAGCGCCTGAGGAAGGACACGGCCGCCGTGCCCGCCGCGGCGAGCCGGTAGGGCAGGCGCAGGGTCGTCGTCAGCGCGCGTATCTGCGCCTCCGCCGGGGCCGCCGCCCCTCCCAGGAGCACCAGCGCCAGTACCGCGCCGACCGTGGTGGCGCCCGAGGCCGGGGACGCGACGTAGTACAGTTCGACGCTCCTGTAGGGCGCGGTGGCGAAGTAGCGCAGCGTGAACAGGAGCAGCGCCGCGGTGAGCCACGGCGCCAGGGCCGTTGCCACGAGGCGCCGGGCGGGCGGGCGCGAGGCGATGACGCCCAGTGTGGCCGCCGCCATGACGACGAGGTTCACCCGGGTGGTGCCGCCGAGTGCCACGGCCACCATGAGGGGCAGCGCGGCCAGCCCCATGGTCAGGGGGTTCAACGGGGCGAAGGCGCCGCCCTGGCGCCTGCCGCGCTGGTGGGGCGCTGCGGCGCCCGGGGCGGGGGCGGGGGCAGGGACGGGGCCCGTCGAGCCGCCGGAGGGGGCGGCGCCCAGGGCGGGGGCCTCCGGGACAGCCTGGCCCGAGGGGCCCGCGCCGACTCCCCGATCCGGGTCCGAGGGCCCCCCGCCGACTCCCCGATCCGGGTCCGGCAGGGCGATGATGGCGGTGCAGTGGCGGCGCGCCAGTTCGAGGTCGTGGGTGGCCATGAGCACGCAGCGGCCCCGCCCGCGCAGGGCGTCGATGAAGGACATGAGCTCCTGGGTGTTCGCCCAGTCCTGCCCGTACGTCGGCTCGTCCAGGACGACCAGGGCGTGGGGCGCACCGGCCATGGTCGCCACCGAGAGGCGCCTCGCCTGCCCGCCCGAGAGGGTGAGGGGGTGGGCGCCACGGTGCCCGGCGAGGTGGAACTGCTCGAGCAGCTCCTCGACGCGCGCGGGCGGGGCGCCCCCGACGGCCAGTTCCTTGGAGACCGTGGACGAGACGAACTGGTGCTCGGGGTTCTGGAAGACGTACCCGGCGATGTGGCGGCCCCGCCGCAGCGGACGGCCCCCGATGAGGGCCTCGTCCGCCTCGAAGCCCCCGAGGCCGGCCAGGGCGGACAGCAACGACGACTTGCCCGCCCCGTTGACGCCGATGACCCCGACGAGCTCGCCGGCCCCCACGCGCGCGCTGACCCGGGGGCAGCGCCCGGGCACCCGCATCCCGCTCAGCGCCAGAACCGGGTCCTGGGCGTCGAGGGCGCCGGTTCGCTCCCATTGGCCGTCGGTCTTGCGCCAGTAGGCCACGCCGCCCGGCGAGGTCATGTCCTCCATCGTGGGAACGCGGATGCCCGCTTCGGCGGTGGTGAGGGCGGCCCCGGCGGCACTGGCCGGGGGCTCCCCACGAGTGCCGCGGCGCGGGCTCCCCCCGCCGCACGGGGCCGCCGCCCGGTCCCCGGCGCGGGCGCCCTCCGCAGCCGGAACGGCGTCCGCGCGCAGTGCGCGGGGCATCCACACGCCCACCGCCTCGAGCACCGCCCGGTGGCGGACGAACACCTCGCGGGGAGTGCCCAGAGCGATGCCCCTCCCCCGCGCGTCCAGTGCGAGGACCTGGTCCACCCAGGGCAGGATCGGGTCCAGGTCGTGGTCGATGACGATGACCGCGGTCCCCTGGCGCGCCAGGTCGGCCACGAGGTCGTAGAACCGTTGCGACCCCTCGGCATCGATAGTGGACGTCGGCTCGTCCAGGACCAGCAGGGGGGTCCGCATCGCCAGGGCGACCGCGATGGCGAGGCGCTGGCGCTGGCCCCCGGACAGGGTCCACGGGTCCTTGCCGCCCAGTCCCGCCATGCCCACTGCGGCGAGGGCGGCGTCGGCGCGCTCGGTGATCTCGTCGCGCCCGAGGCACAGGTTCTGCAGGGGGAACTCGACTTCGGAGCGCACGCTCCTGGTCACCACTGCCGCGTCCGGGTTCTGCCCCACGTAGGCGACCGTCCCAGCGAGCACGTCGGCGGGCGCGTCGGCCACCTCCTGACCGCGCAGCGCGACGCTGCCCGAGTACTCGGAGGGGATGGAGTGGGGCACCAGCCCGCAGCAGGCGCGCACCAGCGTCGACTTCCCGCATCCCGACGGGCCGATGACCGCCGTCACCCGGCCCGCCAGTTGTTCGAAGGACACGTCGTCGAGGACCCACGCATCCCCACCGATGTAGTGGACGGACAGGGACTCGCAGGCGATCAGGGGGTCAGCGGGCATCTCGGTCGATCCCGACGCCCGCCATGTTGAGCAGTCGCGTGGCCCCCAGCACGAGCAGGCCGCCGACCACGCCCGAGGCGACGCCGATGGCGACCAGCAGCGCGTTCATGTCGGAGCCGATGAGGGCGCCCATCGAGGCCACGTAGAGAAGGCTGTTGAGCAGGCCGAAGCAGGTGGCGCACGCCATGAACATCCGCCAGTCCCAGAAGCGGTAGAAGGTGAGCAGCAGCGGCAGCTCCACGAAGGCGCCTCCCAGGAGGCACCCGACGATCGCGGCGGGGCCCACCGGTGTCGCGACCATCCCGATGAGGCCGTAGAGCAGTCCGGCGACGATGGCGGCCCCGGGCCTGCGCACGATGGTCACGGGCAGCAGGAAGTCGACCGCCCACAGCCCGATGAGGCCGACCCCCAGGTAGACGCCCCGCTGTGTTCCCGCCGTCATGACGGACACGTAGTTGATGGGGATGAAGATGATGCAGTTGCACACGACCAGCGCCGCGATGGTCATGAGGTTGCGGGTGCCGAGCACCGAGTCCACGAGGCCCTTGCGGGCGGAGGTGCGCACGACCCTGCTGGTCGGCCCGGGCTCGGCGCCGGGGAGCGCTTCATTCGGAGTTTCAGACATTATCGTCCCCACTGTTTCAGGGCCCCATAACTTCACATAGGCCCACCTCAATCAACTATAGGAGACCCAGCTCTCATTTTCTACCCCTTTTCAGCTGTGACGGCGCGGCGGATCCCATCTGAGCCAAAAGCCCCCCATGCCCGCGCAAAACTTTGGCATACTTTGATGACGGCCCAGCCGCCCCGTCCACCCGAGCCGCATGGCACTAGGAGCACCCGTGTCCGAGCAAACACAACAACCCCCATCAACGACCGCCCCCGGCCTCGGACGCACCGTCGCCGCGTGGGCAGTCCACGCACTGACCATCTCCGGGCTCGTCTGGGCGACCCTGGCCCTCCAAGCACTGCTCAACGACGACATCGCCCTCATGTGGCTCTGGTTCGTCATCGCCCTCATCGTCGATGGCGTCGACGGGACCCTGGCGCGCAAGGTCGGCGTCCGCGAGGTGATCCCGTGGTTCGACGGAGCGGTCGTGGACAACCTGGTCGACTACCTCACGTGGACGTTCCTGCCCGCGCTGTTCATGAGCATGGCGCTCCCCTTCGGGCCCGCCCCCGTGCCGCTGCTGATGATGATCCTCATCATCGTCTCCTCCGTGTTCTGCTACGCCAACGACGGCGAGAAGTCGAACGACAACTACTTCGTCGGCTTCCCCGCCGCGTGGAACTGCGTCGCCATCATCATGTACGTCCTGCAGACGCCCGCGTGGGTCAACATCACCGCCACCATCGTCCTCGCCGCCCTCACCCTGGTGCCCATCCACTACACCCACCCGGCCCGGGTCAAGCGCTTCCGCGCAATCAACATCGTCTCAGTGGTCCTGTGGCTCTTCGCCTGCGGCGCCCTGGTGGTCCTCTACCCCGTCCAGCCCCTGTGGCTCCTGATCGTCTTCTGGGTGGGCGGCGGCTGGTTCATGATCTCCGGATTCATCCGCACCGCCACCGGCGAGGACAAGTAGGCCCCATCGGCCCGCCGCCGGGGGCCGCGAGGCTGACAGGCCGCGGCCAGCGCACTGCCACAGCGCGGAGGGCGGAGGACCAGTGCGGCCCGCAAGCGCTTCCCCTATCCCGACTGGCCGGGATCGCGTTCCACGAGGACCGCGGCGATGCCAACGACCTGCGGATCGGGATCCCCGCTGAGGGCCGCCAGAGCCTCCCTGGCGGCGGGGGTGCCGATCTCGACCAGGGCCTGGGCGAGGCGGATCCGGCTGGGCCGAGTCGTTGCGGGCTCCTCGAGCAATTCGACCAGGGCGCGCACGACTCCGTCGTCGCGGCCCGCACGGGCGGCGAGGGCCCTGAGCGCCTCGGCGGCCTCGACGTCGTGGTCCCCCTCGACGATCAGACCGACCAGGGCGGGCAGTGCTGACGCGTCCCCCCGCCTTCCCAGCGCCACTGCGGCGCACCTGCGCACCGTCGGGTCGGGATCGGCCAGGAGGCTGCCGAGCACGGCCAACGCCTCGGGGGAGTCGGCCATTTCCGTGATCGCCTCAGCCGCCCGGCGCCGCCTGCTGGCATCGGGGCTGCGCGCGGCTTCGCCCAGGGCGGCCAAACCGGAGACGCCCAAGCGGGCGATCGCCCAGCGCAGGGCGCCGGCGACGTGCGGGTCCTCCTCGGACACGAGCGCGCGGACCAGGATCCCGACGGGGATCGCGTCCTCGAAGGACTGCGTGAGGACCCGCTGCTGACGGCGCGCGCCACTGCGGGAGTCGAGCTCCTTCATCAGCTCGATCGCGCGCAGCACCTCCTCCCACCGCGTCCGCCCGCCTTCTTCGATGGCAGTGAGCTTGTCGAGGAGCTCGAGCGCCTGGGCGGCCCGGAGCCGCGCCGCGCGCTTGAGCTCTGCGACTGCGGCGTCGGACGCGGCACCGGGCGACTCGAGTGCGCGCCCGATCTGGCTGAGCGGGAGCCCGATGGAGCGCAGGGCCTCGACCTGGAAGAGCCGTTGGACGTCGTCATCGGAGTAGTCGCGGTAACCGCTCGCCGTGCGCCCGGAGGGCCGCACCAACCCGAGTCCGTCGTAGTGCCGCAGCATTCGCGCGCTCACCCCGCTGCGGCGCGCGACCTCGCCGATCCGCACTCAGCCCGCCGATCCATCGGTGGGAGCGGGATCGGGATCCACGGGGACCAGGAGGCGCGCGTCGTGGAGAGCGGCGTCGAAGCCGATCTCGGGATCGTCCCGCATGAGCATCGTGGCCCGGGCGTGGACGGCCGCCGACGACCCGCGGCTCCCGGCGACCGGGGCCAGGACCTCGTCGAGCACTGGGCCCAGCTCGATCAGTGAACGACTCAGGCTCCGCTGGAGGGACCGGTCCCCGCGGCCGAGTTGACCGGCCAGCTCGACCGCCAGTGCGCGCCTGGCGTCATCGGGGACCAGGGCCGCCGCGGACCGCCAGGCCGTCCGCGCGACTTCGCAGTCAGGATCGCGCAGCATCCGGGAGACCCACGGCCACGCGCTCCGGTCGCCGATCTTCGACAGGGTGTGCAGCGCCTGGCTGCGCGCCTGGGCCGTCTCCGATCCGAGTTCGCGCCGCAGCCGCGGCAACGTGCTGTGCGACGGCAGCCGTGTGATCGCCCAGGTCAGCATGTCGCGGACGTAGAAGTCCGGCTCCACCGCGCAGCGCCCCACCAGCGCGTCGAGGTGCTCCGGATCGGGGTGCTTGCCCATCTCCAGGGCGGCCCGTAGCCGCACCGACGGATCCGGCGACTCCAGGGCTTGGACCGCGTTCTGCTGGGGCGAGGGCTTCTGCTGCGTGTTCATCACCGCCTCCTTCGCCAACCATGGAACACCTTCGCACCGTGTCAAGGTCAAGCCAGGATCCCGAGGCCACGCGCGTGCCGACACCGCCACTTGCTCCGTCACTGGCGCCCGCTCTCACACCGACGCCGACGACTATCCCCCCGGCGGAGCTATAGACAGAAGTTATGGCCCCGCCGGGGGAACGCACCGCCCGCTGCGGCTCGATGCGACTCGCAGCATCCGCCTCGACGGACACGGGGACCCCCGGGGCCGCGGACGCACCGCCCACTGCGCCCCGGGACCAGCCGCTCAGAACCGGTCCCGCAGCACCGCCTCGGACCGCTCCCGCAGCCCGGCGAGGTCGGCGACCCAGCCTCCGCCGCTCCCCTCTGCCGCCAGCAGGTCCACGCCTGCCACGGCCAGCAGGTCGCCGCCGGTCGTGCCGATGCGGACCGCTTCGACGCCCTCGGCCTCGGCGGCCGCGAACACGGCGGGCAGCGCCGCCTCGGGGACCGCCACGAAGGCGCGCGCCTGGGATTCGGAGAGCAGCATCTCCAGGTCCCCCACCCCGTCGCGCCGGGCGGCGGAGGCCAAGTCGAAGGACCCGCCGACGCCGAAGCGCAGGGCGGAGTCGACCAGCGCCTGCGCGAGGCCGCCGTTGGACAGGTCGTGGGCGGCGCGGACCAGTGGCCGCCCGTCGGGGCCGTCGGCGGCGCTCAGCGCGCGCAGCACGTTCCCCAGCGCCACCTCGGCGGGCAGGGACACCTCGGGGGGCACTCCGCCCAGGTGCGAGCGGGCGACGCGCGCCCACGCGGAGCCGTCGAACTCCTCGCGGGTGGTCCCCAGCAGGACCACCGCCAGCCCCTCCTCGGTGAAACCGGAGGGGTTCACGCGCGCGACGTCCTGCACGATCCCGAGCATTCCGACGACGGGGGTCGGGTTGATCGAGGAGCCGATCCGGCCCTTGACCGTCCCCGACGAGTTGTACAGCGACACGTTGCCGCCGGTCACGGGGATCCCCAATTCGACGCAGCCGTCGGCCAGCGCGGTCATGGCCGTCACCAGCTGCCACATGGCGTCCGTGTCCTCGGGGCTGCCGAAGTTCAGGCAGTCGGTGATGGCGACGGGTTCGGCGCCCACCACGCAGACATTGCGGTAGGACTCGGCGAGCGCCTGCCTGGCCCCCGCCGCGGGGTCCAGTTTCGTGTACCAGCCGTTCGCGTCCGTGGACAGGGCGACCCCCAGGCCCGTGGCCTCGTCGACGCGGATGACGCCCGCGTCGTCGGGCTGGGCAAGGGCCGTGTTGCCCTGCACGTAGCGGTCGTACTGGTCGGTGACCCACGCCTTGGAGGCCTGGTTGGCGTCGAAGAGCACCGCTTCGAGGTCCTCGACCAGCTCCGCGCGGGTGGCGGGCCTGCGCAGGGGCTCCGAGGTGGCGGCCCGCAGGTCGTCCTGCCACGCGGGGCGCGCGTAGGGGCGGTCGTACACGGGCCCCTCGTGGGCGACGGTCTTGGGGTCGACGTCGACGATGCGGTGCCCGTGGTGGTCGATGGTGAGGCGCCCGCCGCCGGTGAGGCGGCCGATGACGGAGGCCTCCACGTCCCACTTGTCGATGATCGTGAAGAAGCGCTCCCGGTCGGCGGGGGCCACGATCGCCATCATGCGCTCCTGGGACTCGCTCATGAGGATCTCGCCCGCGGTCAGGGTGGGGTCGCGCAGCAGCACGTTCTCCAGGTCGACGTGCATGCCGGAGTCCCCGTTGGAGGCCAGCTCCGAGGTGGCGCACGAGATCCCGGCGGCGCCGAGGTCCTGGATGCCCTGGACGACCCCGGCCCCGAAGAGCTCCAGGCAGCACTCGATGAGGACCTTCTCCATGAAGGGGTCGCCCACCTGGACGCTGGGCCGCTTGGCCGGCATGCCGTCCTCGAAGGTCTCCGAGGCCAGGATGGACGCGCCGCCGATGCCGTCGCCACCCGTGCGGGCTCCGAAGAGGACGACGAGGTTCCCCTCGCCGGTCGCGTTGGCCAGGTGGATGTCCTCATGGCGCAGCGTCCCCACGCACAGGGCGTTGACCAGGGGGTTCCCCTGGTAGGAGGGGTCGAACTCGGTCTCCCCGCCGATATTGGGCAGGCCCAGGCAGTTGCCGTAGCCGCCGACTCCGGCGACCACGCCGTGGACGACGCGCGCGGTGTCGGGGTGGTCGACCGCGCCGAAGCGCAGCTGGTCCATGACGGCGACGGGACGCGCCCCCATGGAGATGATGTCGCGGACGATGCCGCCCACCCCGGTGGCCGCGCCCTGGTAGGGCTCCACGAAGGACGGGTGGTTGTGGGACTCGACTTTGAAGGTCACGGCCCAGCCGCCCCCGATGTCGACGACCCCGGCGTTCTGGCCCATTCCGACTAGGAGGCGGCGCCGCATGGCGTCGGTGGTCCGTGCGCCGAACTGCTCGGACAGGTGCTTCTTGGAGGACTTGTAGCTGCAGTGCTCGGACCACATGACCGAGTACATGGCGAGCTCGGCGTTCGTGGGGCGCCGGCCGAGGATGGCGCGGATTCGCTGGTACTCGTCCTCCTTGAGCCCCAGTTCCCTCCAGGGCATCTCCTTGTCGGGGGTGGCGGCGGCGTCCCCGACCGTGTCGTGCAGCTCGCGGGGGTTGGTGGGGGTGGCCTGGGCGGTCATGCTTCGCTCCGTTCGTACATTGTTTCACGAGGCGGGGGCCGGTCCGCTCCTCGCGCGGACCCGGGGCCCTCAGCCTGCCAGCTGGGCGAGGACGGACTGGAAGATCCGGAGGCCGTCGGTGCCGCCGTGGTGGGCGGCTGCGGCGCCGTCGTGGGCGAGGGGGCCGAAGCCCGCCTCTGCGGCGTGCTCGGGGTGGGGCATGAGGCCGACCACGTTCCCGGCGTCGTTGGCGACTCCCGCGATGCCGTTCGCGCTGCCGTTCGGGTTGGGGCCCGCGTAGCGGAAGACGACGCGGCCCTCGCCCTCGAGGCGGGCGAGCTCGTCGGGGGACGCCTGGAAGTTGCCCTCCCCGTTCTTCAGGGGGATGGTGATGAGGTCGCCCGCGCTGAACCCCCGGGTCCACGCGGTGCCGGGGTTCTCGACGCGCAGCTCCTGGTCGCGGCACACGAACTTCTGGTGGTCGTTGCGGATGAGGGCGCCGGGCAGCAGGTGCGACTCGCACAGTATCTGGAAGCCGTTGCAGATGCCCAGGACGGGCAGGCCGCGCCCGGCCCCGCGCACGATCTCGGCCATGACGGGAGCGGTGGCGGCGATGGCCCCGCAGCGCAGGTAGTCCCCGTAGGAGAAGCCTCCGGGGACGACGACGGCGTCGACGCCGCGCAGGTCGGCGGCCTTGTGCCACAGCGCCACGGGCTCGGCCCCCGCCAGGCGCACCGCCCTCGCGGCGTCGCGGTCGTCGAGGGTGCCGGGGAAGGACACTACTCCGATGCGCGTCACCGGGCGCCTCCCGCGTACCGGGCGTCGGCCTCGTCGATGGCCTCGACGCGCACGACGTCCTCGATGATGGGGTTGGACAGGACCTCTTCGGCGGCCTTGCGGGCTTCGGCGAGGAGTTCGCCGGTGACGGGCCCCTCCACACTCAGGTGGAAGCACTTGCCCTGGCGCACGGCCTGGAAGCCCGTGATCCCGAGCCTGGGCAGCGCCGAGCCGACGGCCTTGCCCTGCGGGTCCAGGATCTCAGGCTTCGGCATCACTTCCACGATGATTCGCCCCACGGCGTCCCTCCTTGTGTTGTCGGTGAGGATCCCGCCGCGCACCTCGCCCGGCGGGCAGGTCTGCTAGAGGACGGGGTCGGCGCCCGTCAGGCGGCGGTAGGCCCCGGCGTACCGGGCGGCGGTCGCGGCCACCACGGAGTCGGGCAGTGCGGGCGGGTTCTCCCCCGAGGCGCGGTCCCACCCGGATCCGGCCGAGGCGAGCCAGTCGCGCACGTACTGCTTGTCGTAACTGGGGGTGGGGCGCCCGGGGCGCCACTGGTCCGCGGGCCAGAAGCGCGACGAGTCGGGGGTGAGGATCTCGTCGGCCAGGACGATCCGCCCCGTGTCCGGATCCAGGCCGAACTCGAACTTCGTGTCGGCGATGATCACTCCGCGCCCGGCGGCGATCCCCCTGGCCCTCTCGTACAGGGCCAGGGAGGCGTCCCTGAGGCGGTCGGCCAGTTCGCGCCCCACCATGGCGGCCGCGCGCTCGAAGGTGATGTTCTCGTCGTGCTCTCCCGCCCCGGCCTTGGCGGCGGGGGTGAAGACCGGGGTGTCGAGGCGGGACCCCTCGGTGAGCCCGCCCGGCAGCCCGATGCCGCAGACGGCGCCGGTGCGGCGGTACTCCGCCAGGCCGGAGCCGGTGAGGTACCCGCGCACCACGCATTCGATGGGGACCATGTCGAGGCGGCGGCACACGACGGCGCGCGCGTCCACGGCGTCGGGCACGGCGCGCAGCGGGGGGCGGGGCGCCCCGGCGAGGGCGTCGGCCGCGTTCGCGGGAGCGGCGCGCCCCACGGCGAGGAGGTGGTTGTCGACGATGCCGCGCAGTTCCCCCATCCACCAGATCGCCATCTGGTTGAGGATCTTGCCCTTGCCGGGGATGGTGGTGGGCAGCACGTGGTCGTAGGCGCTGATGCGGTCGCTGGTGACCATGAGCAGGGCGTCGGCTCCTGCGGGGTCCTCCCCGTCGGGGGCGTAGATGTCCCGGACTTTGCCGGAGGCAAGGTGCGCCCACCCGGTGAGTTCGACGTGCTCGCCCATTGTTCCTCCTGGTCCCCGCGCCTCAGCCGTCCAGTCCGGCGGGCCAGGTCGCGATGTCGGTGCGGTGGTGCTCGCCCTGGAAGCGGATGAGGCCGACCGCCTCGTAGGCGCGCTGGCGGGCGCGCTCCACCGTGGCGGCGCGGGCGACGACGTCGAGGACGCGGCCCCCGGAGTTGACGAGTGCGAGGGTGGGCTCGAATCCGCAGCAGCCGGCCGCCACATCGGCGGGGTCGTCCGTGATCTCCTCGGAGGTGCCCGCGTGGATGACGTGGACGCCGTCGAGCCGTTCGGCGGCGTCGATGCCCGTGATGGCGTGCCCGGTGTCCGCGGGTCCGGGGTAGCCGCCGGAGGCCATGACGACGGTGACGGCCGCGTCGGGGGACCACACGGGCGGTGCGGCGCCGGCCAGGGAGCCGGTCGCCGCGGCGTGGAGCAGCGGCGCCAGCGGGGAGTCGAGGCGCTCGAGGACGACCTGGGTCTCGGGGTCCCCGAAGCGGACGTTGAACTCGACGACGCGGATGCCCTTCGAGGTCATCGCGAGCCCGCAGTAGAGCAGGCCGACGAAGGGGGTGCCCCGGCGGGCCATCTCGTCGATGACGGGCTGGGCGATGTCGTGGACGATCTGGTCCACGGCGCCGGAAGGCAGCCACGGCAGGGGGCTGTAGGCGCCCATGCCGCCGGTGTTGGGGCCGGTGCCCCCGTCTCCGGCGCGTTTGAAGTCCTGCGCGGGCACCAGGGGGAGGGCGGTGGCCCCGTCACTGAGGCAGAAGAGGGAGACCTCGGGCCCGTCGAGGTACTCCTCGATGACGACGGCGCCCCCTTGGCGGGCCAGGCAGGCCGCGGCGTGCGCGAGCGCCTCGTCCCGCGACCCGGTGACGACGACGCCCTTGCCCGCGGCCAGGGCGTCGTCCTTGACCACGTAGGGGCTCCCCATGGCGTCCAGGGCGGCCCCGGCCTCGTCGATGGTGCGGCAGGTGCGGGATGCGGCCGTGGCGACGCCGGCGGCCGCCATGACCTGTTTGGCGAAGGATTTGGAGGCCTCGAGCCGTGCGGCTGCGCGGGTCGGGCCGAAGACGGGGACGCCCCGTTCCAGGACGACGTCGGCGATCCCGGCGACCAGCGGGGCCTCGGGTCCGACGACGACCAGATCCACCTGCTCGCCCAGGGCGCGGCGCAGCACGTCATCGGGGTCCAGGGGGTCGAGGGTGCGCGAGTCGCCCAGTCGCTCGAGGCCGGGATTGCCCGCTTGGACGACGAGCTCGACGGGGTGGTCGGTGGTGGACGTGCGCGCGAGCGCGCGGGCGATCGCGTGCTCGCGCCCGCCGTTGCCGACGAGGAGGATCTTCACAGTCCCACTCTAGCGGCCATGGCGGGCGGGGCGGCGGCGCCATCCCGTTCCTGGTCGCACGTCACAGTCCCCGCCGCCGCGCGCTCACCACGCCCCGTTCGGGTTGCCGGAGCGCTTGGAGTCGGAGCGGTCCTGCCGGTCCTTCTCGTTGCCGCGGTTCTTTTTCTGCAGGTCCTGGCGCTTCTGGCGGTCCGAGGAGTTCTCGTTGTCGTACCCCTCGTCCTCGTTCTTGCTCTTGCCCTGGCCGCCCTTGTTCTGCTTGTCCTTCTGGTCCTGGCCCTGCCCGCCCTGGTCCTGCTGCTGGTCCTGGCCCTGGTCGCCCTGGTCCTTCTGGTCCTGGCCCTGGCCGCCCTGGTCCTTCTGGTCCTGGCCGCCCTCGCCCTGCTTGTCCTTGGCCTGCTGCTCCTTGTCGCCGAGGCGGTCCGTGGAGTCGTCCGCCTGCTCCCCGGGGTCCTGCTGGCCGCCGCCACCGCCCTGTCCGCCGCTCTGCTGGTCGGACTGGCCGCCGCCACCGCCCTGTCCGCCGCTCTGCTGGTCGGACTGGCCCTCGCCGTCGCCGGACTGGTCCTGGCTGGAGGAGGGGGACTGGCACGGGGAGATGATGTCCTTGGCCTCGGAGTACGCGGTGGCGGCCCCGGACCAGTCGGCCGACGCGGCTTTCGCGTCGCCCTGGATCTCGATGCCCAGGGCCAGGTTGATGCGCACCTGGCACTCGTAGGAGTAGGTCTCGATGCGGCCGGGCTCGACCTCTGTGGCGGTGGGGACCTGCTCCTTCGCCGTGCGCAGCAGGCCGATGCCGCCATCGGTGTCGCCCTCGCGCAGCATCGTGGTCCCGAGGTTGTAGTTGGCCACCCAGGGCTCGACCCCGCTCTTCGTGAGGGTCTTCTGCCCCTCGTAGCCGGCCTGGGCGCTCGCGTAGTCGGAGTCGGTCCAGTGCCCCAGCGAGGCGCGGGACCACAGGGTGAGGCCGATGAGGTACGTGGACGCGGCGAGGCCGATCAGCACGAAGGGGAGGGACCACAGCAGCGGGCGCAGCGCCTTGCGGGACCTGCGGGGCTTGGCGGCAGGCCCGCGCGCGGCCTTCGCCTTCGGCGAGGAGCCGCCCGTGTCCGCCTCGGGCGCGCCGAAGGGGACGAGCACGTCATCGGGGTCGGCGGACGGTGGGCCGACGGGGGGGAACTGGCCGTCAGATCGCATGGGACCTCCTCAAAGAGCGCGCGCGTATGGCCAGTGCGGCGCCCTCCCACGCCATGAGGGCCCCCAGGACGAGGGCCAGCGGCCACACGACGTACCGGTACGTGGAGAGCAGGTTGCGGGTCTCGGCCACGTCGGAGGCGCCGTCCATGAGCGAGGAGCACTTGCCCTCGATGTCCGCGGTGCTCGGCGAGTGGATGTAGTCGACCCCGAGGCGCGAGGCGATCGCCTGGAGCTTGTCCTCGTCGATCTTCGAGATCGCCACGGGGTCGCCGGCCTGCGAGCGGTCGTGGATGTACTCGTCCTCCCCGGAGTCGCCGTCCGAGCCCGATTGGGCGTCCGTGGTGGGGTCGCCGCCGATGCGCCGGACCTTCATGGGCCCCCCCTCCTTGGAGCCGTAGCCGATGACGAGGCCGCCGTCGATGTAGGGCTTGACCTGGTCCCAGTCGCTCTCCTCACCGGGGCTGTTGGCCGACCAGTGGTCCTGGTTGGAGGTCTCCCCGTCGGTGAAGACGAAGAGGGTGCGGAGGTTCTGGGGGTGCTTCTGCTTGTTCTTCTCCAGCATCGTCGCCAGGTGGGAGGCGGGCCGGTCCGGGGAGGAGCCCTGGGAGGATTCGGAGAGCTCCTGGACGAAGGTGGCCATGTACGAGGTCACCGCCGTGGAGTCCGTCGTCAGCGGCAGTTCGGTGCGCACACCGGAGTCCCAGCTGATGATGGAGAAGCGCGAGCCGGCCATCTTCTCGAGGATGGTCGCGACGTCCTGGCGGACCCCGTCGATCCGGGGCTTCTTGCCGTCCCAGTCCTCGGCCACCATGGAGCCGGTGCGGTCGATGACCATGTAGACCTCGACGGAGGAACTCACCTGGGTCGCTTCGCCTTCCACGGAGGGGCCCGCGCAGATGAGCGCCACGACGACCACGGCCAGGGCACGGCGCACGGCGTCGTTCAAGTGGGGGCGCGCCGAGCGCTTCCACATGAGGAACACCATGGCGGTGCCGATGACGAGGATCGCGATGATGACCGCGATGTGGGCGATTGGCCGGAATACCATGTCACACCCTCCCCAGGGCGATCATGCCGAAGAGCGCGAACATGCCCAGGACCGTCCACGCGAGCGCGGAGGCGGGCTTGTCGGTCTCCAGCATCTCCCCCGAGCCCTCGAGGTCGACCTTCTGCTGCTCCTCGATCGCCGCGATGACGCCCTGCACGCTGGCGGGGTTGGAGGCGTCGTAGAACTCGCCCCCCGTCTCCTTGACCAGCGTCTCCAGCTCCCGTCCCTCGCTGGACAGGAACGTGGACCCGTCCGAGGGGTACAGCGCGGTGACGACGACGTTCTGGCGCTTGGCGAAATCGATCGCGTCCTTCAAGGTGTAGATCTGGTCCCCGAGGATCTCGTTGTCGGTGGCCAGCAGGATCATCCGCGAGCGCTCCTGGTCGTAGTGGTCGAAGCCGAGCACGCAGGAGGCCAGTCCGTCGCCGGCCAGGGAGGAGCTGCCCCCCTGGGAGTCGAAGGTGTCCTCCAGGTACTCCAGCAGCTCGTTGGAGACGTACACTCCGGAGGCGCTCTTGCCCTGGAAGCCGTTCTCCATGATCTCGCTCATCTCCTTGAGCACGTCGTCGGCCAGCGTGTAGTCGTCGGTGAGGGGGAACTTCGTGATGGAGCGGGCGTCCCAGAGCTGCAGGGAGATGCGCTCCCCGGAGAAGTGCTGGACGATCTGGCGGAACGCCTCGCCGATCTTGCCGTCGTAGGGGATCATCGACCCGGATGCGTCCAGGCACAGGACTATGTCGCGGGTGGAGAGCTTGTCGTGCTTGACCTGGCGGTCCACCGGGGCCCCGGCGCTGATGGCGACGGCGACGACCGTGAGGAAGAAGCAGACCACGACGGAGGCGAAGACGAGGCGGGTCCGCCTCACGAGCGCCTGGTACTTCGGGAGGGACCTCAGGTAGCCGGTGTTGGCCACCCACCCCTTCTTGTCGGCGCGCTTGCCCGCGTCGCGGGCCAGCCACCAGCCGATGACGGTGGCGGCCAGGACGACGCCGATGACGACGAAGACGAGCCATGTGAACCTCATGCGCCCACCGCCTGCGAGGCGAGGGACAGGATGCCGTCCACCGAGGGGCGGCGGGGCGGGGGCGCCATGTCCCAACCGGCGGCCAGGAAGGGGTTGTCAGGGCGCTCGCCGCGGCCCTGGTCGGCCCCCTTCTGCTCGTCGCCGACGAAGCTGGGCTCCTCGCACGCCTCGAGGACTTCCGCCAGCTGGGGCCATGTGGGCACCAGTGCGCGGATCTCGGCGACTGTGGCGACCTCGAGGTCGCGTCCGGAGCGCTCGGTGCCGAGGGCGCGCATGAGGCCGGCGATGGCCAGGTGGGTGCCGCGCTCGTCGAGTTCGCCGCTGGCATTGCGCTGGGCGATCTGGTCGATGAACTCGTAGTAGCGCGAGCGCCGGGCGTCGGAGATGCTCTGCAGGTCGGTGACGGTGCGCTCGCGCGAGTGCCACCAGCTCCACAGGCTGTAGGCCACCCAGCCGACCACTAGGAGCAGGATCGCAGCGCCCGCGACCCACATCCAGTGCGGGTAGATGACGGGGTCGCGGAGGTAATCGGTGGCGTCACCGGACATAGCCGCCCCCTTCGCCCGCGCGGGCGGGCAGGGCGGTGCGGACGGGAGCGGTGCGCGGCGCGTCCGTCACTCGTAGTGCCATTCCGATTCTCTTCCCTGTTCCCATTGGGGCGCCGGTGGCCGACCACCCGGTCACGTGCTGGTACCGGCGCCGCGTTCACCTGATTGTGCCACGCCCGGGGCGATAGTGCTATCGCCGGGGGGCGGACGCCTCGCGGGGCGGCCGCCCCCAGAGATCGGAATTGCTCAACAGGGTTTTTGACGAATCATTCTGTGTTCGCGCGGTTTCCCGAGCGGGACGGGTACCCGGAGCGCCATACGTAGACACCGATGAGTGACACTCCCCCCAGCAGGCCCACGGCCCACCACGGGAAGCCGGGGATCTCGGGAGCGGCCCCCGCGGCGTCCACGTCCTTCTGGGGAGTGGGGTAGACGCGCTCCCCGGTGATGAGGATGCGGTGGGTGTTGATGCCCAGCGGCGTGCACGTCACCAGCGTCGCCAGGTCGCGCCCCGGCTCGGCGCGCAGCGCCTCGGTCTCCTCGGGCTCGACGACCTTCTTGTCGATCACGCTGTAGGTGAGGACCTCGCCGAAGACCTCGAAGGTGAAGGTGTCGCCCGGCTCGACCTTGTCCAGGTCGGTGAACATGCGCGCCTCGGCCAGCCCCCGGTGCCCGGTGATGACCGTGCGCTGCCCCTGGCCGCCTACGGGCAGGGAGGTCCCCTCCAGGTGCCCCAGCCCCTTGAGCAGGGTGTCGTCCGAGGTCCCGTGGTAGATGGGCAGGTCGATGTCGGCGGCGGGGACCTTCAGCCGGGCCATCAGGCCCGTCCCGTCCGCTGTGAGGATGGAATCGTAGTCGAGGCTGTCATCCCCCGAGGTGCCGTCGCCGGTGGGGACGTTCGCGTTCGCCTCCAGCACCGCACCGGCGCTGAGCGCGTCGTTGTACCTGCGGGCCAGGGCGAGCTGCTCGTCCGCGGAGGGGTCGGCGCGGCCCACGGATCCCTCGTACTGGGCGATGACCTGCGACTGGTTGTACTGGACGATCCACGCGGAGATCGACGGGTACAGGAAGAGCAGCAATCCGGCGAGGCCGAGCAGGGAGGGGATCAGCGACAGGGGCGAGAACCTCCACCTGCGCCCTCGGGGGGCGGGGGCGCGGGATCCGGAGGGGGCACTGGCCTCCTCCGCGGGCGCGCTGGGGGAGGCGGTGCCGCTGGCGGGCGGGGGCGGGGGCGGAGCGGGGGCGTTGTGCGCGGCGCTCGCGCTGCGGGGCGTGTGTGTCATAGCGCGTCTGCGCTGGGGGGAGCCCGGGGCGCGGGCTCCCCCCAGTCGCGTCAGGACTGCCGGTTCTTGCGGCGCCTGATGGCCGCGCCTGCCCCGGCGGCGCCCAGGCCCGCGATGACGCCGCCGATCAGGTAGGCGTCAGCGCCGAATCCGCCGGTGAGCGGAATGCCCGGAACCGTCTGCTTCTGGTTGCTGATCGGCGCGAGGGCGTGGTCGAGCGCGTCCTTGCCGATGGTGAAGCCGTGCGGCGTCGTGTCCAGGCGGTACCCGGCGGGTGCCTTCTTCTCCGTGAGGGTGTAGGCGGTCCCGCTCCACGGCAGGCCCTTCACGGTGAAGGATCCCGCTGCGGGGTCCGCGTCGTAGTACGTGGCGCCGGGGGACTTGGGGCACTGGGCGGCCGAGGCGGCCTGGCAGTCGGCGATGTCCACCGAGTCCTGCAGGGCGCCGCCGCTGATCGTCCACTCCGAGCCGGCCAGCGGGGAGGCGCCGTCCGAGGCGTCCACCTTCTTCCAGGTCACGGATCCGGTCTTGCGATCGTTGACGACGGCCTTGTCCAGGGCGGCGTCCAGGGCGGCGGGGGTGATCGTCGGGAAGGTGAGCCGCGCGTTGCTCAGCTCGTACCCGGCGGGGGCGCTGGCCTCGCGGATGGTGTACGTCCCCCACTTGAGGCCGTCGACCTTGAAGGATCCGGGCACGGGGTCCTGGTCCTTGTAGGGGCCGGTGGGGCACGGGCCCGCGGTGCAGTCCTCCACCGTGGCGTTGCCGTGCACGTCCGGGCCGGTCAGGCGCCAGCTGGTGCCCGCCAGGGGCGTGGTCCCGTCGGAGTCGGCCTTCTGCCAGGTCAGGGATCCGGGCTTGCCGGTGTTCGTGATGGCGCACAGGACGCGGTCGGTGTTCTGGACCAGGACCTGGGCCCTGCCGTCGACCGTGGCCCCGGCCACGGAGGAGGAGTAGTTCTCGCCCAGGGTCCCCGGCGCCTCCTGGCAGCTCCACTGCCCGGACTCGTAGCCGGCGCCGCCGGGGTTCGCAGTGGTCTCCGCGATGTCGTTGTTCCCGGTGCGCACCACCGTCGGACCGCCCGTGGTGCCGTTGCCGCTCAGGGTGAAGCCGTTGGCCCCGCCCGTCAGCGCCCACTGGTCGGCCGCCAGGCCGCCCACCTCGTTCGAGGAGTACTTGTCATCGACCTGCTTGACCAGCTGCAGGGTGGGCACGCGCACGGCGATGCGGTAGTCCTCGACCTCGCCGGTGGCCGTGCCGCCAGTGGGCTTCTGGCCGTCGCCGTTGTTGTCGGCGGTGATGCGCAGGCGCATGAAGGTCTCCGCGCCGGTGCCGTCCTCGCCGTCCACGGAGCGCACGACGTCACCTGGCACGGTCCACGACAGGGTGGCGCTGCCGGAGGCGGAGCAGGCGACCTCGTCGGACTTCTCCGCGTCGTCGAAGACGCCGTTGCGGTTCCAATCGACCCAGCCGGCCACCTTCCCGTTGCCCTCGCACTTGACGGCCTGGGTGTGGGTGGCGCCGGGTTGGGTGCGGATGCCGTCGGCGGGCACGGTGATGCCGTCCTCGTCGTTGGGCTCTCCGACGATGTCGTCGCCCTTGGCGTCGGCGCTGAACGACTGCATGGGCTCCGCGTCGATGCGCTCGCCGAGGCGGGGGGAGCCCTTCTCCATGTACATCTCGGCCTGCGGGGAGACCTTGAAGAGGTCGGTGGTCGCCCTGACCTCGCCCCCGCGCCACGAGGGCTGGAAGAGGGAGGAGGCGACGCCGTAGGAGGCGGGGGCGTCGCCGTAGTCGGTGGCGACGACCAGGCCCAGGGCGACGGCGGAGTACCCCGCGCCCTGCATGGTGATGGTGGCGGAGGTGGCGCCCTCCATGAACATGACGGCGTCGGGCCCGCCGTAGCCGTTCGGGTTCTTGTAGCTGCCGCCCGACTGGTAGACGCACTCGTCGTCGGAGGGCATGAGGCGCAGGGTGCGCGAGCCGTTGGAGAGGATGCCGTCGGTGGTGACCTGCTTGCCAGTGTTCTTGCTGATGCACTTCTGCGAGCGCATGGTGTCCAGCACCCTCCAGCGCGGGGGCTTGTTGCCGGCGGTCGTCTTCACGGTGGCCTGGACCCACTCGTCCTGCCGTTCGCTGGTGGCCCAGCTCTTGATGCCGTAGCGCTTGGAGGAGGCCTCGGCGTCGGCGAAGACGAGGCCCTGGACGGGCACGTTGGTGATGGAGCCGTCCTTGCCGTAGATCTCGGCCTTGCAGGTGTAGTCGACGCTGACGCGGGCGTTGTAGCCCGTGGGGCGGTGGTCGGTGCTCTGGTTCCAGGGCTTGCCGTCCCAGGCGTTGCCGCCGTTGTAGGCGTAGCCGTTGGCCAGGCCGATGACCATCTGGTTCTTGTTGACGTAGTTCGCCGGGTACGTCAGCCCGGGGTGCCACACCTCCGAGCCGTCGCTCCACGAGCCGGGCCCTCCGACGTTGTAGAGGTTGTCGAGGGCGTCCCCGGCCCACGTGCCGGGGATCGTGGCGACCAGGGGGCCCTCGGTCTGCTGCTTAGGGGTGCCGGGCGCGGGGGTGTCGTGGGTGAGGTTGGACAGGGTGCAGGTGGTCACCAGGGAGCCCGCGTCGCCGAGGTCCCGGTGGTTGACGAAGTCCTTGGGGCCCTCCCCCACGCCCAGGACGGGGACGTTGGGCTTCTCCTTGCCCTTGAAGTCCTTGTCGTAGTCGGCCCACTGGAGCCACTGGATGGATTCCTTGAAGCGCCCGGAGCCGCCGGTGGCGAAGGTGGCGGGCAGCGAGTTGCTGGGTACCCCCTCGCCTGCCGCTTGCGCCGGTTGCTCCGTGTTGGCCAGGACAGGGGTGGCGCCGATGGCCGCGCAGACCACGAACGCGACCACGAAGCGCGCGAGCCGCCTGGTGCGGGGCTGTGGACGGACGTGTTGGGACACTTCAACTCCAATGACTAGGTTTTACAGAAAGCGTTATTAAGCAAATACTGTGGGGGACGCGCCGCGGGTCGGCACGACCGTGGAACCGGTCTCCCGGCCGTGCCGACCCGCATGGGGTCCGGGCCGCGGGGCGCTGCCCCGCGGCCCCGGGGGTGTCAGGCCTCGCCGCGCTTGCGCGAGCGGATGACCAGGGTGGAGCCAACGGCGATGAGCGCCAGGGAGACGCCGCCGATGGTCATGAGCAGCTGGCCGTTGGCGCCCGTGAGGGGCAGCTGGGGCACGGACTGCTTGGTGTTGGGGATCTGGGCGTTGTACGAGGCCAGGGCCTGGGCGCCCTTGACGACCTCGATGGGGGTGGTGGCCGTCTGGGGCAGGACGAAGCCGGCGGGGGCCTCGATCTCCTCGACGACGTAGCAGCGCTTGGCGGCGTCCTTCGAGCCGGCCCCGGCCGAGCCCACGGAGTCGCCGATGTAGAGGCCGTCGATCTTCACAATGCCGTTGACGTCGGAGACGAAGTCGGTCTGGGGCGCGCCGCCGTTGATGCTCACCGGGATGGGGTCGCCGGTCTTGGTCGCGGTGGAGCAGTCGGCGGCGTAGGGATCGGCCGCGTTGAAGACGTTGAACTTCGCGCCACGGACGCCGACCCTGGTGGCGTTCTCGGTGTCGCCGTCGTACTTGAAGAGCTGGACGTTGCCCCAGTCAGTGGAGACCTCGGGGGAGGTCGGCGGGTTGTCGGGCTCGAACGGGGGGACCGAGGGCGGCTCGTTCGGGGGGATGGCGCCGTAGGTCGTGTCCTGGACCAGGTCGGCCTTGTTCTTGATGGTGCCGTCGCCGATGGCGCTCACCTTGCCGGCGAAGACCGCCACGAGCTTCTTGCCGGGGTTGGCCTTCAGCTTCGCCAGACCGGCCCGCTTGAAGGAGACGACGACCAGGTTGTCAGTGTTGGTCTGCTCGTAGTCGGTGTTCTCGACCAGGGTGTCGTCGCCCAGGGTGATCTTGGTGACCTTGCCCTCGGTGAGGCGGGAGTCCAGCTTGTCGCGCAGGTAGAAGTAGGTGAACTGGGACTCGGCGTCCAGGTTCGGCGTGGTCGTGGAGACGGGGAACTCGACGACCGAGCCCAGGCCGAAGCCGTTGACGCTCTGGTCGGCGATGGTCTTGTCGATCTCGATCTTCTGGTTCTTCGGGTAGGCGTGCACGTCGTAGAGCCACTTGCCATCGCCGTCGTTCGTGGTGTTCGGGAAGGGGACCGTCACGACGAAGGGCTTGGCCTTCTCGACGATGTCAGCGGGCGCCGCGGTCTCGCAGACCAGGTAGGCGGCGACCGGCAGGTTCGCCAGCGTGGTCACGCCCGTGCCATCGGTCGTGCCCTCGGCCGCGGCATTGGCATCGACCGCGGGCGCGCCGGCGCCGAGCGTCGGGGCCGTCGGATCCGCGCAGGCGTTGGCCGGGACGTTGCCGGCCAGGGCGGACAGCTTGTCCCAGTCGGTGGGCTTGGACAGGTCGAGCCCGGAGAGCTTGAAGGCCTTGAAGGTGACGCCCCCGACGCCGTCGCCGCCGGAGTCGGCGGTGCCGTCGACCTTGCCCATGGTGCCCGAATCGTTCTTCAGGTGCTTGTGGACGATGATCGAGCCGATGGCGCTCTGATCGATGGTGCCGTAGGCCGGGTCCGTGGCGAAGGCCGCGGCGCTGGTCGCGATGACGCCCGCCGCCCCGATGCTCAGGGCCCCGGCGGCGGCGATCATCCGCCGCCCGAGGGGCGCGTGTTTCCTGCTCACTCGTCTTCCTCTCAATACTTCCGCACTCTGTGTGGTGACGGGATTGGGTGATTCGGTAATGAGTATAGAGGAACCTTTAGGGCAATACGATATTTACCGGAAAATGTGACGCGGACGTTACTTTCACGCGGGAAACCGGGGAAGTCCCTGCGGCCCCCATCACCCCCGCTCCCCCTCCGCGCCCGAACACTGACCAGCGGCGCCGACAAGGAGAACGGCGGCGCCCCGCTCGAAAACGGGGCGCCGCCGCTGCGCGGGAGCGCTCTCACTTGCGGTGGCTCGACCGCTCCAACGCGCGCATGAGCGCACGGGGCACTTCCTCCGAGGACCCCACCCTCACCTGGGTGACGCCCCGGGCGTCGAGCATCCGCGCGACCGCCGCGCGGCGCTGCTCGGCGACGTTGCGGGCCTCCTTGGCCAGCTGCTCGTCCCTGCGCAGGAAGTCCGGCAGCACGCCCTCGTTGACGTCGATGACCGTCATCTCCGCGTCGAGCTCCGCCGGATCCACATCGGCCACAGAGATCTGCATCACCTGATGGCGCACGCTCAAGGACTTGATGACGTCGTCCGCCTCTTTCGACGGCAGCGGCTGCGTCTCGTCGCTGACGATCACGATGAGGGAGCGCCGCCTCGTCGTCGTGAGCGCGCGCCGCAGCAGGCGCGGCACGTCGGAGCGCGGGGACCCCAGGGTGATGTCCTCCGCGATGCGGCGCATGATCGTCTCCGCGTGCCCGTTGCCCGTGCGGGCGGGCATGAAGCGGACCCTGCGCGAGTCCCCGGCGACCAGGCCGATCTGGTCCCCCCTGGCCACCGACAACCAGGCGATCGCCTCGCACGCCGTCAGCGCCACGTCCTCCTTCGGCTCCCCCGACGGCGCCAGGGCGCCCATCTCGCGCCCCGTGTCGACGACCAGGATCACCTGCACGTTCGCCGTCGCCTCGTGCCGCTTGATCGTCGGGGTCCCCGTGCGGGCAGTGGCCGCCCAGTCGATCTCGCGCACGTCGTCGCCGGGCTGGTAGGGGGCCAGATCCATGAACTCCCAGCCGCGCCCCCACCTCAGCGCCGAGTGCTGCCCGTCCATGACGGACAGGAGCTTGCGCATGACGGGCAGCTGGATGCGCGTCGACAACGCGTGGATCTCACGCGACCTCACTGGCACGTCCGTCCCCCTCCGCCTCGCCGGGAAAGAACCGCGGCCGTCACGGCACCGGCACCGCGTTGAAGACCGCGTCGATCAGGCCCTCGACCGAGACGTTGTCGGCCAGCGCGTCGAAGGTGCGGATGATGCGGTGGCGCAGGATCGCGTAGCGCAGTTTCTTGATGTCGTCCGGGACCACGTAGTTGCGCCCGTCCATGAGCGCCAGGGCCTGGGAGATCTGCATGAGCGCGATGCCGCCTCGCGGCGAGGCGCCCACGCGCACGTGCTTGGCCCACCCGGGCAGCGGGTTCGGGCCCGCGCCCCTGGTGGTGTTGATGATGTCGACGATGTACGCCTTGAGGGTGTTGTGCACGTAGACGCGGCGCGACAGGTCCTGCAGCACCAGGACGTCCTCCACGGAGATCGGGCTGGCGGCGACCGGGGCGCTCATCGCGCCCGAGTCGATGCGCTCCAGGACCTCGAGCTCATCGACCGGCGTCGGGTAGGTGATGACCTCCTTGAGCAGGAAGCGGTCCATCTGGGCCTCGGGGAGCACGTAGGTGCCCTCCTCCTCGATGGGGTTCTGGGTCGCCATCACCATGAACGGCCTGGGCAGGCGGTGGTTGACGCCGCCGATCGTGGTCTGCCCCTCCTGCATCGCCTCCAGCATCGCCGACTGGGTCTTCGCGCTCGAGCGGTTGATCTCGTCCAGTAGGACCAGGTTCGCGTGGACCGGACCCAGCTGGGTGACCATCTCGCCCGAGGCCTGGTTCCAGATCTGCGAGCCCACGATGTCGTTGGGCATCAGGTCCGGCGTGCACTGGATGCGGTGGAACGAGCCGGAGACGGCCGAGGCCAGGGTCTGCGCGGCGGTGGTCTTGGCCAGGCCGGGGACCGACTCGACCAGGACGTGCCCGTCCGCCAGCAAGCACGCCGAGAGCGCTCTGCGCAGATCCTCCTGCCCGACGACTTTCGCCTGGTAGATCACGGCGATGCGGTTCAGAAGGTCTTTGGCCTGCGCGAGTTCCGCGTCGGTCAGGTAAGCGGCCACGAAGTCTCCTAGTGGGCACGGGTGAAAAGTGTTGCTGTGGTCAGTCTAATGCGCGGGGCGCGTTTTGGGGGCCGTGTGGCCGGTCCCACCGTCCGGCGGAGCCGGGGCGCGCCGGATCCGGGGCGCGGCGGCGGTCGGGGCCCATCTGGCGGCGCCGGTCAGTCGGAGGCCGCCCCGCGGCGGCGCAGCACCAGGATCGATCCGCCCAGGACCGCCAGCGCGAGGCTGCCGCCCAGGAGCACCGGGGCGCTCGAACCCGTGAGCGCCAGGCCCGCGCCCCCCGACGGGCCCGCGTCGGGCCCCGGATCCCCCTGCTCCGCTTCGATGGGCGTGTAGGTGTTGGTCGCGACGACCCGCGCCACCGAGCCCTGGGGGCCGACCTCCACCACCCCGCCGTCAGCGATCTGCGCGGACAGGGAGTGGCCGGGCACCCAGGCGGCGTCCGTCTGCTCCGCGAGGGCGCACTGCGTGCCCACGGGCAGCTCCTCCGACTCGACGGGGGTGCCGTCGCCGGGGACGGTGAGGACCCTCGACTCGCCGCCCGCGCCGCACACATAGGTGAAGGTGAAGGACTGCGGGACGGGGGCGCCGTTCGCCTCGACGTTCTTCACGACCGCGAACCTGGCGGTCTCGCGCGTGTACGTGTTCACCGCCTCGACCGCGGCGGTCGAGCCCTTGGCGCCGATCCCGACGACCACCCGCTGGCCCTGCGCCGCTGCGCCGTCGACCGTCCACGACGTGGCCAGGCCCGCCCCGCCCACGCGCGCGTCCTCCTGGGTGATCCCGCAGGAGGAGCCGACGGGGAAGGGGCCGGCGGTCCTCGTCTCGCCCGCGCCCACGCGCAGCGTCCCCGCGCCCACGCTCCGCCCGGAGGCGTCCGCGCACGCGTAGTCGAAGGCGAAGGCCCCCGGCGCTGATTCCAGGGCGCCGCCCGCGGCCCTCCCCGTCACCGAGAACGACCCGGCGTCCAGGGTGTAGGTGCTGGTCGACGCGACCACGGCGCTCGCGCCGTCGGCGACGCGCACAGTCGCGGCCCCGTCGGCGACCGCCTCCGCCGAGCCGTTCACCGTCAAGGACCGGGCCGACGAGGCGTTCGGGACGTCCACCGCCGCCTCCTTGACCGTGCACGTCCCCGCGGGCACGTCCCCGACCTGGACGCTCTGGCCGGCCTTCACCGACACCGTACGGGTGAGGGGATCCCCGCCCGTCGGCGCGCACGTGTACTCGAAGGAGAACTCCTGGTCCCCCACCAGCGCCGCTCCGTCGCCGTCCACGCTCTTCGCGATGGTGAAGGCCCCCTTGAGGGCGCGGTAGTCGTCGGTCACAGTGAGCAGCTCGTCCGACCCCTTCGTGATCGTGGTGCGCGTCGCCGAGTAGGAGGTCGCGACCGCGTAGCCGTCCACGGTCCGCGGCGCCCGCTCGATGGTGCACGAGGCGCCCGAGGGCAGGGCAGGGCCGCGGGCCTCGTCCCCGTCCCCGGCCAGCTCCAGCTCCCCCGCCGCGCCGTTCGTGCACGAGTAGGCCACGGTGGAGGGCCCGGCCCCAGCAGGGCGGTCGCCGGTGATGGCCCTCTTGACGCGGAAGGAGCCCGTGTCGGGGGCGTAGGCGTTCTCGAAGGACGCGTTCGCGCTGGCCTGGCCCGCCCCGCTGATCGTGATGGTGCGCTCAGCCGGCGGGGCCAGCGTGTGGCCGTCGATCGCGGCCTCCGCGGCGTCCTCCCTCACCGTGCACGAGGAGCCCGCGCGCACCAGGGCGCCCGAGGCCACCGGGGCCCCGTCCGGCCTGACGCCCGTGATCGTCCCCGAGGAGGCGGCCGGGTCGTCGCACGAGTACGCGAAGGTGTACGCGCGCTCCGCACCCGCCGAGCTGCCCTCCGCCAGGGTCTTCGAGACCGTGAAGGTGCCCCACGTCGGCTCCAGGCGGTTCGTCACCTGGACCACCGGAAGGGTGCCGTCGCCGATCTCGATGGTGTTCGTCGCCGCGCCCCCCACCTCGAAACGGGGAGCCGACCAGCGGTAGCCCGTCGGCGCCTGGGAGTCGGTGCCGACCTCGCTGAGCGTCACCCTGGTCCCCTTCGGGAAGGTGATCGACGGCTCCTTCCCGGTGAACACGGCGGCGGCGCCCTGGGTGACCGACATGGTCGCGGTCCCGCTGCGCCCGTCGGGGTTGAGCGCGCCGGGGGCGTAGGCCGCCCAGCCCCCCGGGTACGCCTGCTCGTCGGGGTGGTAGGCGCTCGCGTCCAGGGGCAGCTCGTAGTCCACTTTGATGGTGTACTCCTGGTCCCTGGGGACCAGGGCCGAACCGGGGCCGGCCACGGACTTCTGGACTTGGAAGGAGCCGTAGGCGGGCGCGGTCTTCACCGTCGAGGAGAAGGAGGACACGAAGGAGCGCTCCACCTGCTTCTCGACCAGGACTTCCTCCACTCCGTCCCCGTTGGCGTCGTCCACCAGCTTGACCCTGTTGGAGTAGGTGAGCCCGGGCTCGAGGTAGTCGGAGCCGACCGGGCTCCCCCAGTACTCCAGCTCGTACTTCGTCGACGGGTCCCACGGCCCGGTGAGCTCGATCCGCGCTTCCTGCCCGTCGGCGCCCGCCTCGCCCAGGACCGCCTTGACGGCGAACTCGCCCTCGGCGCTGGCCCTCGCCCGGCCGTCCCCCTTGGCCAGGACAGTGTCCGCCACCTGGGGGTAGGAGTCCTTCGAGTACTTCAAGCGCAGCACCCACTCGCCCGGGTGGCTGAAGCGCTGCCCGGGGCCGAGGGCATCGACCAGGGTGATCGTCCGCTCCGCAGCGCCGTCGAACACCATCGAGGCGCCCGCCGCCGCGTAGTACTCGGAGATCCTGTCGGTGTCGAAACCCAGGTGGAGGTGCGTGTTCTTCGAGTACTCGCTCATGCCCGTCATCCCCACGGCCAGCGGTTCGGGGCTGTAGGGCCCACGCTGCAGCGCGGCGATGCCGCCACCGCCGGGCAGCCCCAGGGCCTGCCCGTTCGGGTAGCCGCTCACCCCGAAGACCAGGGAGGCGTCCTGCGTGGCGGCCGCCGCGGACATCTGGAAGCTCGCGGTGCCGCCGACGCCCCGCCACCCCTCCCTGATCTTCGAGGGCAGGACATCGCTGAGCGCGCAGGTGAAGGAGTCGGGGGCGGCGACGCACACGCCCACGGCCACCGACTCGCCGCCGTGGAGCACCCTCAATTCGGAGGAGTGCCCCGGCACCCGCGACCGCAACGGCTCGGGCAGCGACACCGTGAAGGAGTCGCCCGTCTTCAAAGACGCCTCCGCCCCGGGACGGACGGACCACTCGAAGTCGAGGGCCACCGTGTCGGAGACCCTGAGACCGCCCGGCAGGTCGGCGTTGGCGGGCGTCGTCCTGCGCAGCGCCTTGAGGACGACCTGGATGCTGTTGTTGTCCGCCGCGCGCGCCGCGGGGGCTCCGCCGACGGGGACCAGTGCGGTGAGGACGACGGCGAGCACCGCGAACAGGGCAGCGCGCACGCCCCGGCGCGAACGCCTGGCGCCCCTGCCCGATTGCGGAGTACTCATGAGCGTGTCCTTACGAAGGCGTCACCGCAGACCAGAATGACGATTACACGAAAGTTTACCGAACGAGCCAAGGGCGGAACAACGCGGAGAAGTGCGCCACGCCGCCTCTCGATGTGCGACGCGAGACAAAGCGGGGCGGGGCCCGACCCTGAGGTCGGACCCCGCCCCGCCGAGCCCGCGCGAAGGCGCGGACTCCGTTGGCGCTCAGGCCTTGGCCGCGGCGATGCGCTCGCGGAACTTCGCCAGCTGCTCGGTGATGGCGGCGGGGAGCTTATCGCCGAACTGCGAGAAGTACTCCTCCGTGTCGTCCATCTCGGCGGCCCAGGCGTCGGGATCGATCGCGAAGAGCTTCGCCCACACGGCCTCGTCGATGTCCAGGCCGTCCAGGTTGAAGTCCTCGAACTTCGGGTAGCGGCCGGTCACGCCGTCGATGGCCTCGACCTCGCCGGCGGCGCGGCGGACGATCCAGTCCAGGACGCGGGCGTTGTCGCCGTAGCCGGGCCACATGAAGTTGCCGTCCTCGTCCTTGCGGAACCAGTTGACCTGGTAGACCTTCGGGAACTTGTCGCCGACCTTCTTCTGCATCTCGATCCAGTGGCCCCAGTAGTCCGCCATGTTGTAGCCGCAGAAGGGCAGCATCGCGAAGGGGTCGTGGCGCAGCGAGCCGGCCTTGACGTCGGTCGCGGCCGCGGTGACCTCGGAGGCCACGGAGGCGCCGATGAACACGCCGTGGGCGG